>SDBT01009376.1_pt1 | contig 15881 bp, 17 predicted proteins | sample 2277101 | NCBI WGS metagenome assembly SDBT01 (sample SAMN10404973, study PRJNA504765) | marine sediment metagenome | isolation source: marine sediment core GS10_PC15, 103 cmbsf | place: Arctic Ocean: Southern Knipovich Ridge | collected 2010 | reverse complement strand
AAGAATTTCTTCCTCCGCTTTAATATCTACTATTTCACCGATGAATTGTTGTGTGTGTAATCCAATTTCATAACTATGAATAACCTTGCATTCTAATATAAATGGAAATTCCGCTATGTATGGAGCATTCACAGTCTGACTTCTGACAGGAGTTAATCTCAAAGATTCAAATTTATTTTCCTTCTTACCACTATAGATACCCACATAGTCCGTCTCCTCTACAAAAGAGGCGGAAGGAATATTAACAGTGAAAGCCTGACTAGCCATTATATTTTCATAGGTGCGTGCACTTTTAGCCGGGGAGATTGCGATGCAGGGTGGCACACTACAACAGATGCCTCCCCAAGCCACCGTCATGATGTTAGGTGTGCCATTTTGATCATAACTGCCTATTACGAGAACAGGATTAGGTTGAATGAATGGCTTTGGTCCTATAGATACTTTCATTATTAGCCTCCTCATGCTTTCTAGCAGAATTATAGAATTGTAGTGGAGGTACGTCAAACTCCACGCCAGCGTGCCCTGAAGCACAAGGAGATTTTGGGAGCGTAGCCTCCTACGGATCCTGAGCTCGAACCAGCCACCACCTGTCTGCGAGACAATCTGCAATTTTGTTGCATATCCATGACATGTAAGGGCGACAGTGGTACTCGAATCGTCAGATTGTTATCATCCAAAAAGAAAGGGCATAGCATTCTGTGGTGAGCCTTAGGTCTGACCGTACCTTCTTGGAAAAGTCTGACTTATGTAATCGTGTGCCTGTCTTGTGTTTAATCTACGTGTTTCGTTCTCAACGCGAATGTAGAGATCCTTAGCACCGCCCTCTCGAATATAAACAGGTTTAGCACTTCACCTAACATCCAAGAGGATAAAGGAATACCGAAATAAGTACAATTTGACAAAACGTTGCTCCAGTCTATCATCAGCATCCCCCTACCCAAACCACCAACCATATTTAGCTCATATATGTGTTCCCTTTTTATATTGACAGGACCTAAACAGAGGATTAAACTCATTTCTACGTAGTAAGGTTGGACCGGAACAGGGTTACTATTAAAAGGAGAGGTATCAAAATGAGTATTTTAGATAAGTTCAAACTGGACGGGAAAACAGCCCTGATCACAGGTTGCAAGAGTGGAATCGGGAAGGCGATAGCTCTTGGACTGGCGGAAGCTGGAGCCGATATACTGGGTGTAAGCAGCACACTTGAGGAATCTGGTAGTAATATTGAGCATGAAGTGATCGGATTGAGGCGACGGTTCAGGGGCTACAGGTGTGACTTTGCCGATCGTCACGCTCTGTATCAGTTTATCTCTCGTGTCAAGACTGAAAATCCCATAATCGACATTTTATTCAATAATGCAGGAACTAGTATGCGAAGCTCAGCGGCATCCATGCCTGATGACTATTGGGACAAAATAATAGAAGTCAATCTCAGTTCTCACTTCATACTAAGTAGGGAGATTGGCAAGGATATGGTCGCACGTAAATCCGGCAAAATAGTGTTCACAGCATCAATGCTGAGTTTCTCTGGGGGATTGTTTGTCCCCAATTACGCTGCCAGTAAGGGCGGTATAGCTCAACTAACAAAAGCTTTAGCTAACGAATGGGCTGGTGCTGGCGTCAATGTCAATGCTATCGCTCCTGGTTACATTGATACTAAGCTAACAAAACCGCTTCAAGAGGATCAAGAACGTAACAGAACGATACTCGACAGGCTTCCAGCCGGCCGTTGGGGGCTACCAGATGACCTCAAGGGGGCAGCTGTCTTCTTGGCTTCAGCTGCGTCGGATTATGTGCATGGAGCAATAGTCAATGTGGATGGTGGTTGGTTGTCTCGTTAGTAAGCACATATGAAATAATTCGGAGGTAAGTCATTGATCGAGGGTCAGCTGAAACCCTAGTGTTTCAAATAGGTCGTTCAAATCGTATTCGAAAAATAGGATACATTCTTTTCACATAACCACCATATTTAATTGTTAAGATGCTTGCTTATCTATAATCGTTCCATTTTATCCATTATTGACAAATCCCCCACTCGAAGACTAACTCAAGTCCCAATATGTGAAAGAGGCTGGGGTGTCAATGCCACTTTGGTTAGGGGTAATGATGACTGCTTTCAATTGAAGTATAATATCGTTGCCATCGTGGCAGAGCGCGGGGCGTTATAGATTGATTATTAAGGAGGCATAATATGGAATTGACAGACATTAAGAAAGTGGGGGTTGTCGGCGCCGGGACAATGGGCTTCGGAATCGCGATAAACTTTGCTCTATGGGGATATCCCGTCGTGATGAGTGACCTCAGTGATGAAATCCTGAAACAGTCCAGGAAAAATATTAAATCTGCTATGAGCCTCTTTGTCGAGGAGGGACTGATAGCCCGCCAGCAGACGGATGACACCGTGAGCAGGATAACCATGACCACTGACCTGGTAGAAGTGGCCGCCAATAGCGATTTCATCACCGAGGCCATCGTCGAGAGGTCTCAGGACAAGCGAGAACTATTCAATAAACTTGATAAATTGTGCTCGCCTCAGACCATAATCGTCAGCAATACCTCAGGATTGGTGCTCAGTGATTTCGCCTCCGATGTCGGGAGGCAGGACAAGATAGCCGTAACTCACTACTTTGCGCCGCCGCACATCGTGCCCGGTGTCGAGGTGGCTAAAGGGCCGGGGACATCAGAAGAAACTTACAACCTGACCTACGAACTGATGAAAAAGATAAAGAAAGTACCGATTCGGGTGCTTAAAGAAATGCCGGGATACTTGCTGAACCGGATACAGGGCGCTATGAGCCGTGAGGCAAACCGATTGTGGGCCGAGGGCGTGGCCAGCGCGGAAGACATCGAGCTTGGGGTCAGGTCCACTTTCGGTTTCCGTATGCCCCACGAAGGTCCGCTGGGACACTATGACCTGGCCGGTATGTGGAAATGGCCAGCTGATGTGCGCACGCGAAGTCGACAGAGTGAACCCGGACCCAGCGCCGAGGTAACCAAGAAACTCGGAGAGCGCTGGGCGCAGGGTAAGCCGTGGTTCGTTGACTCGGAGAAGTTTGACGAGGCAATCGAGAAAAGGGATAGAGAATACATACAGCGTCTTAAAGAATTATACTGGTCGCAGGAAAAATAAGGGGTAAAAAATTATGGCGAAACTGATTACCGGTGGTACGGGGTATATCGGGTCGGAACTGGCACGCTTACTGGCGGAGTGGGGAGAAGAGGTTGTCCTGTTTGACATCACCATCAACCGCTACCGCGTGGAGGATATTGAGGACAAGGTTAAGATAGTGCAGGGAGACCTGGGTAATTTTTCTCAGGTGTTTAATGTGATTAAGGATAACAACATTAGCGAAATCTATCATACCGGCTCTATGCTCATCCGCATGTCCGAGCTTAACCCGCGGGCTTCCTTTCAGGACAATGTTATCGGGAGCTATAATGTATTGGAAGCGGCCTGACTGTTTGCCGTGAAGAAGATGATGTTCACCAGCACCCTGGGCCACTGGGCGCCACCGATGATTGAAGATGCCATCTTGGGTAAGCCCACCGAATGCATCTATGGCACTCCGGAATCAGCAATCTCCATGATATATGCCAGGGATGCCGCGCGGGCGGCCGATATGGTATTACAGGCACCCTTCGAGAATATTGAGATGGCCAGCTACAATGTCACCGGGATTCCGGCGGTTGTTTCCACTGGGGAACTGGAAACAATTCTTACAAAATGTTTCTCTAAAACCAGGGTCACCCATAACCCTGCTCCTTCTCTCCAGGCAGCCCGCAGAAGAGCTGGTGTCATAAAGGTATTCGATGATAGCTATGCTCGAAAGGAATAGGGCTGACAGCCACAATACACGAGTCTTGAGGCAATAATCGATATCTTCGAGCAGGATAGCAAGGAGCATTCCCGGAGTTACGGATTATAGGCGTTCAGGGAGCCCAGGCCCGGGCCGGCATCGCGTTAATATCGCTGACGACATCGACCACCGCGGGTTTGCCCGAGGCAAAGGCATCCTTCAGTGCGTGCTTCAGTTCCCCGGGGTGTGTCACCTGCACGCCAAAACAGCCGATACTCTGTGCCACCTTGGCCAGGTTAACCTCCGTGAACTGCCATAAAGCATCGGTGCCGGGTTCCTCAATGTAGCCCCCCCCCACCTGGTTCAGGGAATGGTTGTTGTTGACCACAGTGACGGTGTTGATGCTGTGGCGGAGGGCTGTCTCCAGTTCTGCGATGTGGTACCAGAACCCTCCGTCGCCGGTAAAGCATATCACCGGGCGCTCGGGGAGGGCACATTTGACCCCCAGAGCTGCCGGAAAAGCCCATCCTAGGGAGCCAGTGGCTCGGATATAGCCCTGCTTGGGTTGTGTCAGGTCCAGCATCGTTCCGGTCCAGATTCCGGAGTGGCCGGTGCAGGATACCACTACCCCATCCGCTGGCAAAAATTCGGTAAGTTCTTTACACAGGCGCTCTGGCCGGATAGGGGAGGCGTCGGAGTTGCGCAGGGGTTCCACTTCTTTACGCCACTCACCGACAAGCTGATGCACCCGCTGGAGCCACTCTTCAGTCTGCCCCCCCGGTTCCACGGCTTCGACTAGGTGGCGTAGCGTAACTTTGGCGTCGCCGAGGAGAGCGACCTCGGCCGGATAGTTGCGTCCCGGTTCCAGGGGGTTGATGTCTATCTGGATGACCGGCGTGCCGGCCGGCGGGATTCGCCATTCATTGGTGACCTGGCTCCCGGTGTGACTGCCGACGAATAGCACCAAGTCTGCCTCGGCAACAATCCGGTTGGCGCACCAGCGAGAGTAGGAACCGACTACGCCAACAGCCAAGGGATGGTCATCCAGAATCGTACTCTTGCCGTTAAGGGAAGTGGCTACCGGAATAGACATTTTCTCCGCCAGCGCTACCACCTCTTTCCCGGCTTGCGACGCGGTGACCCCGCCACCAGCGACTATCACCGGCTGGTGCGACTGGCCAAGCACCCTGGCTGCTTCTCGCACCCGTTCTGGTTCTGGCTCTGGCCGAAAGGCGGGGTAGTTGCGGAACGGCTCCTCCACCATTACTTCCAGGTTAGCGGCCACATCGGTAATGATATTACCGGAAATTCCCAGCAGGTCGAGATGCACCGGGGCTGGCGCTCCTGAGGTCGCTTCGCGAAATGCCTGGCGCAAAAAGAAGGGCAAATCTTCTGTCTTGTCTACCGAGACATTGAATTTGGTGACCGGTTGAAACAGGGGAGCATGCTCAATCTCCTGGTAGGAGTGCCGATGCTTGGGCAGGGATGGTCTCTGGCCAGTGATGGCAATAACCGGGGATAACCCCAGATAAGCGTCTTGCAGTCCCGCGGCCAGGTTGGCGGCCCCCACGGACTGGGCGAAACAAACTCCCGGCTGGCGGCTGGCCCGGGCGTAGCCGTCGGCCATATAGGCAGCCGCCTTCTCGGTGTGGGTTAATATGCGGTTTATACCCAGCTTGCCCATCTCCGTTAAGGCTGTCTTGAGTATCGCCGGCACAAAGAAAACATGGGTCACGCCATATCTCTTAAGGGTCTCAGCAATAAACCGGGCTCCCGTTATCTCAGGCATGTTTGATGTCCTCCTTTTCTCCGGGAGATTCATTGAGTATCTGGATTGTAGTGACTAACCAGTAGGCTGTCAATGGTGAGGCAGTTGCGAAACTCCCCAAGCAAAGCCAAGGGGGTGTATAATGTCTGAAATACATTCTCTTGGTTGGAGGGGTATAATGCCACATTTCCACAAATATGAATGGGAGGATTTTATTATCAAAGCTGAGCCTACGGGAATAAGGAAACTCTCGCACCTTCTTCCTTATTTGACTGGCGGGACACCAACATTCAAGCTTACCATCCAAACGGTATCAGGAGAACCGCGCCCATTGGAAATGCACATTCAATTGTTCGACCCTACAGGGAAAAAGGAATCGTGGAAGAAGTTATCTATGCCAAATGAACCAATAAAGAATATTAAAAGAGCGTTGGCAACACATCCTATATCGGTATCAGGAGACCATTATCTTCAAATGCATCTAGTTTGGCATAAGTCGGGGCATCCAGAAAGCATCTTCCTTGATATTATTACCTTTAAGGCGATAGCGCAGGAGATAATGCTTGCATGGGTAATAGGAACAGTATTAGGTGTCAGTGTGTTGGTTGTTGGTATTTTGAACTTGATTTACAGGCTATGAAGCATTTATGCAACAGCATGAACACATTGCCTAATGGAAGATACTTGATTGCTTGTAGCACTATGCAAAGCTTGTGCTTGGACAGAAATGGACAAGTCTTTATCAAGTGTACAGCCCGTATCCTCTCAAATTTCGGAATGACCAGAGGGGGGCCTTTCAAAGGTATAAAGATAACAAAAAACGGAAATGTGAATCATAAAGAGATTCTGCTTGATTGTTGGAATGAAGTTAGAGATCGTCTATTGGAGATACACAATTCAGTACTTGAAAGTAGTTACTCCAGAGGTAGATATCTTTTGGAATTAAGCAAGCCTAAACGTGAAAGATTAATAGCAGAAATCTGGATAATGACAAAAATCTCTTACCATTTACAATGGGAAGGACATCTTACGGTCTTGTCGGAGCAAGTAAATTACTTTTTGCAGTTCTACCTGAAATTGTTTTACCAGTCGACAATAGTCAATGGTTGAATGTATTCAAAACAGTAGATCTTGGAGATGTAATCAATCAAATGGTATTTGATATTCAAAATTGGGAAAAAGTTACAGGATAAAAGCTTAACGAAATGGATTATTCAACGAAATTAACTACACTTCCATCTGTATATAATGTTATGGCAATGGCCGCTAGACCGCCAAAGGTTAACTGAAGTAAACTAATCATAATTCTATGCAATCGACTCTGACCTGCCCCAAAAAGAAGCCTAACTTGAAACTGGTCTCCTTTTCAGAGGGCAGGTTAATTATACCCTAGTCTGGTTAGCCCTTTTAAAATCTCCTAATTTTCATATCAAGGCACACTAGATATGAGGCCAATACCTACCGGCTCAATTTAGACTTTATCAGTATAAGTAGTGCAAGCAGCGATAATGCAACACTAATCAGAGCTATAATATGAAATACTTCAACAATACCAAAAGTATCCATGAAGTGACCAACAACAGGTTGCAGTATACTTGCCCCTTCCATACTTAGCCCGAAGTAGATACCAAATATGATTCCTCTGAGCTGTTGAGGGGTACTATCCATCAAGAACGGCTGGGTTGTTGATTGTTTCATTTGCATGACAATGCCAACAAGAATGAACACAGCCACGAGTGATAAGTTAAGTGGCATTATAGTTATTAAGTATACCATTGGACCAGTAGCTACTAGTGTCAGGAAAATAGCATTCTTTCTATCCCACTTGTCAGACAACCACCCACCAAGCATACTGCCTACCACTCCTCCACCTCTAATTATACCCAGCAACATGGTCGCATAGGTCGGAGCCACACCATGCTTATCTACCAAGTATAATGGGACAAAAGCCATGGCAGAGCCAGCGATAAGCTGAGTGAAAACAACCAGGGCAGTAATAGCGGCAACAGACCGCAAAACCTGGACAAGGCCAACACGTCCGGTAGTGGGTTCAGCCAGAGCGCCATCTCCAGTATATGTATGGTTTAGCAATTCACCACCAGCAGCACGCTTCTGTTGCCTAAATTTCCACAATACCAATGTGACAGCGACCAAGGCAGGAATACACAGTATGATAAAAGCGGAACGCCATCCCAGCATCGCAGCTATCAACCCCCCGAGGACAGGGCCTATAGCAAAACCGATACTGCCTCCAACTAGGTGAAGACCTATCACCTTACCTCTCCTTGCCCTCTCAAAAGAACTAGAGAGCAACGATATCGCTGACGGATGATACACACCGCTAAGGATTCCCATAATGACGAGAATAATCAATAGAGGATAATATGCTGAACTCAAACCAACCGCCAGAGCCGCCAAGCCGACACCGCCTACACCTATGGCTATAACTACATACCGGTTAAAGCGATCGCTAAGCCACCCCCCAGGAATCTGGGAAATACCAGACGTAATATGGTGAGCCGAAAGAAGTAATCCAGATTGCATATAGTTCAATCCCAGGCCAGCTCTAATTACCGGTAACAAAGCCATATGCAGTCCATTACACAGGTCATGGGCCAGGTGGGTATAGGCAAGAAAAATAGCCGTACTCCCACCCCATTGATTAGAAACTCCACGCAGACGTTTGAATCCAGGTAGTAAACGCTCCTTCATCTACTTGGTATACATCCTTCTTACTTCCGGCTCATTTCATTCATTTGTTACACCCTGTTCCTTAAGGTAAAAGGGTACGAGCTACCACCATATTGCGTGACCGACAGTTTATAACCCGTAGACCTGTTTGGTGTTGACCTGCCCCCAAAAGGGATACCACTTATTTAGTTAGAATTACCGGTATAATGACCTCAGGAGCAGGTGGCCGGCAACCTAACGAGCTATGAGGATGTACCTGATTGTACTCCTTCCGCCACTGCTCAATCAATACCTTCGCTTCTGTTAATGTGGTAAATATCTCCCGGTTTAGCAACTCATCTCTCAACTTGCCATTGAACGATTCTATATCCCCATTCTCCCAAGAGCTTCCTTCAGCTTGTTGATAATCTGTTCCGGAGCGAAGTTCTTCCTGATCATTTGTTCCCCCTTTTTTGTCCTTATCAGACTAACATTATAACTGGATTCCTTTTCGGGGGGGCAGGTCAACTCTGATAAGGGATCAGGTTGAGTTCTTCTATTTCTTAGGTTTTGTATTGCTCTTTGGAGACACAACTGGATTAATTCCCAATGCTGGGTCTTGGTCATAAGCCTTTTTCTCTTCAGCTTTAGATAACCTTTCATAAGCTTCTGTTAATTTTTCTACATGTACACTGAAGGATTTATAATCAGATAAATTATAGTCTGCTTCATTTTGAGTTTTTGATGAGTTATTTCCCTCCTCATCTTGAGACTCACCAAGTTTATCTATTGCCTCTCGTAAGGATTCAGGCCTGAGGCCAAGATAGACAGCGGTAGTCTGCAGGTTCTCATGACCTAATAATGCGGAAACCACAATCAAAGGCACGCCCCTCTCCAAAAGTTGTTCAGCGAAATAGTGGCGGAAAGAATGCGGGTGGAGTTTTAGACCCGCCTTTTTACTCCAGGTAGATATTTTGTCGGTGATGGATCTTCCAGTCAGACCAAAGACACTAGCGGTCAGATTCATATCCGTGATATACTCAGATAGGTCGATAACTAGAGATCTCAGCAGCGGGACGGTACGGTCCTTGCCACCTTTGCCTTTACGGACGATGACCATCTTTTGTTTAATATGGATATCTCTAACGGTCAAATTGGCGAGTTCACTGCGTCTGAGTCCGGGCATAGTGGCAAACCTGATAAGCAGAATGTCTCTGTCCACCGTCCGCTTGTGGGTATTCTTGTGACGAATAAAATCAATTAATCGCTCGATATCATTCGGCTCAACGTATTGAGGGAGGGATTTGGGTTTCGCCGGTCTGATATCTAGGCTTTCTCCGTACCATTCCATGAATCCACGTATCATACCGGCATATCGTACCAGTGTTGCTTGGGCATGGTTGGTATATCGAGCGAGGAACTGCGTTGCTAGTTCTACCGATGGTGGAAACTCACCTAGAAACTGCCGGTATTTATCAAGGAGGAGTGTGTACTGGTCAAACTGCCCCGGTGTCAGTCTGATCTTGAGATGGTCATAGTAGAGCATGAAAAGTTCGTGGTTTATCTTGCACTTCAGGGAAAGTCGGCGTTTAGCTTTATCGTCCAATGGCACCTTGAGCAATTCTCTGACGATTAGTTCTTTGATCGCTAAATCTAGTGGTGGAGCTGAGGAGACTCGAACTCCTGACTTCCTCCGTGCAAGGGAGGCGCTCTCCCAACTGAGCTACAGCCCCATTTTCGTAAGCCATTATACCAATAAAGATTCTTATCCGCAATTACTTGAAAACCCTCATAATATTTGACATAATAATACCTGAAATGGGGAAATAGCTAAATGACGATAGCTCACATTATTATCCTTCTGGGAACTGGTGTAGGTGTTGGCTTTGCCAGTGGGCTTTTAGGCGTGGGTGGCGGTTTCATTATGACACCGGTTCAGTATGTAATATTTACTAATATGGGCATGTCGACAGATGTAGCTATGAAGTTGGCCTTCGGCACCAGTTTGCTGGTTATTTTACCTACGGTCGTCAGCGGTGCCTGGAGACACCATAAAAAGGGAGCGGTGTGGTGGAAAGCAGCCATTATCATGGGCCCCTGTGGTGCCGTGGCGGCTTTTGGTGGAGCTACTCTGGTTACCCACCTCTTCTCTGGAGAAATGCTGAAGATAGTCTTTAGCGTTGTCGTCCTGGCCAGCGGTGTGCGGATGCTTATCAGTAAACCAATGGAGAGTGAGCAGGCACCCAGGGATAACCCCTGGTTGTGGGCTGTCTGGGCTATTCCGATAGGTCTCGTTACTGGCATGACCGGCCTCGGTGGTGGTGTGGTGGCAGTTCCGGTAATGGTGCTGGCACTTAAGTTTAAGCTACGCAATGCTATGGCTACATCCTTAGCCATGATAATATTCACCAGTATTGGCGGTGCCATTGGCTATATTGTTAATGGTCTCGGTGTTCCCGATTTGCCCACCTATTCTATAGGCTATATTAATCTAAAAGCATGGTTTTTATTAGCCATTACCAGTGTTGGTATGGCACAAATTGGGGCGATGACAGCTCACCGGCTGCCTACCAGGCAGTTGAGGTGGATATTTATAGTTGTGCAGTTTTATGTGGCGCTCAGGATGATGGGTGTCTTCGAGCGGTTGGGCTGGCCGCTATAGATAGCGCTAGAAAAACATAGCTAAAACCACACTGCCAGTAATTAATGTTAATAGTGGTAGTAATGTTTAGCCCAGACCTAGCCGACGGTGAAGTCAGTCATTTCCCTTTGACCACCATAAGCCGAAGCGTTGAGCTAGTCTATCCCTTCGCCACCTGTGCCTTCCCAGCTTTTCCTCTCCCGCCGCGCTAATGGCCCCTGCTTCTATCAAGCGGACATAAATGGCATCAGCTATTTCTTTGTCTACGGCAAATTGCGTCTGACGGACTTGAAAGACGTAGGAGGGAAAGCTCTGAATAAGGCTTATGGGTACCCCAGGAAGGATGCCCATAGCCATCAGTTTCTGAAGTTTACTCGACTCAGGTGCATAGATATAAGCTACCTTGCCTTTTTGTCCCTGAGCTAGTTGTGAAAGGGGAGAGACAAGCCTTTGTGGTTGCGTCTGTTCCTCTTGGCAGCATCTTCCTGGTGGTATCGGCTTGCCGTGCGGGCAGACCTTAGGATGCCCCAACAAACTACAGATACTTTCATCCAGCCCTCGGTTAAGCAAATGCTCAAACTTGCACGCTTTCTCATGGATGAGCATGTTCCTAGTACCTAGAACGTCAGCCAGTAGGCGCTCGGCTAGTCGGTGTCTCCTGACTACATTTCTGGCAAAGGGTCGTCCCTTCTCAGTTAATCTTACCCTGCCATCGGTTAGGGATATGTAACCGGCATCCAGTAATTGCTCTATGGGTTCCTTCTCAGCCATTGCCAAGTCATCCAAAGAAGTAGAAGTTTCCTTCCTCTCCTCAGTGCGAGTCCATAGGGTCTCCAGAACCTCCTCAGCTTTTTCTTCTAGTTCCATTGTCTCGTCTCCCCCCAAGCCTTTAAGGCTCTTATTATTTTCGGTTCTTTAGGAACATCATAGCCGCAGTTAGGACACTTTACCATGTGGCAAGCCTTGGCCAGCGGACATCCCTTGCAAGCGGCTTTACCGTCCTCTTCACGAAATTGATGACCACAAAGAGGGCATTTCATAGTGACACCCCCAGGATGGTGAGTACCAGATTAAGGATAAATCCCACGAGAAAAGCGAAGGGGAAGATAAAGAGAGCAATGGCTAACGCCGTTTTTATTCCCCTTTCTTTCAGCATCACTGAGAATTGGGCAACGCAGGGGATGAAAAGGGTAAGGGTAACCGCAGCCACCACCAGTGGTACCCCAAGTATAATCCCTGAACTTTGGAGGTCATATAATCCGGCGGCGCCGAAGTCCCGTCTGAAAAAGCCATAAAGAAAGACAACGGCAGCTTCCGGGGGCAGCCCGATGAACTCAACCAGGGGCTCCAGTCCGCGGCTGACTAAGGCAAGTACCCCGGTTAGCTCTCCCGCCCAGAGCAGGATGCTGGCGAGGATGAAAATAGGTAGCACCTCAAAAAAGTACCACTGCAGCCGGGTATAGGTCTTGACCAGCACATTAGATATTTTTGGCAGCCTGAGCGGCGGTACCTCCATGTAAAAGCTAGCCCGCTCTCCCGGGATAACTCTAGCTGCCAGATACCCAACAAGTAAAAATACCAGGACTACCACTCCACCCCAGATGAGGAGCGCCAGCCCGTTACCCGATAATATGGCGAAAATAACACCCAATTGTGCTGAGCAGGGAATAGCTAAGGCCAGGAGAAAGGTGGTGATAACCCTCTCCCGTTTGGTCTCCTGGGTTCTGGTGACAATGGTGGCCATGGTGTCACAACCAAATCCCAGCACTATAGGTATTACCGCCCGACCATTAAGTCCGATCTTTTTAAACACTCGGTCGATAAGCATTGCCAGCCGGGGAAGATAGCCACTGTCCTCGATTATGGAGAAGACAATAAAGAAGGTGCCCACGATGGGAAGTATCAGAGCAAAAGCATAGGTAAACCCCAAGGTAATGACTCCGTATTCGCCGACAAAAAAATCCTGAATGACCTTGAAGGGAATAAGATTAACAGCCAGGTCGGTGACCCAAGGATTGACCCACTCCCCGAATACCGTGCCCTCAATGAAGTCAACTAGGGTTCCGGCGCCAAGGACTCCGACAAATTGATACAGACCGAAGTAGAGAACTACGAGGAGGATGGGGACGCCGGTTACGGGATTCATCATAGCACGGCTCAGCCTCTCGGCAAGCCCCTGGCTAGGCTTCTCCCTTGAGGTTACTGTTGTGTCTAGGATATGCCTCACCGCTTGCTGTCGCCTCAAGGCAATGATGTAGCTCAGGGGTTGGCTGTAACTAGCTCTAGTTTTGGCTACAATATCCTGTATCGCAGTATAACCCGCGCCTTCCTGCTCTCCGACCTGTCTTTCTATTTGATGGTCTCCCTGGAGAAGAAGTAACCCGATAGTCCTTTTGGAGACGTCATAATTGCCTCTAAGCAGGTCTCTAATCTTAGCCAGGGCTGACTCCAGTAACTCATCATACTTGAGCTGCATAGTATTGGCGCGTAACATATTCCACTAATTTCCTTCGTAGAATCTCCATACCGCGGCCGGTAGTAGCCACTGTGGCTACTACCGGAATGCCTAATTCCTCCTCCAGCCGCGTAACATCAACTTCTATCCCTGCCGCTTCAGTCTCATCCATCATGTTCAGGTCCAAGATGGTAGGAAATCCAGCTTCAATGAGCTGGAGGGTGAGGGGTAGCATTCTTTCCAGATTCTTGGCATCCACCACCTGTAGGATTACTTCAGATTTCTCTTCAAACAGCATCGACCTAGCTACCCGTTCCTCATCAGTGATAGGCAGGAGGGAGTACATCCCTGGAGTATCCACCACTTCGAATTCCTCGTCTTCAATTTTCGCTTTACCTCTTGACACATTTACCGTCGTGCCTGGATAGTTAGAAACGGTAACATAGGCCCCGGTGAGACTATTAAAGACCACGCTTTTCCCTACATTCGGACTGCCGACAATGCTCACCTTTCTGCTAATGTTATCGTCCTTTATATGCAGTCCTTCCCCATGACAGCTACCATCGCGTCTACCAAAGTTAAGGGCATTCAATATTTTCCGCCAGAGAGTCATTTTTAAAACCTCTCTTATTATGTCTCGTACTGGCTCAACTGAGTTCCACTTTTTTGCTCGCCTTGATGGGGCGGAAGTAGTTCCCTAGGGCCAAAGCTAGATAAAGTGGGTAGGCGATTACTTCTATCAGAGACGGGTTGCCGTTATAACCGACGATAGCCGTCAAGAATCGCCCGAAGGTTGACTTTTCCGGAAGGATGTAGTTGATGTCCCATACATGCTCCACCACCGGTGGGATAATTCCGGCCTCAATGAATTCATGAATCCCGTGAGCCAGCAAGCCAGCAGCAAATAGAATGAGCACCAGGCTGGTCACATTGAAGAAGGTCCTTAGATTGAGTCTTGATGAGCCCTTATATATGCTGTAGCCTATTACTATGGCTATGGCCAGCCCCAGAAAGCCCCCCACGGTAAACAAGAGCGGTGACTCGGCTACTCTGGTGGCAGCAAAGAGGAAGAGTACTGTCTCAATCCCCTCTCTCACCACTACCACGAAGGCTAGTATGACCAAGCCCCGTGATGAGCCACTGGTAAGCACTGACTGTATTTGGGCATGTAAATGAGCTTTAATATTCACTGCCTGCTTGCGCATCCAGAATATCATCCAGGTGAGGACACCGGCGGCAACAAACATAGCCAGGCCTTCAAATATCTCTTCAGCTCGGCCACTGAACTCTCCTGCCAAGAGATATATGGCAGCGCCGGCAATCAGGCTGACCAACACTGCCAATGAAGTTCCCAACCAGACCGGTTTGAAGCCCTGGCGGTTGTCAGTTCTGGCTAGATAGGCCAGGATAATCCCGATAATCAGGGCGGCTTCCAGTCCTTCTCTTAGTGTAATTAGTAGCGAAGCTAGCATTTGCTATATTCTCCCTGCAGTTTTTTGAGTTAAGTTGTATTTATTAAATACAAATGCTTCTTATTTGCAATAAGCATACCAAAAAATTATTTCCTATTTTGGCGACATTTGGGGCAATAGCCTGTCATACGAATCTCAACACCAGTGACCTCAAAGCCTTCCTCTCGGGCTATATCCTTCTTCATCTTCGGACTCAGCGGACATTTGAACTCAACGACTTTACCGCAGCCGAGACAAACCAGGTGGTGATGCTCAGTGGATGGCTTCATCTCATAGTGATGATGAGTTTCATCAAAATGAAGCTCTTCTACTAACCCCAGTTTCTTGAGCACTTGCAGGGTCCGATAGACAGTGGATAGGCTAAGACGAGGTTGCTTTATTCGGGCTTGACGGTAGATTTCATCGGCATCCAGGTGCCCCTGCCCGCGGCGAATAATTTCCAGAATTAAAGCCCGCTGGCTGGTAGCTCTCAATCCGGTTACATTTAATGCTCTGCGGTTACTCTGTAATGATTTAGTTTTACTAGTCATTGATTATCGCTAATGCCTCTTATTTGTAATAAGTATAATATACAGATATATTGCTGTCAACCTTACCCTAGGGTATTTAAGAGAGGTTAGGGGCATTTAAGAGGGGCTAGCCCCTTCTTTGTTAATTAGCCTTCCTCTTCTTCTATAAGGACTTCATTTAACAGTGTTACTCCCACAGCTCCTCTATATCTTTCTCAGCCTGTTTTCTTATCTCAGCCTCTCCAGTGGGGATAAAGTCCTTATAGGATTCAGGGGAACCGTACTCCCTGGTTCTGATTACCACTGGCATAGGCACAGCGTGACCGAAGATGAGGGCCTGTTGCCTGGATTCCAACCTTGATAACACTGATTTGAGTTCACTTTTACCAGATACACCGGCCAGCACACTATCGATGTCTCGGTCGTTGTCCAGCAGGCAGGTTATTTTGGTTCCGATTTGCGACATAACCTCACTGTCAATACCACTGGGTCGCTGGTCAATTACCAGTAGAGTAACATTATACTTACGCATCTCACGAGCGATAGTGCCAAAGATAGTCTGGCTG
>SDBT01009375.1_pt1 | contig 15881 bp, 14 predicted proteins | sample 2277101 | NCBI WGS metagenome assembly SDBT01 (sample SAMN10404973, study PRJNA504765) | marine sediment metagenome | isolation source: marine sediment core GS10_PC15, 103 cmbsf | place: Arctic Ocean: Southern Knipovich Ridge | collected 2010 | reverse complement strand
TAGGTAAATATAAAAATTGAGCAATTCCGTCGCTGTTCCAGGCCCGCCTCCCGTTAGAATATATATCGTATCGAACACCTTGAAAGCATCTATTGTTCTCAGCAGTACAATCGTCACAATAACCGGCAGTGCAAGCGGAAGAGTAATTCTTGTAAATATCGTAAACTGTGAGCCGCCGTCAACCACTGCTGCCTCAAACAGCTCTTCGGGCAGTGATTCAAAAGCGGCAAGTATGGTTAGAATCATGAACGGCGTCCACTGCCATACATCCACGATGACAAGGGAAAGTAAAGCCGAAGACCTCCCCGAAAGCCATTCAACGGGTGGAATATGAAACCAGCTTAAAAAATGGTTTGCCGGCCCCCTGTTATAATCAAAGATCATCTTGAATACATATGAAACTGCCACAGGCGATAAAAGCATGGGAAGCATGTAGGAGACACGGAAAAAGTTTTTCCCTTTTATTTCCTTCTGAAGGACCATGGCGATCATTGTTCCAAAGCCAAGTTCAAGGGTAAGAAGTATTGCCACATAGGCATATGAGAGCCAGAGCGCGTGCCAGAATCTCGCGTCTCTGGAAATAGCCTTTAAATTTTGCAGGCCGACAAACTTGATACCCCCTGTCCCCGGTGCCCATATAGACAGCATCATGTAAATAGAAAAAATTAGGGGAAATATTGCAACTACCAGTATAAAAGCCACGACCGGAACGATCAAAGCATACTTCATATTTTTGTCGGATTTGCCAATCATATAAGTATCCCTCAGGAGACAGTAATAATATTACCCGGACCTTATTAAATCAAACATCTTTATTTAAAACCGCCTTTCCTTATTGAAAAGGAAAGGCGATTCTTAAATAATCTAATCCATTTCTTTAGCGATAGCCCAGGTGCCACTGATAGAACTCTACCTGCCTTTCCCTGCCGAGCCGTTCGGTCAGAGCATCCCACTCCTTGGCGACCTGATCGAGAGCCTTCTGAGCTGTCTTTTCACCCGAAAGAATGGTGACGAGGTACGGCTCATAGATAGCCTCAAAGTAGTTGCTCGCTCCCGGGATTCGCGCGTCTATGACCGAGTTGGGATGATCGGTGACGTCAAGCGTGTTCTGGATGTAATCCACCGCATCCTGCTTATCCCAGCCGTTATCAATCCAGGACTGCAGATTCTTTGAATGCGAGATTCTCCAGGGCTGGAACCCGCTGTCGGGTGATGCAACGTCAATAGAGCTGATCTCAGGACTTAGCATGAAATCTATGAATGACCAGCACAGGTCGGGATGCTTGGTGGTAGAAGTGATGTACCAGGACCAGCCGTTAAAGCAGTGAACGGGTGCCTTGTTGGTCTTGTCAGTTTTCACCCACTTATTTGACCGCCAATCCCAGTACTCCTTGGACCCGGGCGGCAGAGCGTAACCGATTTTACCCTGTACAACAGATACATCGGAGTAGGTGTGCGGGCCGATGTCACCCCAGTCGATTGCCATGGCCGCGTGTCCGAGAACGATCTCGTTGATCACGTCACCGCGTACCCAGTCGAGGCCGGGAGCAGCCCCCCTGTCAAGCATCTCTTTGTAGAGAGAGAGGCCCTTAACCCAGCCGGGGTTGTTCACTAGCGGGTCCATGTTTTCCGGATTGAAGAATAAAACTCCCGGGTTGTCGATCTTGTCGCTTGGAATAACGGAAAATGGTGAAACCCATGAAAATGAATACCAGTAGGCTTGATTACCGCGCTTCGTATTGGAGATAAAGCCGTATTCATCCTCACCGTCGTTGTCCCAGTCCCAGTTGTTGAAGAACTCGGCAACATCTACCATCTCTTCAAGGGTGTCAGGCGGCACGTTGTAGGAGTAGCCGTACTTCTTCTTAAACCTGGCCTGGTAATCCGTGTTGCCCAGGATATCTTTTCGATAGAAGAGATACTGGTTGTCATTGTCGCAGATAAGAGCGTAGGTTTTACCACGGAAGGTATTCTTCTTCACGATACCTTCGGGAACATCACTTGGATACCAGTCAACATCCTTTAGGTAATCATCCAGCGGGATAACATAGTCCCAGCCGATAAGGTCTGCCATCCAGATGTTCGCCACGAGCAGCATGTCGAAGGCGTCACTCTTCGTTGCTGCCGCCTGCTGGGCCTTCGGAAAGATATCGCCGAATGCAACTTCGACCGCCTCGACAGTGTGCCCCCCTCCCACTTTTGCCGACCACTCGGGACCGTGAATCTTGATCGGCCCGCTGATAAAGGGACCTGTCATTGTTAAGACGGAAAGGGCGACTGGCTCTTCCTTCGCTGCAGCCTCCTCTTCGGCTTCCTTTGCCTTTTTCCTGGCACAACCCATTGTCAGGACCAGGAACGCAGCCACTGCCAACAGCGCGACAAAGATAATAAAGACCTTTTTCTTCATATTTTCCTCCTAAAATTAATAGATTTACAACTGACCAGTCGAAATTCATACCATACATTAATAATCCTGTCAAGAAAAATGTAGTATTTTTTTATTAAAAAAATACTGAATAATCAGCAATCAATTTTTTCCTTGACAAAATATTCAAATGGTTTAAAATGCTTAACAAAGTATAAAATCATATAAGAAAGAAATACCGGTATGAAGATTAAGGTAATAATACCTAACTCCTCTGTTGAATTCAGAGATAGTCAGATTGAAGAGCGCAGGAAAGCGGCTTTACCTGGAAATGAAGTAGAAGTTGTTTGCCTGGCACATGGTCCGGTATCTATTGAATCTTCATATGATGAGGCTCTAGCGGCCCCATACATAATTCAAGAGGTTGAAAAGGCGGAAAAAGAAGGGTATGATGCGGTTAGTCTGGATTGTGCCATGGATACTGCCGTAAGAGCTGCCCGTGAATCCGTCAGTATACCGGTTACAAGTGCAGGGGAAGCAAGTTATCTTTTAGCAATGGCATTATCAAGCAGGTTTTCAGTTGTTACTGTGCTGAAAAGTACGGCCGATACGATAAAAGAAAATATAAGAAAGTACGGTTTCAGCAGCAGAGTCGCGTCTGTGAGGTTTGCGCGGATCCCGGTACTGGAATTAAAAGATGAGAAAAAGGCATTTAAGGCAATTTTTGATGAAGCGAAAGCTGCAATTGACATGGATGGTGCAGAAGCTATTGCTCTAGGCTGCACCGGCATGTCTTCTCTAACCGGAAGATTGAACCGTGAGTTAGGGGTACCGGTAATCGATCCGGCAGTGGCATCGTTGAAGCTGGCAGAGATTTATGTCAGTATGGGGCTTACAACGAGTATTAGAGCCTATGAAGTTCCATCTGAAAAAAAGATACTTTAGTAATAAAAGGAGGGAAACAAAATGCCGGAGATGTTTGAACTTGAACTGGGGAAGGCTGGCTACGTTGTTGTTTTTGAGATGTGCAGAATAAAAAAGGGAGAATCGGTTATCATAACTGTTGATTCGGTAATGGATTTTAAGCCGGTACTAGAGGTTGCAAAAGCTGCCGAAGCTGCAGGAGGAAAAGTTCTTGTGGCCTATCATTCAACTCCCAGCGGCTACGGAAAGGTCGCGGACCCACAGCTTCCGGAATCGTTAAAAAAGGGAATACCCGCGGCAGATGTATGGATAGAGTTTAATAATCAGTGGCTTCTCTATTCAACTCCGTGGATTGAAGCGATGTCAAACGGGAGAACCCGGTATCTTTTTCTTGGCGGGTTGGATCCGGAGCGAATCACACGCTGTATTGCGAAGCTTGATATGGATCTGCAGGAAAAATTCCAGAATAAGGTAGTAGAATTGACGCATAAGGCGAAGAAGATGCGTGTAACAACGCCGGCAGGCACTGATATTACTTTTGAGAATGTTGCAGAACGTCCCATAACCAATGAAATACGGGCGGATGTGCCCGGGCCGCATTTTCTTGTGGGGCAGATTGGATGGGCCCCAAAGGAAGAGAGCATTAATGGTATCATTGTATTCGACGGCTCCTTTTCCGGCGGCGGGGAGGCTGATCTCGGAATTCTTGCCCATCCCATTGAATTGGTAATTAAAAAGGGGAGGATTGTTGAAGTTAACGGCCAGGAAGAGGCTAAAATACTGCGTAACTGGCTTAAAAAACTCGATGATCCCAATATGTACAACCTGGCTCATATATGTTACGGTTTCAACCCGGGGGCGGTTCTTACCGGACTGTGTACGGAAGATGAGCGTGTATGGGGCTCCACAGAGTGGGGTAATGGTTACCAGGGACCAATGTTCGAGGGCAGTCTTGGCGATGCGATTTCCCATGCTGATGGGATATGTTTAAATTCCACTGTACTATTGGATGATGAACTTTTAACCAAAGAGGGAAAAGTTGTCCATCCTGAACTCGTCGAAATAGCAAAAGCAATCGGGAAGTAAACTGAAATAAGAAATATTTTTATAAGGAGGAGAATATGTTGAAAAAAGTATTTGAAAAACTGTGCTCAAAGAAAATTATCATTGTTGGCATCGGTGCGTTACTTGCTGTCGGGCTTGTTTTCAGCATTCTGATTGCTGAAACAAAAGAAGAGGAGGAACCTATCAGGATACTGGGTACTATTGCTTTCTCAGGTGCTGCGGGTAATATAGGTCCTGCCTATGACAGAGCAATTAAGCTGGCTGTTGAAGAGATAAACGCAGCCGGGATAGAGGGTTTTTCGGGGATCGAATACAAGGTTATAGATACGGAAACAAAACCTTCTGTCCTCCAGAGAAAGCTCAAAAGGGAAGTGGGGACATGGAAGCCCGATGTGATGGGAGGATGCGCACTGGAAACGACGATCAGCCCTGTATGTGTGGAAGCACCAAAGTATAAAATTCCGGCCTTTGTTGGCGGGCACCTTAGTATGAGTAAGTATCTCCCTCCAGGGGAAGTTCCTGTGAGTAAATGGGTGGTTTATTACGGGTATGCCGACTATTTTGCCGGTCAGCTTGCAGGTCAGTTCTTTGAAGAAATGGGCGCAAAAAAGGTCGGACTTATCGCGGGAGATTATGACTGGGGGTACAGTAATGGTATGGGGTTAAAAGCCTACTGGGAACAGAACGGTCACCCCTTTGAAATCAGCACTGTAATTTATACACCCCTTGACAAGACAGATTATACTACAGAGATGTTAATTGTTAAGGAAGAAAAACCGGATGCGATTTTCTGTCCATATACAGGGGCCGGATGGTTCAGTGTCGCGAAACAGCTGCGTGATGCCGGCGCCATGCCTGAGTTCATGCTCTACGGCACTACCTATTCAAACATGGGGGGAGCGAAGATAACAGGAGAGTATGGTGCGGAAAATATCTACACCCTCGCGGATCATGATCCGACAAGCGATGCCTGGAAGGATTTTGTAAAAAGGTGGAAGGCTAAATATGGCGAAAAAGCTTATCCTGAAGCGTACACAAACAACTATTATCAGATGATTTACTGGATTAAAGAGGTATACGAAAAAGCACAGACCAAAGATCCTGATGTGATTATTGATTTAATGCAGAAGACATCGTTTCAAAATGTGTGTATCAGTCCTATGGGACCTCTTGATGGATTTGGAAACAATACTGGTGCCAAGGCTGCGATAATCAAGTTTGTGCCGGGCTCCTCTGATCTTGACCCGAGCTTCGGCCTTCATCCGGAAATGGTGAAAATATACCAGACTCCTAAGATGACCATGCAGGAAATTCTTGGTGAATTGAAAGGGTTTAAAAAACTTGAATCAGCGGAAGAATATCCCGCTGCCAGGTAGCAGTGCTGATGATGTTTTGTAAGGAATCAGCAACGTTTTTTTAAACAGGGTGGTTGCAAGAGCAGAAATGTTGAAATTATCAAATGTGTCTAAAAAGTTCGGAGGGATACAAGCGCTTGAAGGTGTGAGCCTGACGCTGGAAAAGGGAAAGATCTGGAGTATGATCGGACCGAACGGCGCAGGTAAAACCACTCTTTTTAACCTGATAACAGGGACCGTTCCTGCAGATTCGGGGAAAATAGAATTTATGGGTGAAGATATAACGTATATGAAACCCCATGAAATCTGCAGGAATGGAATTGCCAGGACCTACCAGCAGAAAAATCTTTTTTCAAACTTGAGCGTTTTTGACAACGTAATTGCAGGGATGTTAAAAGATAGCCTTGAAGAGCAGAGGAGGAAGAAAAAGGTTTATGAAATTTTAAAGTTTCTTGGCCTGGAAGAGGCAGAAAAAGAGATCGTTTCGAGCCTTCCTCCTCTTGATTGTAAGCTGGTAGAGTTAGGAAGAGCATTGGCAACAAATCCGAAGTTAATACTGTTGGATGAGCTTATAGGCGGCTTAATTTCTACAGAAACTGAGAAAATTTGTCAAATTATTGAAACTCTTCGGGATAAAGGGTACACAATTTTCCAGATAGGACATGAGATAAGGCCAATTATGAAAACATCAAACTGGATTTTTGTCCTTGATGAGGGCTGCAAGATTGCTGAAGGGTTGCCTGAGGAAATAAGAAATAATAAGGATGTACACGAAGTCTATCTGGAGTAAGCGGAGGAAAGAGGGTTGAGCGAGCCCATTTTAAAAATCACTGGACTGACTGCATGTTATGGCAAGATTAGCGCTATAAAAGCTATAAATTTCTATGCTCATGATAATGAGATTGTGGGTATAGTCGGGCCAAATGGTGCCGGAAAGACCACCCTGCTTGAGTCTATAGCAGGTTCTATGCGCATAAAAGATGGCCGGATATTTTTTTTGGGTCGCCATATTGAGAAGTGGCCTGTACTCAAGCGCCGTCAGTTCGGATTGATGTTAGTTCCTCAGGAGGAGAATGTTTTTCCCATGATGTCTGTAAAAAAGAATCTTGAAATAAGTGTAATTCTCAGTAATCGTGCTGAAAGAAAAGGACTTATTGATTATGTATATGAGCTCTTCCCTATTCTATGGGAGAGAAGAAAGCAAATAGCCAACACCCTGAGCGGCGGACAGCAGAAGATGCTTGCTGTAGGTCTGGGTATAACTTCAAATGCGCGGGTGATGCTTATAGATGAGCCTTCAATTGGCCTGGCACCCAAGCTGGTGACCAGGCTTTTTGAAACTCTTAAGAAGATAAAAGAAGATACAAAAAAGACAATTGTGCTTTCAGAACAGAATATAAAAATCCTGAATATTGCTGACAGACTATTCGGATTGGAAGCCGGGGAAATAAGATTTGACGAAAAGACAAAAAATCTCTCAAGAGATATTGTGAAAGATCTCTATCTGGGATCGATCAGCTGACCATATTACGGGAAATCCTATGCTTTTAAACGGAATAATTACAGGCTTGATTATGGGAGGGATTTTGTTTCTCCCTGTACTGGGGGTTGCTGTTATATACGGTATAACCGGTATACCGAATTTTGCGATAGGGGTTATCGGTGTTCTCGGGGGTTTTGTAACATGGTATTTCCTTTCTTTCAATATAGGGGTAGCCATAGTAATTGGGATAGTGGTTTGTTTTATTATTGGATATATTATTCAGAGAATACTGCTTACTCCTATTAGTGAAAGGGGAGGTGATTCCACTTTATTTTTTATCATCACAGTTTCTGTTGGTTTTGTTTTTGAAGGAATCATCAGGGCAATTTTTCCCCGCCCCAATATTTCTCTTGAACTTCCGCGTATAGGAACAATAAACCTTGCCGGGGTCACAGTTGAGGGGTTCAAAATATTCGCGCTTTTATTTGCATTTGGTACACTGGTGGTTATACGTCTGCTTGAAGAGCATACAGAGATTGGAAAATCCTGGCAGGCAACATCTCAAAACCTGAAGCTTGCAAAACTAATTGGAATCAATACAAACCGGGTATTCAGTATCGCATCCGGTATCGGATGCGCTCTTGCCTGTGTAGGGGCGATTTTCTGGGGTTCACTGTATAACCTCCAGGTATCGACTGGTTGGGACCTTGGATTTATGGGGTTTATTATTGCCGTTGTTGGAGGAATAGGAAATATATGGGGTGGACTAATAAGTGCTCTGATTATGGGAATGGTTATGAGTTTTAGCGGCTATCTGCTTGGTGGCGAGTGGCAGAGTGTTATTCTGTATTTTATCGTTATTCTTGTATTAATAATTGCTCCAAAGGGGATTTTGGGTAGTGAAAGGTCATTATGAAAAGGTAGGGACTATAGTAACACTTTTATTGCCCCTGCTGTTTGTTTTTCGAGGAGGGTATCTTCAGGAAGTTACCGGGTACGTGTATCTATTTCTGATCCAGGGATATGTGGCATGGTTTCTGTTTTTCAAAAGCGGCCAGCCGTTTTTCGGGTATTCTGTTACAATGGCAGTCGGGGCCTATGGGACAATAGTTCTGACCGAAATATTCGGATGGCCTATACTTGCTTCAATGTTTATCAGTGCAGTATTTGCTCCTGTAGTAGGTATAATTTTATTCCTCTCAACAATCAGGGCAAGGGGTTTTTATGTAAGCATGGCATCCTTCTTACTTGCGATTCTCTTTCCCAAATTGATTAACGCGCTGCAGGATATCACAGGCGGCAGAAGCGGCCTATATTTTAGTGGTGTCAATACTTTTATTGGATATAAAACATTATATCTCCTGATAATCTTTTTAACAGCAGCAGTTGCGGCCTTTTTCCTGTGGATTATGGGAACAAAAACAGGTAAAATTTTGACCTTAATATCGGAGAATGACCGGTTAACACAGGCGGTCGGGATAAATACCCTCAAGTATAAGATAATAGCATACAGTATTGCCGGATTTATCTCAGGGTTGGGCGGCGCTTTTTATGTGAATTATACCGGATTTATATCATCAATTGATATTGATGTATTTACAACTCTCTACATCTTTTTTATTCCTTTAATAGGTGGAAGTAAAGTTTTTTACGGTCCCGTCCTGGGTGCTCTTTTTGTAATACTCATCCCGGAGCTCCTCGTCCCGGTTGAAAGATACTTTCGAATATTTTTTGGACTAATTTTCATAGTGGTGATAGTGTTGCTTCCCGAGGGATTGGCTCCGAATATACAGAAATTATTCAGAAGAATACGTTTTAAAAAGACTTAATTCCAGCTAATTTTGTTTGTTCACTATTTGTTCATGGAAAAATCCAAATTCAAAGTGAGGAGGGCATATGCCGATAGGAAAGGACCTGGAGCTTTTCAAAGCTGCCTATAAGACAGTTAAAGAAATTATAAGAGTGAAAAATGGTGAGAATCTTCTAATAACCATCGATTCAATCAGTGATTTCAGGGTTGCAGAGGAAATGGCCAAAGCAGGTGAAGCGCTGGGCGCAAAGGTGATGGTGGCCTGGCATTCCACACCAAAAGGGTATGGAAAAGCAACCGACCCCTATTTACCGGCTCCTCTTATAGCAGCATGCCCTGCAGCGGATGCATGGATAGAGCTTAACAACCAGTGGCTGTTATACGGCACTCCATGGGAACGGGCAGTATCAAACGGCCGCACAAGGAATCTAATGCTTGGAGGCCTGTCGACCGATCAGTTAATCCGATGTATCGGCGAAGTAGATATAGATGCTCAAATTGCTTTTCAGGAGAAAGTCGTTGAAATAACAAAACGGGCGAAGAAAATGAAAATAACAAATGATGCGGGGACAGACATCGAATTCGAAAACCATCCGGACCGTCCATTTGCAAACGAGCATATTGCTGATACACCGGGCGGACATTTTCTTATGGGGCAGATTGGATGGGCACCTAAAGAAGAAACCATCAATGGCACGCTGGTTTTTGACGGCGCGATTTCAGGCGGTGGTGAAGCGGATATAGGTGTGGTTTCAGAACCGGTTATTTATGAAGTTGAAAAGGGGGAAATAATAGATATCCGGGGCGGAGGAGAAGCTCAAATCGTGAAAAAATGGTTTGAAAAACTGAATGATCCGGATATGTATACAGCGGCGCACGTCTGTTATGGATTTAATCCGAATGCAAAGCTGGGTTTCGCTACAACGGAGGATGAGCGTGTGTGGGGATGTACTGAGTGGGGTTTCGGGTACCAGGGTCCGATGTACTCGGGAGGCAAACCTAGAGTGGCATCTTCTCATATTGATGGAATATGTCTGGCCAGCTCAGTATCTTGTGACGGTAAACCTATAACAGAGAATGGTGAGATTGTACACTCCGATTTAATAGAACTCTCGAGAGCTTGCGGACATTAACAGAAAGAAATGAGAAAAAAGGTTTAAATATTTGGTTATAGACACGACCGTGGAAATTATTTCCCGCCGGAAAAATAGATGAAAAAGACGCCTGATATAGTAAATCTGGTTGCGGATCCTTACCCTCCCTACCAGTATAACGAGAGCGGAACTGTCAGGGGTATTGATCATGATATAATAACCGCTGTTTTTAGAGAGTTTAAAATCGAGACAAGGGTTCAGCTTTTCCCATGGGAGGATTGTATTACCTTAGTTGAAAATAAAAAGGCAGATGGGATATTCCAGATTGTACTTACGCCGGAAAGAGTGAGTGTGTTTTCATTTTCCAGGCCCTTAAGAACAGCAGGAACTGCATTGTACTGCACTGCCGGCATTTCGGTAGAATTTGATAGAGAAAGAGACATTAAGGTTCAGCTCGCGGGTTATACACTTGGTGCTCTGGCAGGTTATAGTTATAATCCGGTAATAGATAGTTTAAAAGAGCCTTCAAAGAAAGAGGTTGATACACAGGAAATGCTTCTGAAAGGCCTGCTGGACGGCAGATTTGATCTGGTGGTAATGGACACCGGAGTTGAGACGTATCTTGTGGATAAAATGAAGGTAGACAGCATTGTAAGGGTTCGGGGATTTGAAATAACAAGGGAGCTGCATGTGGCCTTTCAAAAGAATCTTATTGAGTTGAAAGATCTTTTCAATTCCGGCCTGGATAAAATTAAAGAAAAAGGAATTTATAAACAGATTTTTCATAAATATGGCTTATAAAATAATGAACCGGAAATACTCAAAGACTTATGTGTTATTTATGAAGGGAGGTTAAGTATAAATGTCTGTTAATTTTGAATCACCACTGTTTAAAACCATGTTTCAGAGAAGGACAAGAAGGTTTCCTCTAGGTGGAAAATTGGGCTCGAAACGTGCAGGGCTTAATTATAATTCGCATGAGAAGCCGGTCTCTCTCAATGAGATTGAAACAGCCATTTTGTGCTTTGCCGCTGCCGGCATTACGGGAGTAACGGTTGAGGAGATCAGACATCTCCTCGGACATTTAACCGTTATAGGAAGAACTGCCGCGAGTCCTTGCGCTTCTCTCACCCTGCATCTATTTTACAGCAATGATGAAGGCGTTTTTTATTACAAAACCGACTCCACAGAAGATATTATTCCAAAAAAACGGGTTAGAATCGGTAATCAGGAGGATAGGAAGTTAATACTGGAGGATTATAAAAAGTACAATAAAAAATTAAAAGACGGAAGAATAGATATTCCCCGTGAGGCGATCGGCTCAGCCTTTGAAAGTATGGTAAACTTACCGGGAACTACGCTGTTCATGCCAATTGCAGATACAACAAGAGAATATATTAATTTACTTTTTACAGGCCTTGCGCAGTTCAGGTGGCAATTATGGGATGAAGTTAAAGAACAACCAGCAGGAGTAGGCAGATGGATTGATAACGGCTTTTTAAATGGCCCGTGCATGACTATAGCTCAATATGATTCCATGCTACCCTGGTTATGCAATCTTGAGGCTGGTATGGCAATGCAGAATATGACCCTGGCCGCCACAGCCATGGGTCTTGGCTCTTTCATGATGCATACGATAGATCTTCCAACAGTAATGAGGGCATTAGACATGCGTTTCCTGGATGTAAAATCAAAACCATTCCCTCAGGCAACCGTCAATCCGGTGGGAATAGATGGTGTTCTGGAGGGATACTGTCCTCCCTATAAAACTATAGAGGATGCTGTGGATGAAATAGCTGAAATAAAGTGGGGTTCTCACGGGATATATGGAAAAAACGGATATGACCTTCCAAAGCCAAATTTTTATGAAGAAATTGTAGAGATAACAAAATCATATTGCACATATTTATATGAAACCTATGGAAGGATACCAAAGTATCATGATGCTATGTTTATACCCATTCTCGCCCAGGTTCACCATTTAGATATCGGATTTTATGAAAAATATTTTCCTGAATATGTTGATGATAAGGAAAAAAAGCACATGAAGATATGGCATCAAAAATAACCGGTTTTTTCGCTTCCTCCTGCTATGCTTTTTACAGTGATTTCTTAGTTGATAATTTTAATAGCTCTTTGCGATTTCATCCCTCACAATTTTTACCCAGTTTGTTACATTCTCAGGACTATGCCCAATGGTATGATTATCCTTCATAACTATTTCCAATACACATCCTTTTGTTATGTCCAATGTCTCTCGAATATACTTTCTTATCTCACCTTCATTAATATTCGGAACTGCGATATAAGAAGGGTTCGGCTTTAAGGAATAAATGTATCTGTCTTCAAGATATTCACTCATTTTTTTCCTGTCTGCCCATGCCGAGACAGATACTCGCCGCAGATTCGGAATATTCTTGATTATATGCCATCTCGTATCGATGGGCTCACAGCAACCATAGCAATTCAATCCAAACCGTTCCAACACCGGAAGCTGATATCGAAATACAAACTCCTCAAACATTTGAGGAGAAACTCCTACAGTCTCCTGACTTTCAGAATGCCCCCACATATCGATGGTCTTCACATGTGAGTTTTCAAGGCTCCTTCCCGGAAGTTCCCTGCAGTATCCGATTCCACCAGAGCCAACATAGCTGTCGTTATTATTTAGATATAGCAACCCCTCCTCTTCAAGAAAATCTAATCTTTTCATGCTCCCGTCTCTCAGAAAACCCATTAACCGGTGCAGCAACTCAGGATTATCATACATGTATAACATCATCTGAGTAAGACCAATCAATCTTATTAAATAAGAAGTAAACCCGAAACTCCACCACCAGTTTCCCCTCATACGTACTTCAAGTATTCCGCTGAAGACTTCATTTGCAAGCTCATAGGTTTTCAGGGTTGTTTTATAGTCAACCTCAATTTCAGGAAAATGTATTTTATCAATATCCTCTATATTTTTTACAGGGATGTTCCATGTATAAGCCCCGCCATCCTTACCTCCATGATAATCCATCTTTACTCCCCAGCCCCCCTCGCTGTAGGTATGCCCTATGTAAAAGAACGGTTCGATCGGCCTGTCATCCTGTATCAATTCTCCCCAGAATATCTCTTTCCGCAATGCAACTTCCCACCGACGTGCAAGGTCACTTTCACACTCTACCATGTCCTCAGTAATAATCTCATTCCATCCGTTTTCAGGATCACAGAGTACTACAGGACGGTCGGATTCGAGCGAATTATGATTGTACCATAATTCGCGTTTCTCCTTCTCGCTCCCGCGCGAGGCTATCAGTCCGACCTTTTCTGCCAGGTTCCGCACTATTTCTCTATCACGATTGGAAATAAATATTTCATTCGGCAGACCTCTGCAATATTTCGGTGTATCCTGAAACATGATCCCAGTCCACAGGCCTGTGGGATTCCAGTAAGGCATAAAATCTTCATGAGAACCCATACAATCTCCTTATAATAAATTTCTAATATCGTATCGTCACCATGCCGGATATCCTCCATCAACCAGGGTCACTTCGCCTGTAATAAAACCGGCATTATTACATATTTAGCGGTTACTTCAACAGAACCAAAGGCAGCTTTTGTTTCCTCAGGTTTTGAATACCGCTTTAATCACCTTTTTTTCTTCCACCATCTCAAATGCTTCTTTCCATTGCTCGAGTTTGAATACTTGACTAATCATTTCTTTGTATTTGATCATTCCCTTTTCAGCGAGACGCAGCACATTCCGCCACGAAATATAATCATACCCAAAATGTCCTTTAAAGATGACTGCCTTTCTTACGAGAGGATCAAGATCTATATTCTGGGGTTCATTTCCCCACGCTACCCTGACGATTCTACCTCCCGGTCGAATTATATCTGCCGCATCAGCAATAACTTTCTCCGCTCCTGCGGCATCTATAACCACATCCACCCCTTCCTTCGAAATAGCAGAAAAAATAATATCATTCGGGGCTTCTTTGTCGGCAAAAGAAACCAGATCTGCTCCCAGTGACTTTCCAGTTTCCAATCTGGTTTCATCTCCTGCCACTCCAAAAAGCGCCACCTTACTCGCGCCTCCTATCCTGGCCATCTGTAAACTAAATAATCCGATAGGCCCGGGTCCAAATATCGCGACATTTTCACCTGCCATTAACAGAGCTTCCTGAATTACAGCTTTATACGCATTCACTGAAGGTTCCATTATGGCACCTTCCTGAAAGGAAATACTATCAGGCAAGGGATGCAAACAGTCCGGCATTCGATTCAGTATTTGTCCGGGAATAAGAACATATTCGGAAAAACCTCCGTTCATTGAATAACCTATCCCCTTTCTCTCCGGACAGAGGAGATATTTCCCTGTTAGGCATGAATAACATTTCCCGCAGACGAACCCTGTATTGTCGCTGACAACACGGTCACCAGGTTTCCAGCCAGTTACGTTTTCACCTGTTTCTTCTACAACCCCGCAGAATTCATGCCCTAAAATAACGGGCGGTTCCAATATTGAAGTAAGTCTCGCTCTAAAAAACTCGATATCTGCACCGCAAATAGCTGCCGCTTTCACTTTAATAATTATATCTCCCGGCCCGGCCCTGGGTTCAGGAACATCCCGGAGCTCGGTTGCGCCATCCCTTTTTTCATATAATAATATTGCTTTCAATTTTTCCTCCTTTACTCACTCATAGTAACTACCACCTTCAGTGACTCTTTTGCCTTCATTGCCAATTGCATCGCCTCATTAATCTGATTCAGAGGGAATCGATGCGTAATTAAGTTTTTTGAATCGATTCTTTTGTTTGCAATAAGCTCGAGTGCTGCATGGGTATCGAGATGGGTAGAAGAATAACTGGTTACAAAGGTAATCTCTGAAAAAAAGAAGTGATTAAGATCGATCGGAAATGAAGATCCCGGCGGAAACGGTGCGAAGAGATAAAGTGTCGATCCTTTCGCAGCTATTTGGACTCCCTCTTTTATAGCTTCAAAGCTTCCCGATGCGACAATAACGATATCCGCGCCCCTCCCGTCACTGAAGTCCTTTACACCTGATAATACATCGTCCTGTATGAAGTTAATTGCAGCATCCGCCCCAAATTCAAGCGCTTTTTTTAATCGATACTCTACACTATCGATAGCAATAATTTTTGTAGCGCCAAAAATTCGGGCTAATTGTATATGTACCGCGCCAGCAAATCCGGCCCCGACAACAGCAACAGTATCACCCAGACGGGGGTTCGCCTTTTTTAATCCTTTGATACAGCACCCAATCGGTTCAATCATCGTTGCTTCTTCAAAGGTAACACTATCAGGGAGTTTAAGGGTATCCCTTTCCAGATTTAGCGCCGGCACCCTGATGTATTCAGCAAAGCCGGCAGGGTGTATATTCGTGTTCTTAAAAGTTTCGCACATCGTAAAGTTACCGCGCTGACAATAGTGACAGACAAAACAGGGCACATGATGATGAACAAAGACCCGGTCACCGATATTCACGTTCTCAACACCCTCGCCAATCTCAACAACGGTTCCTGCTGGTTCATGGCCAAAATATTTAGGAGCTTCAGGATCCATATACCATCTGGTAATGTCGCTTCCACAAATACCACAGGCTTCTACTTTGAACTTCATCTCTCCTTTCCGGGTTTCCGGCACAGGTACTTCTTCCACTCGAATATCACTGCTTCCGTAATACTTCGCCGCTTTCATCTTTTGCATAGCCTTTTCTTCTCCCATGTTTTAAAAAAACTTTCTTTATCATGGTTAAGTCCGGATGTTTTATATATAT
>SDBT01009374.1_pt1 | contig 15881 bp, 16 predicted proteins | sample 2277101 | NCBI WGS metagenome assembly SDBT01 (sample SAMN10404973, study PRJNA504765) | marine sediment metagenome | isolation source: marine sediment core GS10_PC15, 103 cmbsf | place: Arctic Ocean: Southern Knipovich Ridge | collected 2010 | reverse complement strand
AAGAAGTACCGAATGGGTGAAAATGTCGAGAAATCTTATATGGACATGGTAAAGGCATTTGATAAGTATAGTCGAGTGGCTATGCGATATAGACGGTATATCTCACATTTAAATGAAATAGAAACTAACTTAGTGCGAGGAGAGTTGACTTTAGATTTACTTAACACTATACACGCTATATACTATAAATAGGATGATTATTTATTCCAAGATTTCTTGGAATAACGCGTTGAGTATAATAAAATATTATTTCTAAATATGAATATGGAAGATTTATCTGAGTTAAATATTCGAACCCAAGAATCACATTTTAATAAATGGTTTCAAGAATACCAGATTAAGATATTTACTCAAGGACCAAAATATCTTAATATGAAATCGCCGGCATTTTTAATACAAATGTCTATCCAAGAAGCCTCTATATATGTTGATGAAGTTACAGAGAAAGCAGTTCTGTCTAAATGCAATAAAGTATTGAATAAACAGATGAGCGAAGCAATGAAATACAGTGATTATCAATTAAAATATATTAGTGCCACGGCTATAGGAAATATTGCATATATAGGATTAAATAGTACAGATTCAAATCTTAGGGATCAGGCTACCGAAATGTTTAATAAATTAAAAGATTTACATAAATGAAGATAACTTCTAATAAAGATAATATGAAGAGATTCATCTATTATGATATTATCAGTAATCTTAACTCATTTTTTCAAGATATTTTACTACCGTATTCGTTATAATGAAAAGTGTGATTTACTCTAAGTTTTTTAGAGTAAAACAAATGAAAAGTCGGACGGTAATATTATTATATGAATAAGTTTTTTCATATAGTAATCCAAGTATATAAAATATGGGAGACATTACTAGTGATTGGACTATAGTAGATATCAAACGATATGCACGTTCATTAAATATACCGGCGACTGGAAATAGAAATACTCTTATTAGACGTATTACGGATCTTGAACAAACCAAATATGGAAAACTGAATGTTAGAGAACTGCAAGAGTTATTAACCGATCGTAGTCTGGCAAGATACGGTCCAAAACATGTATTACTAAATCGACTTAAAGAGGATGATCGTATAGACGTGTCTCCCAAAAGAGAATTATCTATAAGGACAAATATATCTCTACAAACAATACTCACCGGGATTGCTGATGCTGATCGTGAAATTCTTTTAAAGCTTGACGATAACTATTTATACAAAGTTTGTAGTCTTAATATATATTCCGAAAGGTTATGTAATGGATTCTTTTGGAATCGAAGGATACAGCATATATATGGAGTTGATTTAAGTAACTATAAAGAGAAGAATATAACATATAAGGAATTATATAAAATATTAAGGAAACATAAAGGAGATACTAATGAAGAATTGGCAGAAGCCTCTAGACATGGATATTTACCATTAGTAAAGCATATAATAGAAGAATCGGATACAATTTCAATTGATGAAGCATTAAGTTGGGCGTCTAAGTACGGACAGTTAGCCGTAGTAAAATATTTGATAAATGCTGGGGCAAGTTTGACTGCAGAAAATAATGAACCACTGATATTAGCTGCCAATGAAGGACAATCCCAAATTGTAATATATCTAATAGAAACCGGTAAATATAGTATAGACGCCCGCAATGATGCACTTAAAGCAGCAGCTGAGTATGATAATTTAAATATAGTAAAATATTTAATAGAGAATACAAAATATAATAATCAGGGGATAGGTCGTGCATTAATCAGAGCGTCAATGTTTGGAAATTTAAATATCATAAAATATTTAATGGGGATATGGAGAAAAATTAAGAGTACATATGCGGCTGTAGTGTTTTCAGCTGCAAAATATGGACATTTATCCGTAGTGCAATATTTTATAGAAAAACAAGGAGTAAATGCACAAACAATCATTGACTACATACTTTACACGGCTTCGAGTGGAGGATCTTTAGGTGTTGTTAAATATGTAATAGAAACAGCAGGAGCGGATGTAAATGCGAGTGAGGGTCGTGCATTAGAGACTGCTGCCACACATGGACATCTACATATTGTAAAATATTTAATAGAGAAAGGGGGTGCAGATATACATGCGGGTGAAGATATAGTTATGCTATTACATGAATATGAATATCCAGAAATTGTAAAATATCTAAAAAACATAATATAAAAGTATACAATGGATATTACAACATGGAAAAAACAAAAGTTACAAGCTCATTTACGCGAACTGAAATTGCCAGTTTCAGGTAATAAGCCCGAGCTTATTGCACGTATACTTGAAGTAAGTGGACAATATTTAACTCATTTTAAAAAGACTGATCTCGTAATTTTATCTAATCTTAGTGACGAAGATGTATTGTCAGCCTGTGCGGTGGATAAATATGCTGAGAATCTGTGTGATATATCTTTTTGGACTCAACGTATAGTAAATTTACGTAAAAACACTGGAGAACTTATACATGATATGTATTTAATACATATGTCACGTAAAGGATATTTATCCCTAGTGGAATATCTAATTAATACAGAAGGAGCGGATGTACGCGCAAAAAATTATGAATCACTAATATCAGCAGCAGAAAATGGACATCTTGATGTTGTAAAGTATCTAATAGAACAGGCAGGAGGTAATGTACATGCTAGAAAAGATGAATCACTAATATTAGCATCAAAAAATGGACACCTTGATATAGTAAAGTATTTAATAGAGAAGGAGGATGGCAATATCCATGCTAAAAATGATAAATCATTGATATTAGCATCGAAACATGGACATTTTAGTATAGTAAAATATTTGATAGCCAGAGGAGCCAAAGTCAATGCCCGTAAACATAAAGCATTTATAGAGGCGGTGAAATCAGGGCACTCAGTAATATTACAATATTTACTAGAAAAAGGAGTTACACCGGATGCTCAAGATATCTCACTCAAGGAGGCGGCAACCGATGGATATTTAGACATAGTTAAAATATTAATAGAAACAGGTGAGGCAGATGTACATTCTTATGATGATTATGCTCTGAGAATAGCAATGGCTAATAAACATATTAAACTAGTAAAATATTTACTAGAAACAGCAGGTGCAAATGTAAACGCACAAAACGGGGAAACACTCATTTGGGCATCAGCAGCTGGAGATCTAGGGTTAGTAAAATATTTACTAGAAAAAGCAGGTGCAAATGTACATGCCGGAAAATATAGGCAGGATGGAGTGTTAGTAGTAGCGGCATTGAGTGGAAATTTAGAATTGGTAAAATATTTAATCAAAAGAGGACTTGATATTAATGTATTTGATAATTTTGATTTGGAAAATATAGTTAAAACGCGAAATATATCTATTATAAAATTATTACTTGAAATAGGTGTGAAAGTAGACCAGGACCTTATTGAACATATACAAAAACTCCGAATAAATAAAGGATACAAAAAACAAGTAATGAATTTACTAGAAGAATATAAGAAAACAAATTAATAGATATGTTAGAACCCTATTTTCATAATCCATAAATAGGTTATGAAACTTTTATTATAAAATGGATATAAAATAATATGGTTAAAAACAGGAAGGTAATCGTTCAATTATTCACCACTAGACATCACAACGCGAATCTATAATTACTATGGAATCTGGACATTATTATTCATTGTTCACTGATATTCCCGAAGTTGATATGAACATACTCGTATGTGCTTCGACACATGATATATTATCAATATTTCAAGTAAATTGTAGTTCAATATCACTAGATACTGAATATTTCTGGAAAATGAAAATAATCAACATATTTGGAGTAGATCTTAGTAAATATACTAGACGAACATTAAAGGGTCTATATAAATTTCTTCTGGATGGGCCTGAATCTAAATTATTGATAAAGGCTGCATTAAATGGTTATATTCCATTGGTATATAAGTTAATAAATCAAGGTGTTAACTTTCACGCAAAAGAGGAAAAAATACTCCGAGTAACATCACTTTCAGGAAATCTAGAAGTTGTTAAGATATTATTAGACCTAGGAGCAGATATTCATTCCAAAGGTGATTGTATACTTATAAGAGCTGCTAGTAGTGGAAATTTGGAAATGGTACAATGTCTAATCGATCATGGAGCGAATATTAATGCTAGAAATAATCGCGCAATTAGAGTAGCTTCAGGCAATGGACATTTAGATGTAGTAAAATATCTAAATACACAAGGTGCTAATATCTATGATGAAAATGAGTATGCAGTTAGATGGGCTTCAAGTAATGGTCATCTAGAAGTAGTAAGATATCTAATCGAAGATGAAGAAAATATTCGTACTTGGGTTTGTCTCGGGTCCGCACTCGTAGGGGCATCTAAAAATGGGCAGTTACCCATAGTAAAATATTTGATCGAACGAGAGGATAGATATAGTATACGGGCCCGTAATAACGCTCTAAAACTATCAGCCGGACATGATCATTTAAATATAGTAAAATATTTAATAGAAAATGAAGAATATGATTATATAGGTGTGGGCGGGGCAATAAGAAGCGCCATCGAGGGTGGATTTTTAAATATTCTCAAATATCTAATCATAATCAAAATCGATATTTCGAGGCGGATGATATTTGAATGTGAATATAAAAATTGGTTTGTCAGTGCCGCAAAGTATGGTCGATTAAATATCGTAAAATATTTAATAGAACAGTGTAACGTAAATGTCCATGTTCTTGAGAATTTAGCACTCAGATTGTCTGCAAGTCGTGGTCATTTAAATACTGTTAAATATTTAATAGGGGAAGCAGGAGCAGATCTACATGCACTTGATGATAAGACATTCGTATATGCTATCAGGGGAGGATATATAGATGTTGTGCAATATTTAATAGAAGAAGCAGGAGTAGATGTACGTTCAAATAATGATTTAATAATACTTGCAGAATCATACCCAAAGTTGTACAATATCTTGAATAAAGAAAATCACTGATAAATTATCAGCGAAGTAAGAATCTAATATAAAAATATATAATGGATATTACAACATGGAACAAAAAACAGTTGCAGGATTATTTACGCAAAATGAAATTGCCAGTATCGGGTAATAAGCAGGAACTTATAAACCGTATTAATATTCCAAAAAGTGAATATTCAAATATGAAGATACCACAACTCAGAAATTTATTACGATCACGTAAACTTCATATTTCAGGCAATAAACCTAAACTTATTCAACGTCTAGAAGATCATGATACTAAGATCAAAATTTCATCATCCGGAATAGTAAAATCCCCTTCTCCCAAAAAATCAAAATCCCCTTCTCCCAAAAAATCAAAATCCCCTTCTCCCAAAAAATCAAAATCTCCCAAAGTGACTTCAACTCATAGTCCAGTGAAAAGAATAACTCCAAAGTATGATAATAAATATAGGAATTTATTGGCGGAAGAACTTGAAGATGGTGGTTTTGAATTGGTAGATAAAGCGCTACAAGCTATACCGATTAATTACATTTTACAAAGTAGATCCAAAATATGGAATGTAGAGTATGAAGAATATGAAGAATATTTTAGAGAATATCAATTACTACAACGTGATAATAATGACATCAAGATGTTCGAAGAAATGCAAAACTTGAGCGTATTCCGGTTAGGTAGTACTAGACACTTCTCTTCACCATATGTAAATATAAAAATAAAACAATTTATACCATTCTCAATAAAATATCCCGTAATTACATGGACAACCGCATATATAATGGTTATAACAAAAAGTCTAGAAGATTTTTCAATACTATTAGTAGGATATATTGCAAATTCAATTGAGTATATATCACCCATGTTACCCATATTCATTGGTGACTTGGTACGTTATTTAACACATAATAAAAATGAAAAAGTTATTAGATTGGCATATCAGCGTTTCGTAGAATCATATAATAATAAAGAGATTGATAAATTTAGGTACAAGATAATAAGAGATAGCATATATCAAACAGCACTGCGCAATAATGCTAATACTATGTTAGATGTGTTGGATGAATATATGATAATCAATGAATATTCTTCTGAATTATCTATATTATGTAGATATGATACTATAGATAATATAAAGATCTATTTAAGTAAAATAATAGGGAAAAAAGAAAAATATGATTATATAGACCATGATGACATAACTGTATTTGATGACATATTAAGAGGTGCTTTAGATGCAGCAGCTAACCGCGGAGATATAGAAATTTTCAAATTATTATTAGAATCTGGAGTAAAGTATACCCATGATTCGCTTCCTGGTAGTATTGAGATGTTTAAATATTTACAAACACTAGGATATAAGATAAAGTGGCAAGATTTAAATATGTCTGGATTTAGCAAAGGTATAGATATTTTTATACCATTAGATATGATAGAATATTTATATAATCATCTACTAAAATACTCTCCTCATAATATTATATTATCGTTTCATTATGCAATGGAATCGTCCATCAATTCGCAAGAATTAGGATATGCAGAATGGTTACTCAGTAAAGGATTTAACATTAATAACCGCATATTCATAGAAGCATTTAAGTTGGCAGTTAGCAGAACAGATGATAGATTTATTAATCTCTTTATTTCATATGGGGCGAAACCTAGTGATTTAGTGGGTATTAATATTAGTTCGGGTGTCAGAAGTTATATGGAGAAAAATATTCCAGAATTCTATACGGAATATATAAATATTAAACAACCAAAATAATTACATAGTTATTCTCGAGGAGATTTCTATCATTTATGATAGAAATAAATACAGGATACCTCATAAAACAGGCGATATTTTTGAAGATGGATGTTTATGGTAAAAATACTATTGCGCGTCTCAAAAAGGAATTACGAAAAAGAGACCTTTTACTAACTGGAAAGCAGCAAATACTACTAGATAGGTTAAATGAAGACGATTTACGGAGAATTAATGAAAAAATATCTTCTGCAGAAGATGAGAAATGGAAAAAACGTATAATAGAGCGTTTTGGAGTCGAAGTAATAAAGTATAAACCCAAAAATATAAACTTTAGTAAACAATATCTAGATCTAGATTCATTTATTGATGGTATATATTGTCAGGGGACATTAATGTGTAGTGAGCCATAATAGAATGGATTTAATAATTGCATATATCGATGAATATAAATATGAGATAGAACGTACAGAATATAATTATATGATGTTGGATGCTGCAAGATTCGGCAGTTTAGATGTACTTGAGTGGATATACATGCGAGGTAGAGGCATAGAACTTGATATTTCTCTCGCCAATGCTGCTATTATAAACGGTCATCTTAATGTGCTAAAATGGCTTTCAAAATATAACATATTTCCTGAGACAAATACTTTAGGGATATGCTTTATACAAAGAGTATAATGATATAGTAGAATGGGCTGATAAACATAATTTAAACTTACCTAAATGATTCCCTATAATATATTTTTTGAAAAATATATGATTAGTGTTGAATAGATAATGCATCTTAACTCCTTCCTCAAAAATATTTTATCACCATCCGATATTTTAGTCGTTAAATATCATAATTATAAAAGTATATAATGGATCTTACAACATGGAATAAACAAGAGTTACAAGATCATTTACGAAAATTAGAATTGCCAGTATCGGGTAATAAGCCCGAACTTATTGAACGTATTAATATAGATACTACACGGCAATTAATAGAGCTAACCGGTGTTCCTGATGTGGATATACAGATATTACTAAGATTAAATGATTCAGATATTTCAAATATGTGTGAAGTAAATACATATGCAGACTCACTATGTGAGTATGTTTGGAATATCCGCATTCAACAAATATATAGAGTGGATTTAAGTGAGTATAAACAATCTTCTACATATAAAGACATATATAAAGGATTGATAAAATATGGAGGAACTTTACAGAAAGAATTAAGATATTCAGCAAGAAAAGGATTTTTACCATTAGTGAAACGATTAATAGTGAGAGTTATATCTCGTCGGTTTTGGTTCGATAGTGTATTATTCGAAGCATCAACTACTGGACAATTAGAAGTAGTTGAATATTCACTGGAAAACGGAGCAAATGTTCATTCTGAGTCTGGCGATGCACTGATATTAGCATCGAGGATGGGATATTTGGATATAGTAAAGGTGTTCATAGAAGAGGCTGATGCTAATATTCATATATCAAATGATGCTGCATTGAGACTCGCTTCATTAGGTGGACATTTAAAAATAGTAAAATATCTAGTCGAAAAAGGAGCCAGTATTCATTCTCAATATGATGCAGCGTTAATAAATGCTGCACATGGTGGGTACCTGGGGGTTGTAAAATATCTAATTGAACAAGGTTCGGATGTTTATGCTCAAAATAATAAGGCAATAATGCAAGCAGAAAAATTTAAACGGACAGCTGTAATTAAATATTTGGATATGTATTATTAGTTCCTCTAAGTATATAATATATTATATACTACTTGACTTATGATGTTAGTATTACTTTTCTAAGATAATTTACTACCGAGGTTTGTTTGTTTTTTCTAGCCTCCGCCAGTGCTTCACCAACTCTATTGATATCCGCTCCTCGTGCTATTAGATATTTCACTACAGATAAGTGTCCATTTTGTGATGCTAATACTAGCACTTCATTATCATGATTATCTGCTCCATGTTCTACTAAATATTTTACTATAGATAACTTCCCAAACTCCGAAGCTTTTCTAATCGGTTTATTATTCTGAGTATGCATATCCGCTCCTTGTGCTATCAAATATTTCACCATAGATAAGTGCCCATTTTGTGAAGCTAATACTAGCGCTTCATCATTATTAACATGTATATTTGCTCCCTGTTTCGCTAAATATTTCGCTATTTTTAAATGTCCCCCCTCCGATGCTGTTATAAATGCATCATCATTATTAACATGAATGTCAGCTCCTTTTTCGATTAAATATTCTACTATTTTTAAATGTCCACCGAGTGCTGCCCACGTAAGTAAGCCATCACCTTCAGCATGAATATCTGCTCCTTGTGCGACTAGATATTGTATTATGGGTAAATATCCTCTGCTTACTGCGTATCTTAATTCTCTCTGCACAGTTCCTCCATTTTTTATCAATTCTTTATATATATCTCTATATGTCTCATTTGGTTTTTTATATTCACTTAGATCTGAATTATAAATGTACTGAATTCGAAGATTCCAAAAATTCTCATTGCATAAAGTTGCAGTATATTTATTGATTCTACATGTACTAAACAGAAGTTTATCATCAAGTCTTAGAAGAATTTCTCTATCAACATCAGGAACACCAGTAACTATGTCTATTAAATATATAATAGGAGGATATGGTACTGATATATAATCTGATATATTAACATTATTGTCTCTCAAACGCTTAATAAGAATATTTCTTGATCCAGTTCTCGGTAGATTATTATTTTTTAATATTTGTCTAATCTTCCCAATAGTAAGAGTATCCATATTCCTTTTATATTATGTTTTTAAGATATGTATCTTCATGTATTCAATGTGGAGTTATATTTACGATGGCCTCAACATTTCGTTCGACATTCTGCCTGCTGAGCTCATTATATAGTCATAATTATATTCAGAAGAACTTTTAGCAGATGTATTTGCTCCTTGTTCTACTAGATATTCAACTACAGATAAATGCCCTAAATTTGAGGCTAATCTAAATGCTTTGTCATTCCTCGCATGAATATTCGCTCCTTGTTCGATTAAATATTCTACTATATCTAAGTGGCCCCTCCTTGAAGCCTCTATTAACGCTTCGTATTCAGTCATAAGTCCTTCATTTATATCCGCTCCATGTTCAACCAGATATTTCACTACTTTTAAATGATCATATTCCGAAGCTATTCTTAGAGGTTTATCCATAAAACAGTGAATATCAGCTCCGAGTTCTACTAGTATTTCTACCAATGACAACTGTCCTCTTTTTGATGCTTTTTCTAATTGTAGATTCATCGTTTGTATAATTATGAATTTTTTCTGGTATTCTACATCTGGTTCATCTGTGTCTATAAATTCGCTTAGATTCATATCACATATTTTTTGAATTCGGAGATCCCAAAAATACTTATCATGTATAAATTTCGCAGTATATCTATTAACTGAGAATATATTAAATAAGCTCTCATCATTAAGATTAAGAAAAATTTCACGAGAAATATCAATAAATTTCCTATCTTGGAAAAAGTCTTCAAATTGTGTATTAGATTTATCCATATATAATTACTAAGTGTTATTAAGTACAATTGTATATATCATTTTAGTAATTAATAGTATTTACGATTTCTTCTCTTTAATATATATGTTTGACTAGCAAACCGCAATGTATACATAAGATAGTTATTCCAAGACTTCTTGGAATAAATTATGACTAACCTGGTCTTGACATTTCTATTGTTAATTCTTTAGGTAATTCTTTTGTTATTTCGCCAATCTTAAAAACATCCATGTTTACTTTTACCCATCCTATATCAGCCTCCCTAATACCTTCTGCATATTTTTGTTTTATTTGTTCGATTTCACTCTCTTTATAAATACCTATTATTCTTGTATCTATAGTAAGATCACCTGGGGATCGGAAAACAATGAAAATATCTCCTTGATTTAATATGAGTCTAAATTTAATAATATTTAATTGATTTATATAGTCTCCTAATGATGGTCCCATCCGGATATTAAACTTAATTTGATCTTCAGTATATTTTTCCGAATATATCTCCAGTTTTGGTTTCTCTTCTCTTAATAATATATCTATATCGTTTTTCAAGTGAATTAATGTTACATTATATAATTTTTCATATAGTGATTCTGGTGTAAAAAATACTTGATCATAAGTTGCTCTATTTGGAGGATCTATAATCATATATACTTCTGGAGTATGTATGTGTATCCACGTTTTCCAAAAATTATCATCAAATTTGCTTACCATCATTTTACTCGTTTTACTCTGATTTAAAACTGAAATAGGATCCGGTGTGCTCATTGCGATTTCATATAACGCATCAAACGGTAAATCAACATCCTCTTGCATATCTAACCGATAGGTCTGTTGTTTATAATATTGATGTGTCGGTCAGTTTTAAGGAGAACAAAATAAAGATAGGATTTACTGGTTCTTCTCGAGATCTAAATTCTTGGTATTATTATATAGGCATATATAAATATAATAAAATATGAACGCTATCATTTCTAAAAATGCAGATCGAAGATTTGTCTGATTTGAGTTTTAGGATGCAGCAATCCCATTGTAATAAATGGTTTCAAGAATATCAGATTAAGATATTTACTCGGGGATCAAAATATCTTAATATCCCATCATCAACATATCTAATAGCAATGTCTATCCAAGAAGCCTCTGTGTGGGTAGATGAAGTAACCGAGAAATCAGTATTATGTAAATGCAATAAAATTTTAGCCAAACAGATGAGCGAAGCACTGGAATATAGTCTTACTCAATTAAAAAATAGTGGAACATTTATAGGCAATATTGCATATATAGGATTAAATAGTTCAGATTTAAATATTAGGAATCAGGCAACAGAAATATTTAATAAATTGAAAGAACAACCTAAATGAAAATACACTATATTATGTAAGAATTTTCTTACATAACTAACTTAACTTGGTGTGTGCTACTTTATAATTATTTACTACTGATTTCGTCGAAATATGTCAATATTTGTGCATGTTCCTTTTCTTTGGCACATGCATATGCGTCCTCCCAGGAATTGATATTGTTTGATTCTACTAAGTATTTTACAATATCCAAATGACCACTACTCGCGGCTCCATTAAGAGCAACATCTGGATCACATTTTGCATGTTCTACTAAGTATTTTACAATATCCAAATGACCACTACTCGCGGCTCCATTAAGAGCAACATCTGGATCACATTTTGCATGTTCTAGTAAATATACAACCACTTCATAATGATTCCCTTCTGCAGCAAACTTGACTACTTCGTCATCATAGGCATGAACATCAGCGCCGGCTTCTTCATATAGATATTGTAATATTTCTAAATGGCCACCAGATGCAGCAACTCTAATAGAACTATCACTCCCATAATGTACATCAGCTCCTTTTGTTTTCACCAGCTCCCTAACTTTTGGTAAATTATTATATGTAACCGCCCATACTAATTGAATATCAACGGATAGAGTTTTCATGACTTCATGTAAATTTAAAACCTCATCGATGGATAGATTTTCCATGTTTTAGTAATGTTGTTATAACTCCCATAACACTTCATCAATTTTATTGATTGCTCTACTTTAAGAATCTAGAGGAACCTGCTGCATGTCGTAGTGTTGTAATTTTTCTTCTCTTCCAATCCCATCCCACTGCTTTTTCACTCATTATGTATATATCGCCATGTTCAAGCTCTAATTTGATACGTTCTCCAATTCTCTTGCCCTCATGATACCATTGGTAATGTAATGGCGTTCGTTCTCCAAGTCTAATGGCAACGACTTTCTTGCGCTCCGAATCACCATGAAATCCTATTCCACATTTAGTAACATCATAATAGTAATTCCCCTCTGCAACCAACCCTTCACCTTTAGTCCCTATGATTTTCTTTATAATATCTTTAAATAAATATGTTATAGGAATATCTTTCCATGCCACTATTCTTCCTTTTCCTTCGTCATAATCAGGCTCCTGTGACTCGTTCGCATAACACAGATTATATCTAGCCTTCTTATTCACTACTCTCCCGTACATTTTTGCTTTTGAATCCCAGTTAAGGCTTCGCTGTTCATCGAATATAGATTTAGCCGTTCCTTCTACCATAAATGCATCAACTCCATTTTTTATTATGAGTACATATGCCGGCGCAAATTCTAAATTATTATATTCTTTTAAAGTCAGATCCACTAGTTCATATGAAATTCCTCGTTTTTCTAATATTTTTATACAATCACAAAGATCATCATAATTAAATCCTTCCCTAGCAGGATTTCCTATAATTTGCATTCCCTTGTGGTTCTCCGCCTGATCACCGAACGTAATAGTAATACTACCTTGATTCATCGTTATATTTTATACATTAATGTCCTGGAGTCAGTTTTATTTTGAGTCTAAAAAATGATGAGGTAATATGTACTCATAAATAGATAAAATATATTTAGTATGCAATTCACATCTATTGTAAACGACCTATTATCTTTTGGTAGATATCCTCATCCACCGCAAGAAGCTGTACACGAATTAGAACAACATGGATATAATATATTTATAGATTTAACAGCTGATAGTGAATACGTAGTTGAATATGAACAGTTCTTAAGTAGCAATAGTAAATACTATTCATATCCTATACGGGACAGACGTGTTCCATTAGATATGAATAGTATTTACTATCTATAATAGTATGCTTGAAAATAATAAAGTTTACATCCATTGTAGAGGAGGACACGGTAGAGCTGGATTGGCATCTGCTGTGTTTCTAATCATACAGTCTAACTATAATATATCTCCAGAGGAAGCTTTAAAGTGTATTCATGACGCACATCAAAAACGTCCACAAATGAAAAGTAGGTGGAGAAAAATGGGATCACCACAAACCGCAGCCCAAAAACGTTTTGTTTTAAAGATTAATGCGAATCTTAAATAAAGATAATATTATATGAGAGAATCTCTCATATAATTCATATATTCAACACTGAGGGAGTAAGTTCGTTAGCCATCACGTTTTAGTAATAGCTATATCGGTTTATATTTTTTGATACAGAGGTAATATTGCAGAGAGAGAATAAATTACTCTAACTGTTTCTCCAAATATTCAGATATTTTTGTAGAATCATATTTCTTGGCAACCCTAAGTGCAATATCAATATCGTCTGCTCCGGAATTTACTAACAATTTTACTATCGGTAAACTGTTTCTTGTTACGGCGTACCCAAGTGCATCGTTGAGTTCATTTATAGTTGGTTTAAGATTCTTTACCACATACCTTACGATTTTCAAATTCTCTCCGTCTACTGCCATAGTAAAAGGAGTATAGTAACCAAAATTAGCGAATGCATCGGCACCTTTACTCACAAGGTATTTAAAAATGTTCAAATTATCTTTAAGTGATGCTAGTTGTAAAGCTTTATTAAGAGATTCACTATCTGGTGCAGCACGACTAACCATTATCTTTAAAGTATCTAAATCACCTCCACCTACATTAGAGGCAAAACCAAAAGCATTAACGTCATACTTTATGGTTCCATACATATCTGCATTTTGTACTTGTATAAGATACTTTGCTATCGGCCAATATGTTTGTAAAACAGCGTTTATTAATTGTTTGTCTATACTATTTCTACTATTATCTCTGAAGAAATTATACATGTTTAGGTATGATAACTTACTCTCTTTATACTTACTTACGTCATATCCGAACGCATGTACTATTCGCTCTTTCCAAAATAAATCATCTTTGCACACCTGCGCAGCCTCTTTATCCGTCCTGCAAGTTTTGTCTAAGTCTTTATCACTGAGATTATGGAGAATATCGCGAAGTAATTTGGTCGGGCGATCGGGTGTTTTCTTTGGAACGGCTCGTCTTTTTGGCAAAGGTGTTTTCTTTGGAGAAACTTGTCTTTTTGGCGAAGGTGTTTTCTTTGGAGAAACTGGTCTTTTTGGCGAAGGAGTTTTCTTTGGAGCAACTTTCTTCTTGGCATCACTTGCTTCGAGTCTGCTTACTAACTCAGCTTTTCTACCTATTTGTGATAAATTTCTATCTTTAAGAAGACTTTTGAGTTGTGGTACCTTCATTTTTAAATATTTAGAGTTAGAAGCATTGTGACCGTGTATTCGCTTAATAAGATCAGGTTTATTTCCTGAAATTTTAAGACCAAGTTTACGTAAATGAGCTTGAAGTTCTTTGACCGTTAAGGTAGAAAGATCCTTCTCCATTATGATTATCTTTTATAGTATTAACTTGAGTTTCTTTACCATAATTATGGTAAATAAAGGTATATGTTTTTATATAAGTTTCTTTATATATTTTACTATATTAGTATGACCAAATTGTTTTGCGGTATCTAATGCGTCATCAGACAAATCATGAATATCTACTCCTTGTCCAATCAAGTATTTTACAATGTCTAAACGTCCATATTGTATAGCGTCTAGAAAGGACTCATCAAGATTATTTACTCCTATGTTCTCAACTATATATCGTACGATTGGTAAATTACTAGTTGTAGTTGATATAACCTCCAATAGTGTTTTATACATTGTGTCATTAATTATTAGTTCATCCATCTTAACATGTTGTATCAGATACTTTAAAATATTTAATGCATCAGCTCTAGCAGCCGCATATAAGTGTTCATCGATCACATAAAATCCGTGTGTAACCAGATACTTCACAATATCTAAATTTTTACGATCGATCGCTGAGTAAAGTGCACCAGTTAAAGTATTAAAATCAATATAAGCCTTGGCTTCTGTTATTAAATAGTTCATTACATCTAGATGTGCATTATCCGATGCAGCCTGCAAAGCTTCATCAACATTATTAGTTACTTTCAATTCTTTGATTAAGTATTTGACCAATGGCATATATCCTAATTTTGCAGATATATATAAATGCTCTTCCGCCGTTTTATATTTCTTAAGAACATCATACATTTTCCTGTATGTTGCCGTATTATCTTTATATTTACTTAAGTCATAATCAAACGCTTTTTCTATCCTCACTTTCCAAAACAAATCGTCGTTACATATTTTGGCAGCCCGTTTATCAGTCTTGCAAGTTTTAGCTAATTCTTTATCATTGAGATTATGAAGAATATTGTGAAGTAATTCTGTTGGAAGATCTGCTATAGCTTTTTGTGGAGAAACTGGGGTTTTTGGTGAAGGTGTTTTCTTCG
>SDBT01009373.1_pt1 | contig 15881 bp, 17 predicted proteins | sample 2277101 | NCBI WGS metagenome assembly SDBT01 (sample SAMN10404973, study PRJNA504765) | marine sediment metagenome | isolation source: marine sediment core GS10_PC15, 103 cmbsf | place: Arctic Ocean: Southern Knipovich Ridge | collected 2010 | reverse complement strand
CTGTTTTTTCAAAACTGTAATGATCATCAGTGTATAAAATGTCTCCGGAGTTATGTACAGTTCTGGTGATGTCAGCAGCTAAATACAATGTTGCCGCAAGCGATAGAACCATAAGTACAAAAGGTATTACTATGGCGGTATAAATGTACATTTTCTGTCTCCTCCTTTTCTGGGATGTCAAAGATATCTAATTAATACTAAAAAATAGTTTTGTAGTCAAGGGTTTTGTAGTCTGGGAGAAGATTATATGCTCTTGAATCAACTTGTTGATTCTCTCAATTTGCAAAAACGATTTAGCGGCATTCACCGCGACGTCGTGGTATGATAAAAAGTAGTTTATTGGGGAGGTAGATTATTATATGGCAAAAGAGCAGGTTTTATATAGAAAATGGCGGCCGCAAAAATTTGCGGATTTTGTAGGCCAAGATCATGTTAAGCAAACAATTGTTAATTCAATTAAAGCTAATAAAGTTAGTCATGCTTATCTTTTTGCCGGTCCCAGAGGAACAGGCAAAACTTCTATGGCCAGATTATTAGCTAAAGCGGTTAATTGTTCGGATATTAAATCTGACGGGGAGCCTTGCGGAGAATGCAAGAACTGCCAAGCGGCTTTGTCTGGCATCATGATAGATTTAATTGAAATTGATGCCGCTTCTCATACTGGCGTTGATGATGTCAGAGATTTAATCGAGAAAGTTAATTTAGCCCCATCAGTAGGAAAATATAAGGTCTATATTGTAGATGAAGTTCACATGCTGTCCAAAAATGCTTTTAATGCTTTGTTGAAAACATTAGAAGAACCTCCCGGACATGTGATTTTTATCCTAGCCACTACAGAAGTGCATAAATTGCTTCCCACAGTTGTTTCTCGGTGTCAGTATTTTGATTTTCACCATTTGTCTTGGGATGAAATAATCAATCAGCTTAAAAAAGTAGTCTCATCAGAAAAGATTTCAATTACAGATGATGCTGTATCTTTAATTGCCCAAAACTCTGAAGGCAGTTTGCGAGATTCTTTAAGTATCCTAGATCAGGTGGTCAGCTTAGGTGTAAGTGAAATTGATAAACAAACCTTAGAAAAAATCTTAGGCATTACTGACAACACTGTAGTGCAGGAATTAACTCAAGCAATTTTAAACAAAGATACTTTAGTCGGTATTGATATTATCAATAATGTCTATTTCAAAGGTTATGATATTAATCAACTAACTAAAAATTGGATAGGTTATCTGCGCGAATTGTTGATGATTAGATTAGGAAACGAGGAATTAGTCAGCAGGTCTGCAGATGAAAAGAAAATTATGGGAAGCCAGTCTCAACAATTAAGCCCCAATGAGCTGATTAATTTATTACAGCGTCTCATAGAAGCTAATAATAATTACCGGATAGCGAGCATCCCACAGTTGGCTTTGGAGATGGTAATGGTACGGGCGACTGATGATACTAAAAAATTGGCGAGCAAAACTGCCAATCCAAAACCAGAGCCAGCACCGCAAACAAAACCCAAAATCCAAGAGCCTGAATCCATTAAATCTAAACCAAATTCTAATTTCTGGCCGGAATTGTGCCAAAAAGTATCTATTACTAATCCTGCTTTGAGCGCTTTAATGAAGAATAGTCAAGTTGATTTGCAGGGCGATAAATTAATAATCACTGCTCCCAGCGAATTTTTAAAAGATGTTATCAGTAAAGCTAATAATTTATTATTGATTTCTTCTACCGCCAATGAATTAGGTATAAAAAATGCAATAGTGGAATGTGTGGTGTCTCAGACGGTGAATAAAGAAAAAAATCAGGTAGCTAAAGTTTTTGATATAATATAGAGTCCAATTTTACTAATGACTATGACTAACAAAACATTTCCAGGTGGAATTATGCCTCCCCAGAATATAGATGCCGAGAAATCTCTTCTGGGATCTTTGTTATTGGATAAAGATGCCATGATTAAAGTGGCAGATATTTTAAAACCTGAGGATTTCTATGAAGAGCGCCATCGGATTGTTTTTGATGTCATGGTTGCTTTGTATGACAAACAAAGGCCCTTGGATGTAGTGATAGTAACGGATTTGCTGAAGAATAAAAAGAAATTAGAAATTATTGGCGGAGCTAGTTATTTAGCCGAGTTGGCCGGCAGTTTACCCAGCAGTGCCAATGTGGCGCGATATGCTGAAATTATAGCCAGCAAGGCTACTTTACGCCGTTTAATTGCCGCCGCTAACGAGATAGAAGTCTTCGGTCGAGACCAAGCCAGTGAAGTTGATGAACTTTTAGATAAGGCCGAGCGGACATTATTTGCAGTATCCCAAAAATATCTCAAAACTAGCTTTGTTCCTGTTAAAGAAGTTTTAGAAGTAGCTTTTGAGCGCATTGATAAACTACATGAACATAAAGGCGAGTTGAGGGGTATTCCTACTGGCTTTAAAACTTTGGATAATACTTTGGCAGGTTTGCAAAAATCTGATCTTATTGTAGTGGCAGCTCGTCCCAGCATGGGTAAAACTAGTTTAGTATTAAACTTTGCTCTTAATGCGGCATCAGCGGGCTTCTCTGTGGGTATGTTTCATTTAGAGATGTCCAAGGAGCAGGTAGCGGATAGATTAATTAGTGCTTCTTCAGGGGTAGATTCTTGGAGACTTAGAACAGGCAATTTAAAAGAGGAAGATTTTACTAAAATTGGTGATGCTATTAGCACACTTTCAGAAACAGCGATTTATATCGATGATTCTCCGGGAACTAATATAATGGAAATGCGCACCAAAGCCAGGCGATTACAATCAGAAAAAGGGTTAGATTTGTTAATTATTGACTATCTGCAGTTAATGGAAGGCAGAAGATCGTCCGAAAGTCGAGTGCAGGAAATATCAGAGATTTCCAGAGGCCTTAAAGGTTTAGCTAGAGAATTGAATATCCCAATCATTGCTGTTTCTCAGCTTTCCCGTGAGGTAGAAAAAAGGCCTAAACACACTCCTCAGCTTTCAGACTTGCGTGAAAGTGGCTCGATTGAACAAGATGCCGATGTAGTAGTGTTTATTTATCGAGAAGATTATTATGATAAAGATTCTGATAGAACTAACATTGCTGATATTATTATAGCCAAGCATCGTAATGGTCCTATTGGTCAGTTTGAACTATACTTCCAGCCGGAAATAATGGTTTTCAGGGCATTAGAAACTACTAGAGAGATAGCTCCAGAAATAGCAGCTACAATAGAAGAGTCTGGCTAGAAATTGGTATAATATAAAGTAGGTTTTATATTTTATCGTTGTGCTATGGTAGCGTCTAATTTTGTACTTAAGATAGCTAAAAGTGAATTGCGGACTCTGATGGCAATGGGAGTACTACTTTTGATATTTGTAGGATTTAGCTTGGCAACTGAAGGCGATGTATTATACAAGTTCGATTTTGGCGATGGTCAGGGGATAGCCTCTGGTTATATAGCTGTTAATGGCAATGCTTCAACTTATCCCCAGAGTAGTGATGATATAAAATTTGGCTGGCTGGGGGGTGTGATAGCAAAAAGCAGCGGGGCAGCAGTATCAGATTTGCGCTTGCGAGATTCAAATACGGGAGTAGGCGGAGCTGAGTTTAAAATCAGTGATATTGCTAATGGTAACTATGCAGTTAATTTAATGAGCGGTGACTTGAGTGATAATTTTTCTACTAGATTGTCAGTAGCTGGCTACAGTTATATTATCAGCTCTCAAATTGGGGAGTGGGAGACATTTACTTTTAATACTACAGTTGAGAATAATGAACTAATACTAAGTTTTGAGCGCAGTGGAGCCAATTTGTGGGGGGTTAATTCTATAACCTTGACTCCAATTACTACGCCAGCTGATAGTCCAATTTTTGATATAGGAGTTAAACCAGAAGAACATACTATCAAAAGTGGCGGTACGGTTGTTTATAAAATTTCGGTTACACCACTAAATGGTTATGCTAATGTTATAAATTTGTCTTTAACTGGTTTAACAGAGGGTATGACAACCCAGTTTATCCCAGTTTCAGCCCAGCCGCCATTTGTGGCTGATTTGGTAATTTCGACATCTGATTCTATGGCAGCAACTCGTTATAATTTGGTAATAAATGCCAAAGGCACTGATCCTGATGCCCATAGTGTTAATAGTAAAATTGTTTTAATAGTTACAGATACTCAGCATACTCCGATGAGTGGAGTAGATGATTTTTCTGATTCGGGAATGTCTCAAATTGATGATATACATAACCAGCCTTACACTATGAGTGAAGCTAAAGAAATTCAGAAACTAATAGATGAATTTGTCCGTAAAGTACAAGATAAGCAATTAGCTACTCCACTAGAACTGGATGCCATAGCAGACATTGCTCAAATTAATGCTTTGCCGGTATTAATGGAATTTCCTGTGCCGCAAACTACTTTCGGAGCCACTTTACTATATCTAACAAGGACTGGTATGATTGAATCAGTTATAGATGGGGCGCCTCCGGGTGAAGATATGGTAGCTCCACCTCCTCCCCAAGGTTTTTTTGAGAAATTATTAAGTGTATTTTCTAACCCAGTAAAATAATGTTGTCTAGACAATTTATTAGAGATTTTAAGCAAGAAGCTTATCGTCAAAGAGATTTTACCAATTCTTTTTGGCGCCAGTTGGCAGTTATATTGATTGCCATAGTAATTATTCAGGTAGTTGGACCTTATGTTGTATTGTGGGGGACAAACTTAGTAGCCCAACCGATGCTGCCGGGTTTTTAATCCAATAATAATTAAAACAACCAAAGTAGGTAATCCTCTTTTGGGGTTGTTAAAGTTGTTTAATAGGGGAATTTTAAGGGTAATTAGTGTGATAAAATAAATTCATAAACTAAAAAGTTATATGTCAAAACGTCAAAGACTTAGAAAAGCTAGGAAGGTAGCCGTTAAAGAGGAACAGTTGCGCCGCTGGCAGGCTCAGAAACGTTTGTATCGGGTATCTTTTCCCTGGAAGCAATTATTTTTATTGATAGGCAGTTTAGTGGTAGTTGGTTTAGTAATATGGTCTGTTCCTAAAGGTATTATTTGGATGTCTCAGCGAAATGTTATATCTGGTGAGTTTGGATCGCTTAATCGTCAGGAGCTAGTGGATAATCGATTTGCTCTTTTAAAGACTACCTATGGTGATATTAAGTTAGAATTTATGCCTGATTCAGCACCCAATACAGTGGCTAATTTTATTCTGCTGGCCCAAAAAGATTTTTATGATGGCGTTAGCTTTCATCGCGTCATAGATGATTTTATGATTCAATCAGGAGATCCACTATCTCGTGATGATAATCCTGATAATGACGGAACAGGTGATCCGGGATATCAATTTGCAGATGAATTCAACAAAAATACCCCTAAGCTAGTCAGAGGAGTAATAGCTATGGCCAATTCTGGTCCCGATACCAATGGCAGTCAATTTTTTATCATTACCAGAGAAGAACTTTCTAGCTTAGATGGTCAACATACACCTTTTGGGGTAGTAGTAAGCGGTATGGATATAGTAGATAAAATTGGTCAATCTAAAACTATAATACCAGGTGATAAACTGGTTGAAGATGTGATAATAGAGGATGTTATATTAAGTAGTAATTAATTTTTAGATATATGTTTGATAAAGCTAAAAAAATGTGGGAGCTGCAAAGTAAAGCCAAACAGCTCCAAAGAGAACTGAGGGAAATGCAGTTTGTTGGTGAAGAATTAGGAGGAAAAGTTAGGGTTACACTTAATGGGGAGCAAAAAGTACTTTCTATTGAGATAGATGATGGTTTGGTAAATATGGCAGAAAAAGATAGTTTGGTAAAATTTTTAAGCCAAGCCTTTAGTTCAGCTGTTAAGAAATCTCAACAAGCAGCCGCGAATAGAACTAAAGAGTTGGTAGGAGGCTTGGGTATACCAGGGTTATAAATTAATTATGTATTCTTTACCTCGATCAATTTCTGTATTAATCCAGCAATTAAGTAAATTGCCTGGTATTGGCCCAAAAACTGCTTCTAGGCTGGTTTTTTATTTAATCAAGAACCCAAATACTGAAATTAAAGAGCTGGGCGAGGCATTTTTGGATTTGAAACAAGATCTTTTATATTGTGATCGTTGTCATAATATAGCTGATAGCAATCCATGTTCAATTTGTGCAGATACTAGTCGGGATCAAGATTTATTATGCATAGTTGAGGAACCTTTAGATGTATTGGCTTTGGAAAAAATCCGCAGTTTTAATGGTCGGTATCATGTGCTGGGAGGATGTTTATCACCTATAGAAGGAATTATCGCTGAACAACTAAATTTGGCTGATTTAGATGCGCGGATTAAATCTGACGGCGTTAAAGAGGTGATTATTGCCACTAATCACAATATTGAAGGAGAGGCAACGGCTATGTATATCAAAAAACTGCTTCAGTCATTGAAAGTAAATATAACTCGGATTGCTAGCGGGCTACCAATAGGTGGGGACTTGGAGTATGCCGATGAAGTTACTTTGACGCGGGCTCTGGAAGGTAGGAGGAGCGCATGAATGATTCTAAAAAATTATTTTTGTTTCAAGCTCTGTTTGTAACTTTTTTATGGTCAGCCTCCAAGATTATTATTAAGTTAGGGTTAGGCTTTGTTTCTCCATATATTTTAATAGCTGCGATTCAGACTGTGGCTTTTGTAGTTCTGTTGACCTATTATTTTATCAAGCGACCAAAGTTGGAGTGGGGTGTTATGAAAAATAGATTCATCCCTCTTATTTTAATAGGGCTGGTTGGGTTTGTGACAGCTCCTTTATTATCAGTGATTGGTATTAAATATGTGACTGTGACAACCGCGGGTTTGTTTGCTGGTTTAGGTGCAGTTTTGGTAGTAATATTTAGCTTCTTGATTTTAAGAGAAAAGCCTCGCAATGTGCAGATTATGGGTATATTCTTGGCTGTTTTGGGAGTTTATATTTTTCTCTCAGGAGGTTTTTTGGGAGGTTCTTTATTTGGCATAATGATTATATTTATAGCAGAAGTTTTTTATTCATTAAGCACTGTGTTGACTAGATTGGTGGTGCGAGGTCCTGGTGATGAAACTATGATAACCTCTTTATTTAGCACGGGGATTGGAGCGGCCATTCTGTTACCCATCGGAATTGTTAGAGATGGTGTGGTCGGAATTTTGCAATGGCAGGTACTTTTAGTAATTGTAGTAGTAGGTATTATTTTTGGTTTCGCTGGAATGTTATGGAGTGCCGTTCTAGATCAATTACAAGCCATAGAGGCGGCTATTTTGCAGAACACTATGTTGATTCAAGTAGCTCTTTTATCTGTAATCATTTTAAAGGAACATATAACACTGAATAATATCTTAGGTGGCGCAGTTGTTTTGCTGGGAGCTTATTTGGTAGAAAAACAATCTCTTAAGAGGGGTAATTACAAGGAGGGGTATAGTGGCACTTAAACTATATAATTCTTTATCCAAAAAATTAGAAGTTTTTAAGCCAATTAAAAAAACGCAGGTATCTTTGTATGCTTGCGGACCTACGGTTTATCAAACTGCTCATATTGGCAATTTAAGAACTTATTTGTTTGAGGATATTCTTAAGCGAGTTTTAGAGTTTAATGGTTATAAAGTTAAGCATGTGATGAATGTTACGGATGTCGGGCATCTGACATCAGATGCTGATACTGGTTTTGATAAGATTGAGGAAGCGGCTAGAAAACAAGGGAAAACAGCCAAAGAAATTACTAAATACTATGCGGATTTATTTAAAAAAGATTTAAAGGCTTTGAATATTGAGCCACCAGATAAATTTGCCTGGGCTACTAAATATATCAAACAGCAAATAAAGCTAATCCAGCAATTAGAGAAGAAAGGTTATACCTATGCAACAACTGATGGTATATATTTTGATACAGCTAAGTTTAAAGATTATGGCAAGTTAGGGAAAGTTAGTACTGGTAAATCTAGGGTTGTTCATTGTGTAGAAAAACATAGAGAATCAGATTTTGCCTTGTGGAAATTTTCTATTCCAGACGAGAAACGGCAGCAAGAATGGAAATCTCCTTGGGGAGTGGGTTATCCAGGCTGGCATTTAGAATGTTCGGCTATCGCTACAACTGAATTGGGACAGCCTTTTGATATCCATGCTGGTGGTGAGGATCTTTTGGCAATTCACCACAATAATGAAATTGCTCAAAGTGAAGCGGCTTATGATAAGCCACTAGCTAATTATTGGCTGCATGGAGCATTTATGTTGATGGGCAAAGGCAAAATGTCTAAAAGTAAAGGCAATTTTATAACTTTAGACGATTTAGAGAAAAAAGGGTTTGTTGTTCCGCTAGCTTTTAGATATTTAGTAATAACTAGTCATTATCGGAGCAAGTTAAATTTTTCTGAAGAAGCCTTGAATAACGCTTGGAGATCTTTAGTAAAGCTTCAATTATTATTTTTTGATAAAGCAAAAAATGGGAAAGTTCTTAAGATTTATCGAGACAAGTTTCTTAAGGCAATCAATAGTGATTTAAATATGCCAAAAGCCATGGTAATTGTTTGGGATTTGGTTAAATCAAGCAAAGTGAAATTAGCAGATAAACAAGCTACCTTATTAGATTTTGATAAGGTTTTAGGTTTAAATCTGTGCCATGTTGTAATGGTTCCTGTGAAGGTTGTAAGTTTAGCTGTTGAAAGAGGAGAGGCTAAATTGAAAAAGAATTTTAAAAAAGCTGATAAATTGCGCGATCAAATAGAGAAATTGGGTTGGTTAGTCGAAGATACCAAAGAAGGTCCAAGATTCCGCAAAAAAATCTAATTTTGGTTTCTTTCTTGAGTGTAGATTATATAAGAATAAACTACCGGGATTAGTGCAGCTATTATTATGGCTATTAGAGGAATATAGGCATTCCAGGGGTTAGAAATAATAGGCGAAGCTAAAAACAATAATCCACCTATGACAAATGAATAACCACCAACTAAGTGGGTTTTACGCCAAACTTCATCAGAAGAAAGTGTCCAGGGGGTTCTGATGCCCATAAAGAAATTAGATTTTACTTGAGATAAATAATTTCCTATTAAAATGAATAATACACCAACTATTATGGGGACAATGGTTCCTATAGGAACTGGCTGTTGGGATATTCCCGCCCAAGTAGTAGTAATAAACATTACGGCAAGGAAAGCCATCAAAAAGTTTCTGATAATCTGATAGAAAGACCATGATTTGATAAAATGTCCTCGGCGGGGTTCTAAATAAGGGATAGCTAAAAATAATAGATATATTCCCAAAGTAATTCCAGGGAAAAGCAATGTATGAGTTAGTTTTGAGCTGTAATCATCTATTTCCCCAGCTGCATTCCAATGGGAGGGAACAATATCAGGTAAATGAGGATATGCCCAAATTGCCACAGCAATTACTACAATAATTGCCAGCCACGAAAACCATTCGCTTTTAATTGTAAATTTTATTTTTTCACTCATAAGAATCTTTCTATTATTCAAAATTATTTAAAAATTTATTGATGATGTCATAAAAAACGGAAGCGTTCAGGGAATAATATATTTTTTGCCCCATTTTTTCGCTATCTATTAAATTTGCATTCCTCAAAATTGTTAAATGATGAGAAAGGGAAGGTTTACTGATAGGGAAGTGAAGAGATAATTCTCCAGGTGTTAAATTTTTAGATTTTAATTTAATTAAAATTTCCCTGCGGATGGGATTACTTAATGCCTTGAAAGCTGTTGATATGTTTTTGGTAATCATATTTAGATATTTAGATAACTATCTAAATAATAGTTGATAAATAAATTGTTGTCAATTCTTGTCATCCCGAATTCCAATCTAGAATCTATAGACCCTGAATCACATTCGACAAGCTCAGCACAGGCAAATTCAGGATGACAGTAAAAGCTCAATGGCTCAACGCCGTTGAGCCATTGAAAAATGTTAAAATAGAGTATAATCTGAATGTTGTTATTGGGGCGTAGCCCCTGGCCGTCCAGCCTAGGTCAGCTGATCCGACCGCGGGCAGGCAAGTGGCCCGCCTCGCGTCGATGAAGCAACGCGAGTCGAGGCGGGTAAGGCAACAAAATCATGTATAGAGTATATATTTTAAAAAGTATTAGATATCCTAAAACCTATGTTGGATTTACTAGTAATTTAAAACGCAGACTGGAAGAACATAATTCTGGTAAAAACTTTTATACTCGTAAATATAAACCTTGGGAATTGTTATATTATGAAGATTGTAGAGATTTTGATAGTACTATAAGAAGAGAGAAATATTTTAAAACAGCAGCAGGTAGAAAAAAGATAAAGGAAATATTAAACATTGGGGCGTAGCCAAGTGGTAAGGCAACGGGTTTTGGTCCCGTGACCGTAGGTTCGAGTCCTGCCGCCCCAGCCAAATCGTGATAGGTTATTTCGCTCGAAGAGCGTTGTGAAAAATTTGTTATACAAAGATTATGATTGCGTTAGTATAAAAATATGAACAAAGAAAAAATAGAAAAGCTGTTGAAAGATTATAAACGTAATCATCATATTTACGTTGAGTTTGCTGAGTGTTTGAAGCCCTTATTTATAGATGTCCTCAACAGTGAAGAACTTGAATATTTATCGGTTGATGTTCGCGCAAAATCACCTGAGAGCCTTAGGGCAAAACTTGAGAGTGGGATTATTAACCCACGAACAGTAGAGGGTGTGCAGGATTTGGTGGGAGTTCGAATTATTACCTATGTTTATGAAGACATTTTGAAAATTGAAGAATTAATATCAAGGTGTTTTAAATCTAAAATTTTGGAAGTTGCTCAACGACTTGGAACAGACCGAGTAGGATACATGTCGCATCATCACTTAATCAATTTATCTGCCGACAGGCTCAAATTGATAGAGTATAAAAAATTCAAGGGATTGGGGGCAGAACTTCAAATTCGAACTATTCTTCAGCATGCGTGGGCTCAGATTGGTCACAATCAAATATATAAACCCAATGTAGTTTTGCCTAATAAAATTAAAAGGGATTTTACCCTTTTGTCTGGTTTGTTGGAAATAGCTGACAATGAATTTGGTAGAATTTCGAAGGAGATCTCTAACTACAGTGATCAGGTTGAAGAGCGAACAGATAAAGGCGATTTAGATGTGTCTATTGACTCAATTTCAATCAGAAGATATTTTGATAGTCATTTTGGCTCTAGTGAATTTGTTGATCCTAAATTTGGTCCAAACGATGATATGGCGGAGAAGATTATTGAAGAGTTAAAAATAATGGGCGTAGAAACTCTTAGACAATTAAACGAGATAATACCTAAGGATTTAAATTCAAAGATTGAAGAGTTCGATAAAAAAACCAATTATTGTGGTGTGGCTCGGAATATAATGATTGTTTCTAACCCTGAAAAGTATTTTAGTGATGCCTGGGGAAACAGTTGGGGAATTGCATCGCACGAGGCTATGGCTATTTATACTGCGTATGGAATTGATGTAGAGAAATTGATTGCCAGATATTCAGTAAAGAAATAATTTTTAAGGAATCTAGTTGTTTCTTATAAAACCACTAGTGCACGAAGAGCATCAAAGAAATAAACAAAAACCATTGAAACAAACCTTGCTGGGCTTGTCTTTCAGAAAGTTCGAACTCGAGACGCTCAGCCAACCTGAATAATTATCGAACTATACAAATGTTTAGGTTTGTTTTATTCTGAAGTATCACAGAACTTTGAAAATAAGGAGGTGATTGTCGTGGGTTCTGACAATCCAAGCTCTGTATCTCAAGCAATAACTTTTTTTGTGCCCTTGCTTATATTTCTGGGTTTAATGATTTTTATCTCTTCGTTCATCAAGTCTCGTAAAGTACAAAAAGATCCTTCAGGGGATTTAGAAGAATCAGAAGGTTTTACTCCTTATCTTATTCCCCACAAAGGGGATAAGTTTGATTTCAGAAATGGGCCATCACATCAAACAGGAATGTATATCCCTCTAGATGTGCTTGAAATCAGGAATCCTTCTGGAGTTCTGCAGGCGAAGTGTGGCCATTCAGGTCCCGAAACCTTCGAACTTCATTTCCTGGGAACTGGATTCGAAATCAAGAGAGATGATAAGTGTCCTGATTGTGCAAAAGAGTATCTTGTTTCACATGCTATTCGCTGTGCATCATGCGGCTTACCGATACTTCCAGGTGATCCCATCTCTCGATATAACATCAATGGGAGACATAAACCATGGACATGCTATATCGCAGAAGAAGCAGATGGCAAAGAAACTAGAAAAACAGTAATAGGTTGTTTACGCTGGTATTGTTGTGATACCGGAGCCCACTTTGCTGGTCATTGGACAGATGAAGGTTTCCGACCTTATTTTGGGCATGGTGGCAATGCCCTAGATGAATGCTACCGAACTAAGAAGCCTGTAATTATTAACCCAAATTAACCCAATCTGCTTTGTACATTTATAACCGCCGAAAGGCGGTTTTCTTCTATTCAAATTCCTCACGCTTTATGTTGGTGTGGTAATACAACCTATACAAATGTTTAGGTTTGTTTTATTCTTAAGTATCACTGTTATTTGAAATCTATAAGGAGGTTTCATATCATGAGGATTATACCCTCATCACCCTGGCTGTTCCCAGATGAACAGGCAGGAATTGTCGAACAGCTCTTAAGGTTTGATTTACTCAAGTTTGACAACCGACGGGAGCTGCCCCTGAAAAGTGGGGGAACGACTGATGTCTACATCAATCTCAGGGATGCTCGTAATCACCCTGAAGCCATCAGTTTTATTGCTGGTCTTTTTGCTCTACCTCTGAAGTATCTAAGAGTAGACGGGTTCGTCGAGGTGCCTGATTCGGTTTCTTGTTTTGCTGGCCCATTATCTGTAAATACGGAAACTCCGTATCTTACGATTCGGGGTCAGGCCAAGGAGGGACGAGTTGCTGATGCCAAAGTTATCGGCAAAGCCAGAAGAGGCGATCGAGTCATCATTATGGATGATGTAATCACTAATGGTGAGTCCAAGATCGTTCCCTACCGGAAATGTCTCGAGTTGGGACTCAGGACTGAAGGGCTAGTTGTTTTAGTTGATCGCCAGCAAGGCTGGCGAGAACTGCTGTCTAGTCAGGGAATTCAACTGCCAGTTTGGGCCGGTATGACTCTGGATGATGTGCGTCGGCATCTCATTCAGACCCTAGGAGTCATGCAGCGGTGTGATCCAGAGATGGAAGAGAAAAACCCGATTATTGTGGCGCTTGATGGTAGAAACTGGGAGACAATTCTGCCTATCATCGATTCCTTGAGAACTACTGGATGTATACTTAAAGTCAATGATCTTCTCCTTGATCAAGGTATTGATTATCTCCTCCCTCGGCTTCATACCTACGGTCGAGTCATGGTAGACCTAAAAATCCATGACATTTCCAACACAGTTGGCAATATCGCCAGCAGACTGTTAGCTTGCCCGCCCTGGGCGGTCACAGTTCATGGATCAGGCGGCGAAAAGATGATTAAGACTGTAGTGGATACCCTCAGGCCGGTTGGCACTAAGGTGCTGGTAGTGACAGTACTCACAAGCATCGATAAGGAGACCTGTGAGGAAATTTACACCCGAATGCCGGCAGATCAGGTAGTTAAGCTGGCTGAGATAGCTCACAGAGCTGGTGCAGAGGGTCTTGTCTGTTCAGCTGAAGAGGTGGGAGACCTGAGAAACAAGTATCCAAGAATGTTGCTGGTTACACCTGGCATTCGGTCTGTTGGAGAGGATGCAGGTGACCAGGAGAGAATCGGCACTCCCGAACAGGCGATAGAAGATGGTTCTAATTATCTGGTTATGGGACGGCAGATATTAGGGGCTGATAACCCAGTAGCTGAAGTTCGGCGTCTCCTGAGCGAAGAGCTGGGCTCACTCTCCTAAGCACTTTTGTACATCACAACTTTTTGAGACTCAAAAGACAAACCGCCGCAAGGCGGTTTTCTAATTCCAAAAATTTGGTTTATACTTAAACTATTCACCAATAACACAAGGAGGTATGTCCTTATGTCTGGTGGAAACATCTATCTGTGCGAAGCTACGTGTGGTGGCTCCTACTGAAATCGAATGGTCAGCGTGTGAACATTAAGGTTCACAAGGAATCATTACAATAGCCAATCGTGCCTACGCCCGTTCTATACGGGCGTTTTCCTATCCAATTCCCCTGCGTTTCATATCAGTGTGGTGACATAACCTATACAAATGTATGGGTTTGCTCTATTCTAAAGTGTCATTGTAATCTTGAAAATAAAAACAAGGAGATGATATCATGTCATTAACTCTAGGGTGTATTTTTACACTTGGGAGTATTGCGTTAGGTGTTATTGTTGGTTTTGGAACATATTTAATCAACAACATAATAACTGATATCAGTTCTATAATGACATGGATCAAGGTTCAAATTTCAGTCATTATATTTTGTTCGGTAGTGTTCATTGTAGGAATAATCTTAATTTGTGTACATTTTGTTAATGTGTTTATTCAGTTGGTTGTCTGATATTAAGCCACTCAAACTTGTAGTGGCTTTTTATATTTATGGGTGATATCTTGAGAGTAGCATTGGACTTTAAAAATCAAAAAAGGAGTGAAAAAACCTGTGAAAGAACAAGTAACAGCCAGCGAGCTGCTTGGTCTAGCTTTCAAACAATTGGCGCTTAAGTATGGTTGCTGGATTTCTTCTGACAAAGAATTACTTCATCGAACCATATTTAACTTGCAACAAGAATTAGGCGAACAGTTACATCCTTTACAAGAAATGCATTTTGCTGTGATGGGAGCGTATCCTTATAGCAGTGATTTGTTTACTGTAATGTGGATGTTATATGAATCTGGTCATTTTGATTCGTATAGTGAGGATGGGATAACCACTAAGGTCCGTATTACAATTCATGATGACACAGAAGAATTTATTAACAAAGAATTGGAGGAAATTTTTGGGGACGATCCTGATGGACTAAAAGTCTTTCATCAATTTGTAGAAGGCTTAAAAATTTTATTGGTGTCTTCACTTGTATCTTAAATTTTTTCTACGCACTCATCTAGCCACCTGAAATATGGTGGTTTTCTTTTGCTCTGTTGTGCGGGCAGAGTATTTTATGTTACAAGATATGTATGAATAGGGGATTTTGGGATAAATTGAATAAGCCTATTATGGCTTTAGCACCCATGGCAGATGTTACTGATGCCGCATATCGTTTGATTATTGCTAAATATGGTAAACCAGATGTAATGTGGACTGAGTTTGTGGCTTGTGATGGATTATGTTCCAAAGAAGGCAGAAAAAATTTGGAGATTAACTTAAAATATACAGAAGCAGAGCGGCCAATTGTAGCCCAAATTTTTGGATCCAATCCAAAACATTTTTATAAGTGCGCCAAATTGATTAAAAAACTTGGTTTTAATGGTATAGATATTAATATGGGTTGCCCCGACAAAGCTATTTGCAAACAAGGAGCTGGAGCGGCTCTAATAAAAAATCCAGAACTGGCCAAAGAAATTATTTGTGAAACTAAGCGTGGGGCTGGAAAATTGCCGATATCAATTAAGACTAGGACAGGCTACAACAATCAAGATTTGGCTAATTGGTTAAATCATTTAATTGAAGCTCAGCCAGCTGTTATTGTTGTTCATGCTCGCACCAAGAAAGAAATGTCCAAAGTACCAGCCGATTGGAAGATGCTAGGACAAGTTATAAAAAATATTAGAAAGGAAGTTCCACCAGAAAAAATGCCATTAATTATAGGGAATGGTGATGTTAAGAGTTTAACGGAGGCATACAGAAAAGCTGAAAAATATGATGTTGATGGAGTAATGATTGGTCGCGGAGTATTTGGCAATCCTTGGTTTTTTAATAAGAAAAAAAATCCCAGTAAAATTACTTTGTTAGATAAATTGAAAGTTCTAATTGAA
>SDBT01009372.1_pt1 | contig 15882 bp, 17 predicted proteins | sample 2277101 | NCBI WGS metagenome assembly SDBT01 (sample SAMN10404973, study PRJNA504765) | marine sediment metagenome | isolation source: marine sediment core GS10_PC15, 103 cmbsf | place: Arctic Ocean: Southern Knipovich Ridge | collected 2010 | reverse complement strand
CCAATCCATTGTCCGGACTGGTCCGCGATGACCTCGATTCGATACTCATTCATGTGACGTCTCCAGGGTTCGATCTGCGTGGGTCGGCCAGCAAAGCCATTGCCCCACAGGATCAATAGACCATGTGATCGGTGCAGAAGCAAGCAAAATTGAAATTTTCCTCGAAGATTTCTCACATGGCCACCCGCGGCCACCTACCTGGCCATATATGGCCACATCTCGGACCAGGTCTGTCTGATGTGTTGGCCTGTTGCTGCGCTGAGGTTGGTCGTGGTTGTTGGGTGAGGTCGGATACTACAGCGTTCTTGTGTGTCGATGTTGGGACACAATCCCGACATCCCATATCTAAGCAAGACAAGGGGTCAGTGGGTCTCGCATCGACCCATGATGATGTGCCCTGTGAGCGTGTGAGTGAGCGCTGGGTGGGCGCTGGGTGGGCGCTCGAGGGCCTCGAAGGCGTTACCGAGCCCCATTCTCGATCGACGCACGTCCGAAAACGTAACCACGAGTCGCCGACGAGGCCTCCGTACCTGCTATATATGCCTGCCCTCCACACAGAGGGCTTTGAAGCATCAATGGGTTACTGAAATATGGGCCATTGCCGGCTGCGCTTTTGTCCTACTTCCGGCTTGCGTATTCATCCAACAGACCCGATAGGCCCACGTGGTGTGCTGAGTGGGCTCGGGTCAACACCCACAGAGCGGTCTCAAGGATCAATTGGTAAAGGGGCGGTCCGAAATACCAGAATACGGATATTGAATGTCCATGTAGTAACGTTTCGCGCTACTCAGTAACGTTTGGCGTTACTTCCGATAAAAGTGCCGTTGCTCGGCGTTGCTGGCCGTTTAGAACAGGGATTCAGCGATCTTTTCGAGGATGGCGATCTTCCGTGGTGTGTCGTTCTTGGCCATCTCGAGTGATCGTCGGTCGATGCTAACGACGACATGGTCTGCTGCTGGCTCGTAGAGGGCCTTTCCAAACACGTGGTCTGCCTGCGCATCGCCGCATCGGCAACAGAATCGTCCGGGGCGGCTGTTTTCGAGATGGCAGAGCGGGTTATGGCACTTCATCACAGATTGGCGTCCACAATGGTCAGGCCGACCGAGCCGCCTGTGGCGCCCAGGAATCTCGGGACCTTAGCGACTGATCCTCACCCCCGGGTTGATTCCCGGGCGTATTGAGCGGGCAGTCGCAAGCCTGTCACTGCGTCGTCAGACCCCCCGCAAATAGTGCGGTTGATCTTGCCGTAAAGTATTATTCTCGCTGCCTTTACGGTTTCACCCTACAGCGCCGGGTCTCACACGTCGCCAGGGGGGATTGGCTGTCTGTGAGGGACTGGTCCGGGTTCCGGATGTTTCAGGCTTGTTTTTCGCGTGCCCTACCTACCTGCGTCGGGCGACTTCCGCCTGTGTGCGGTGGTGAACGGTCTGAACACTTGCGGAGGCTCCTGGTGGAACGCTCGGCTCCGGAACTACACGTCGGCCCTGCTGGATGGCTTATTCAGCCCACAGCGTGTTCTGATCCCGCCGCCGGGGCCTCCGTGCTCTCATTGGGCGGCTGGTGAATTTCTCTCGCATCTCGCTTAGCCCGGCCTGTTATCCATTCGTGCAGGCAGCCGGCATGGCAAAACGTGTGGGCGTGGTCCTGAAACCTCCCGTCCCCGCCCATCTTACTGACCTGGTACCAGCCTTCCGGAAGTCGGGTGTGGCCGGCGGCGAACTCGATGCAGTTGTCGCATTTGAACCCGGTCATCGGGTGGCCTCCGTGCTCTCATTGGGCGGCTGGTGTTTGTGCATTACCTGAATCCTGTGAGACGATCTCACGGCCACCGGCAGGGGGGAGGATGGCTACTCCCTTCGAGCCCCCCGCGCGCAAGGGTTCCGGCTCGACTTCGGACTGTGCGTCCACGCGACCAATGGCCAGTGATCCAACGAACCCTTCTTCACTTGAGATCGCCTCACGGGATTCAGGGCGGGTATCAAAAAAAAAGCCCGCCGGAAGTTGTGAAGCTGGCTGGCGGGCCCTGTTCGGTTGTCGAGATGTCGTCTCCAGCTTCACGGCATACCTTCTACCACGCGGCCGGCCGCCCTGTCAAGGGGTTCCACGTGGAACGTCCGCGATTTGCGTCTGACGATGTGAGCGATATGATTCCTCGGAGTCACGGAGTCTCATTCGATGGCTGACGTTCTGGGAGAGTCCAAGGGCCAGTTCAAGAGTCGTGTGACGCACGAGGGGAATGTTGCGCGGTTCGAGAAGGTGAGGTTGGGGCTCATTCAGCGGGGGGTGCCGGGCGACGAGGCGTATGAGGAGGCGGCGGCGAGGTTCCCTCCGCGGGACGACAAGGATCCGGTTGGCCGGGCCCGGGCGTTGCGTCGGAATGAGGACCGCAAGGCTGGGAAGCAGACCGGCTCGAGTCCCCACGTCCCGGGACAGCACCCCAAATCCGCTTTCAGGGCCAAGAACGCCGACCCCGTGTCGGTTGTGCGGTGGGTGGCGTCCAATCTGGCGGTTTCAGACGTTCGGCCCTGTGACGCTATCAGCTCCGAGGCGTGGCGGATGCGGGAATGGGTCCTGTCGAGCCGCGCGAACGAGGGGGAGTTCTGGCGACAAATCTACTCTAAGATCATGCCGTCACGGTCTGAGATTGACGATTCCGCGGCGCGGCACGACGACGGCGGGGACCTACTCGAGCTGCACGACCGGCTCTTGAAGCTACAGTCCGAAGCGGAGGCCGCATGACGACAAGGACCAACGGCTGGGACATCTCGATCTACCCGTTCGAATGGTGGCCCTGGCCGAACGGATCGAATGGAGCCGACTGGTGACCGTCTCCTGCCAACAATACCTGCGTGCCGAGTTCACCCGGGCGATCGACTACGCGCGGAAAGAGTTCCACATGACCTACGAGGAGGTCATTGGGACTCTGGCAATGATGGCCCTCGACCTGTACCAAGAAAACATCACTTCCCAGACGGAGGATGCTGACGATGGCAGCAGCTAGAGTCGTTTTCAAGTTCCAGACTGCGGATCCTGAGATTCACGAGATCACTGACCTGGAGAACACGGCCGAGGCCCTGGCTTCGGGCTCCAAGATCCTGCGGGCGGTGACGGTCGACAACGCGGCCAACGGTGCGACGACGTACTTCAAGATGTGGAACAGCGCCGGGCCCACGGTCGGTACGACGGCCCCGGACCTGATCCTCATGGTGCCGGCGTCTGTGAAGCGGTCGTTCATCTTCCCCGAGGGGATCGTGTTCGGCACGGCGTGTGAGTGTGCCTGCGTCACCACCGCGGGGACGGCCGGCACGACCAGCCCGACCTCGAGCGTGACGGTCCAGGTGATTTTGGAGTAGGGGTGTCCATTGGACTTCTTGCTTGACCCCGAGTCCCTCTATCGTACTGTCCCAAAGGGACTTGCGGCCAACCTGCGCTACAGAAAATCCGTCATTTCCGAGGGCTACGCGGACCCCGGCCGGGCCCGCGTGTACGTCGCGGCGGCGTCTCAGGACATGCTCTGGTGGATCAACACCTTCGTTTGGACGTTCAATCCGCGTCACACCAAGAGGACCCAGTCGAAGATCATCCCGTTCATCACCTGGGACTTCCAGGACGATGTTCTCCTGGATCTGGAGGTCGCCATTTCAGAGGGTGAGGACCGGCTGATCGAAAAGAGCCGGGACATGGGCGCCTCGTGGCTGGTCCTCATGGACATCCTGCACCACTTCCTGTTCGACCCCATGTCGTCGTTCCTGCTGGGGAGCCGCAAGGAGGAGTACGTCGACAAGGCCGGCGACCCCAAGTGCCTGTTCTGGAAGATCGACTTCGCCCTCAAGCACCTGCCGGGCTGGATGATCCCCGAATACACGCCCAAGAAGCTCCACCGCCACAACAATGAGAACGGCGCCACGATCGATGGCGAGTCCACCAACCAGGACTTCGCGCGCGGGGACCGGCGCACCGGGATCCTCCTGGACGAGTTCGCCGCGGTCGAGAATGGGACGGCCATTCTGGCGGCCACCGCGGACGTGACGGACTGCCGAATCTACACGTCCACGCACAAGGGCGTGGCCACGGCGTTCAATGCGGTCAAGGAGAAGGGCGAAACCAAGGTCGTGCGGCTTCACTGGACCCAGCATCCCTTGAAATCGAAGGGGCTCTACCGTGGTGTCGACGGGAAGATGCGGTCGCCGTGGTACGACGCCGAGTGCAAGAGGCGCCTCAATCGGCAAGAGGTTGCTCAGGAGATCGACATCGATGTTTTGGGCTCCGATTACCAGTATTTCGATCCTGACGTTCTCCACAAGGTGGCCACGGAGCAGGTTTTTCCGCCCTATTCACGCGGTGACTTGGATTTCAGCACCGAGACTCTGGAGTTTCGCGACTGGGTGGAGTCTCCCGAGGGCCGCTGGAAGCTCTGGATTCACCTGGATGAAGAATTCCAGCCCCCGCGTGATCGCGATTTCAGTGTGGGAGCGGACATTTCCGCCGGCCAGGGGGCCTCCGACTCGGCAATCGCGATCGTGGACGCCAAGACCGGGGAGAAGGTGGCCGAGTACGCCAACAACGACATCACGCCCGACAAGCTGGCGGACCTCGCCATCGCGGTCTGCAAGTGGTTCGCCGGCTGCTTCGCGGGGGCGTTCCTGATCTGGGAGGACAACGGGCCCGGCCAGATGTTCGGAAAGCAGGTCATGGTTCGCGGATACGGCCGGTTCTACCTTCGGCGACGGGAGATGAGTCTCAGGAAAAAGACGACCGACCGACCGGGCTGGTGGTCGACGCCCGAGACCAAGATCGACCTGTTCGGCGAGTACCGCCGCGCCATGGGGCTGGGCGAATATCACGAGCGGAGCGAGGAGACCCTTGCCGAGTGCCGGCAATACATCCGGGACGCGACCGGGTCCATCGTTCACACCAAGGCCGTCAACAGCATCGATCCGGCCGCTTCGAAGGACAATCACGGAGACTTGGTGGTCGCATCGGCTCTGGCGTGGTATGGAGTAGGGAACACGGAGCGAAAGCCCGCGGCTCAGAAGCAGGACATCCCGGGCCGATGCCTGTTCAGGCGGCGCGAAGATCGCCGCAAGGCCGAGATGGCAACGGAGATGTGGTGATGGGTTCCACGGAAATGCCAACACCGCCGGACATCGCAGGAAGGTCGCCCCTTTACGCCATGCCGGCCCGCGTCGGCGCCGCGTTCAGCGTGATAAACCACTGCCAGGCGATCAAGATGGGAGTGGTCTCGTGCGAGGGCCACGTAGTCCTTGAAGGTCGGGACCTGAGTTCCGACGAGGCACACATGCAGTCAAGCGCCATCCGGCGGATCACCCAATTCCTGGCGGGCGAGGACGAGTCGGAAGCATGATGAAACCGAACAAGAAAGATGGACAGCCGTCCGATGGTGCTCTCGGATTGGTTTCTACGGACGACTTGATCGAGGAACTGAGTCGTCGACACGATTCTTTCGGGTTCATCGGGTGGAAGACGCGAACGAAGGATGATCCCGAGGAGGGCATTCTTAGTTGCTATATGAATGGGAACCTACTAACAGTCGGCGGCTTGGCTTCGCACTTACAATACAAAGCTATTCATCGTTGGAATAATAAGTCGGTGTCTGGTGTAAGCCCATGATGAACCCGAACAACGACCGCGACATGCGACGGCTCGGGGAGGCCGTGCGCGTGGCCCGTCGACAGCTCCAGCCGTATCGGGAGAACCGCTACGACGCGATCCGTCAGTACGTCGGCCGGCACTTCTCCGGCGACGGCGCCATGGAGCGCGTGCCGATCAACATGATCGAGCTGGCCACGAACATCTACGTCAACCACCTTGTCGGCGCCAACCCCCGGGCCCTCGTCACCACGCGATATGAGGACTACCGCCCCGCGGCGAAGACACTGTCACTGGCGATCGAGGAGACCATCAAGCGGATCAAGTTGAAGGAGGCCCTCCGGACGTGCGTGCTCGAGGCGATCTTCTCAATGGGGGTTATAAAGGTCGGGATCGACATTCGGGTCGAGATGGAGATCGAGAACCGCGTCGTGCCGGTGATTCACAACTTCGCCGAGGCGGTGACGCTCGACGACTGGGTTCACGACCTGGAGGCCACGAGGCTCCGGGACGCCAGCTTCATGGGCAACCGATACCGCGTGCCGGTCGAGTTCGTGATGGACAACTCCGACTTCGATCAGGACGCCCGCGAGGCGATCAGGCCCACTCCCAAGACCGTCTACAACGAGCAGGGAGACATGCGGGCGAGCACGATCACCCGCGGCGAATACTACGACTGGGACGAACACGAGACGAAGGTCGAGTTGTGGGACCTCTACCTGCCTCGTGAGAACCTGATGGTGACGGTCTCGTCCGAGACCAGCTCATTCGACTCGATCGGCGAGAAGCCCCTCAAGGTCATGGACTGGGAAGGCCCGCCCGGGGGGCCGTTCCACTTCCTCCGATTTCAGGAGGTCCCGGACGGATCGATGCCGCTTCCGCCGGTCGCGACCTGGATGGATCTTCACGAACTGGGGAACCACCTGTTCCGCAAGGCGGCGCGGCAGGCCGAGAGGATGAAGGAAATACTCGCGGTCGGGCCCGGCGGAGAGGAGGACGGACTCCGGATCGTGCAGGCCAACGACGGCGACGTGATCCGCGTCAATTCCATCGAGCTATTGAAGGCCATCAAGTTCGGAGGAACGGACCAGGGCGTGCTGGCCATGTCGCAACTTGCCCGGCAGCTTTGGTCAGCCTCGGCCGGCAATATCGACGTCCTAGGCGGCCTGGGGGCCCAGACCGACACGGTCGGCCAAGACCAGATGCTCAACGCCAATGCGAACAAGCGCGTCGACGGGATGGTGCAGCAGGTCTTGGACATGACGGCCGACGTGGTGCGCGACATCGCTTGGTGGATGTGGGACGACCCGATCATCGACCTGCCGCTCCAGAAGGACATCGGGATGGGCCTGAGCATCCCGGTCAATTTCAAGCCCGAGACACGGCGGGGTCGGTTCCTGGAGTACGACATCGACATCCACCCGTATTCGATGGAATACAAGACCCCGAACCAGCGCATCGGACAGCTCCTCCAGGTCGTCCAAGGCATCCTATTGCCCATCATGCCGCTGGTTCAGGAGCAGGGAATCAGCCTGAACATGGAGAAGTTGATCCGGATGATCGCGGACTACCAGGATCTTCCCGAGCTGGAGGAGATACTCACGTTCGCGGCCCGACAAGAGGACATCCGACGCCCCGAGGGCGAGCGCCGCAAGATGGCGCCGGTGACGAAACGGATCAATGAGAGGATCAGCAGTAGGGGAACGAACCAGCAACAACAAACCCAGGACGTCTTGGGGGCCGTGGATCGATCGAACTCGGGCTCGCAATCGGCCCTACAAATTGCGTGAGGAGCAGGTGACTAGAATGAATGGATGGGTCAAGATCGCCGCGGTTGTGCTATCCTGCTTCCTCGGTCTGCTTGTGACGGCCGTGGGTGTGACGTACTACCAGGGATCGACGGCCCACCACGAGTTGGACGACCACGAGAAGATCACGGGCCATCCGGTCGCGATGGAGAAGATCGGCGCCATCAAGAAGGATTTGGAGGAGATCAAGGTGGACGTGAAGGAATTGCTTCGTAGGAGTCAATGAACCAGGGGCCACGCCAATCTCGGCGTGGCAAACGATGGCCTAAAGCCGGGTAGCTCCCGGCAAGATGGCCCGGAAAAGACGTCGCTGGCCTACCGGGGGCCACGCCGAGATCGGTGTGGCCCCTGTTTTGTAGGTCAAGATGGCGAGATACGACTATCACACGACGGACGGCGAGCTGGTCGAGCTGGAATACGCAGTTGGCCGCGCCCCACTGAACGTCGACCACCCCCAGCATGGATACTGCCGGCGGGCCCTCGAAGCCCACTACGCCTCTGTCCGCACCCAATCACCGGCGACCTACCCGCGCGACTCCGACGCGGCCGGCTGCAATCCTGACCAAGCCCAGGAAATGATGAACGAGTCGGTCAAGCTCGGAATCCCGACCGAGTTCAGCAAAAAGACGGGCTGCGCCAAGTTCGAGAGTCGCGCCCACGAGAAACGATATTGCGTGGCGGCGGGCCTCTACCAGCGGAACGCGGGCTACGGCGACGCCACGCCCCGGAACGTCACGTCTGAAACCAAGCCGCGCAGGCCGAACAGGAGACTTCCAAGATGACCGATGTTGACACCGCCAGTGGGCCGGCCCTCTCGCCACCGAGCGAGTCCAATGACGACTACGGATACGATCCGGCAGCAGAAGGTTCCGGCGGGGACCAGGGGGGCGGAGAGGGCGGGGGATCTCAAAACACGGCGTTCGACACGTCCCACGTGTTCGACGACGGCGAGCTGGACAACGCGCCAGAGAGGGACGTCAGCAAGGACTACACCTATCCCGGGATTGACGGTGAGCCAGAGGGGGGTGCGAAGGACGGGGAAGTAGACAAGAAATCAACCGCCGAGCCCGAGTCCAAGGCCGGCGAGGAAGCGGTGGAGGATGTCGAAAGCCCAGAGTGGCTGACCGACGAACTGTCGCTCCGTGCCGAACAGTCGGGATTTACGACTGACGGCATGAGGCAGTTCCCTTCTGCCGAGGCGCTCGACGCAACGCTCGCGGCGCAGGACAAGCGCTGGGCCGATATGGGAAGTCGCGCTCAGCAAACCGGCGAGGTACAGCCCGCCGTGCAACAGGGTGGTGAGCGCCAGACCCAGGATCGGCCCGAACCGTTCGCGGCCGACGAACGGGGATTCCCGGCCAAATACAAGCTCGATCTCGACGCCAACGACCTCGACATCGATCCGAAGGTGATCGCCCAGATCCACAAGATGAACGATCACTATCACGCCCGCGCCTCGAGGATGGAGCAGGCGGTGCAGCAGCACGCCGTGCTCCGCAATGAGGAAGGGGCGACGCGGGCCATCCGGGACTTCGACAGTTGGGTCAAGACGATCGACAAGGAATGGTATGAGTACGTCGGAGAGAAGCCCTGCCGATCCTACGGCCAGAGCGACCCGATCAACGGGACTCGCATGGAAATCTTTAGGACGATGGATTATCTCTCCGCAGGGATGGCGCAATCAGGGAAAGACCCGAGGACCGTCCCCTTCGACGAACTCGCCAATCGAGCCACCCGCATCGTGTTAGGTGACAAAGTCAACGAAATCGCCAGGAAAAAGGTTGTGTCTCAGTTGCAGGAGCGCGGCAAGAAGGCGATCGGCCGGCCCACCAATCGAAAGAGCCGGGGTGCATCGCCCGAGGAGCGTGCGATCGACTATGCGCGGAAGTTCTACCGCGACAAGGGTATAGCTGCGGACTGACCTTCTTCCGGCATTAAGGAGTCAAAATGGCTGGTGAGTCTCTCACCGATAGCGAAATCATCGACCTCATGAAAGGCACGCTCAAGGAGCTGGGTCGCGGCAAGTTTCAGCAGATCGCGCAGACGCTCCAAGAGTATGAAGTCATGGGTCGCTGGCTCCGCAAGGATCGGATGATCGTCTCGGACGGTACTGGCATCCAACGGACCCTGATGGTGCGAACCTCGGGGGCCGCGAAGCATGTCGGTCTGTACGAGGCGGACGAAACCAACGTGGTCGACCTGCTGGAGCAGCTCTCGATCCCGTGGGTTCACGCGCAAACCTACTGGGTGTTCGAGCGGCGGGAAACCCTGATGAATCGGGGCAAGTCGCTCATCACCAATATCGTGCAGCCTCGGCGGGCGGGCGCCATGATCGACCTCGCCGATGAGCTGGAAACCAATGCGTGGGCGGCGCCCTCGACCACGCAGACCAAGCTCCCGTTCGGTTTGCCGTTCTGGATCGTCAAGAACGGCACCCAAGGTTTCAACGGTGGACTTCCCGTCGACCACACCACGCTGGCCGGCATCAACATCACCGACAACCCGACGTTCAAGAACTGGACGGACACCTATGTGGACATCACCAAGAAGGACCTCATCCGAGGGCTTCGCAAGGCGCACAAGCGAATCAAGTTCAAGTCGCCCGTCAACGTCCGGGACTACCGGGGCGGGCGCGGTGATCGGTATCGCCTGTACGTCAACGAGGACACCCAGACGACGATCGAGGAGGTCGGCGAACAGCAAAACGAGAATCTCGGCCGCGACATTGCGTCGATGGACGGGCAGATCGTTTTCCGCCGGCACCCCATCATCATCGCCTGGGAGCTGGAGAACGACTCGCAGAATCCGGTGTATCTGATCGACCACTCGACGTTCTACCCCGAGATCCTCAAGGGTGACTTCCTGCGTGAGACGGATCCCAAGGTCAGCGCGAAGCAGCACAACGTCTACGAGATTTTCGTGGACTTGTCCTACAACTTCCTCTGCGTTGACAGGCGGCGAAACGCGGTCCTGCACGTCGCTTGACGACGCTTCTGGGCCCTTGAGACAGAAAGGAAAAAACCATGTCTCTCGGCAATGCTACCGTTCATAAACACCAAAGTCGGGTGTTCCGCCGCCTCGTCTGGTTTGACGAGACCGTTGCGATCAAGGCTGGAATGGCTGTGTGTTACGACCGAGATCGGAACAACACGACCATCACCGGTCAGCTCACGACGGATGCGTTCGGTGGACGCGACACGCGGGTCAAAATCCCGACCATCACCAACAATTACGCCTTCGCTGGCGTGGCCAGCCAGGACTACAAGGCCAGGGCCGGCGGCGGGACGATCGAGATTTTCGAGCCCGGGTCGGTATGCCCGTGCCGGGTCGGGATCGCCACGGTCGTCGGGACAACGAGGCTGACGTTCACCGCCGGCGGCGGCGCCGCGGGGATGTTCATCAAACAGGGGTTCGGGGGTCGCGGATCGGTCCGGGCCCTCGAAACCACCACCACGGCCGGTCTGACCTCCGGCGGGGGCCCGATCATCGATGGGCTCGACGGGACCGCCTCGGCGATCGACTCCACTGGCGTCATCACTGACGCCTCGTCGAAGTTCACGAACATCAAGGTCGGCGACATCTGCGTCATCCTTGGCGGCGTCGAGGTAACCACTCCGACCGAAAAGACGGTGCCGGGAGAGTTCGCCATCACGGCGTCTAACAACGACACCACGATCACGATCTCCTCGGACGCCTTCACGGGGAACGCCAACTCCCTGACGTTCGTGGTGATCCGCAACGACTCCGTGGCTCTCTGCCACTTGGAGGAGGGACCGTTCGAGTCGGGTGGTGTTCAGTTCTTCCAAGCCCTCGACGGGCCCGTGACGGGCGTGATGGAAGGCGGTTGGACCTACGTGATGAAGGCCGACCTGGACGCCATCATGTCCAACACCACGGCCATCCCGGACGGGACGTTCTACGGCCAGAAGAAGGCCATCGAGGTCATCGGAGACCTCGGCTCCACGGCAGATGGCGACTGGAACTTCTCGACGAACGGCACCCAGATCGGCGGCACGACCGGAACGCCGCTTGCCCTCCATGCGTTCACGTTCGACGCGGTGGGTGAAACCATCATCGCCGCATGGGACGGCGGGTGGAGAGAGCTTTACGTAACGGGTATGGCATTGCAGACCTCGTGATTTTGGTTCGGGGCGGGGAGACCCGCTCCGGGCCCTTATGTTGTACGTTGTCAACGGACATTGCCGGTCGGGAACTACCATGATGATGCGCGCGTTGCAAGCGGGCGGGATGGACGTCTGCTGTGACATCCCGGAGGTCATGGAGCTTGGCCATCGAGACATCACCGACCACGGCTTCGCGGCGGCGCACAACGGCAAGCTCCTCAAGATCATCTGGACGACCTCGATGGGCCTCTGGTATCACCACGGCATCGGGCCCGTCTACAAGATCGTGTTCATTCGCCGGGATCCGGTCGAGATTCGCCGGAGCTGCCAGGCCAAATACGGCGAGGTCCCCGAGGGCGTGGAAGACTACCCCTTGAAGTGTTCGACCCTCCTCACCCACCTGGGGAAGAGGGCCGACGTGGAGCTGTCGGTCGTGGACTACGAGGTCATGTGCGACGCCCCGCTCGAGGAGTTCTGCGGCCTCAATCACGCTGGGTGGCCGATCGACCCCGAGAAGGCCGCGGCGGTCGTGCATCCGACCCAGCGCCATCACGCCCCGGCACACCAGGAGGTCCCCGATGGCATCGCCTGTTGAGAGTGGCCTCGCCCTCACCTACGACGACCTGCGGTCGGAGATCGGCTTTGTGCTGGGATACGGCCGCGCCTCGACATGGGACACCGGAAAGTCCGCCAACATCAATCACGCCCTGAAAGTCGGGCTGCGTCGCTTCTACTACCCGAGCCGACTCCCGGGCCAGCCGCGGGCCTACCAGTGGCGGTTCCTCAAGCCGGTGGCCACGATCATTGTGTCCGGCGGGATCACCGAGGACGACGCCACGGTTCCCACCAAGACCATCACGGCCGGCGCCTTCAACGCGACCACCAACGACACGATCATCAATGCAACAGCGGCCAGTGACGACTTCCATTCCACGATGGCCGCGTATGCCGATGTGTCGGGGCGGGACGACTACGGGTACGGAACCGGCCCGAGCCGCCCGTTCGGAGAATACGGAGACCACTACCTCATCTCTGGCGGGGTCCAGGCCCACATCAAGGAGGTCGTCAGCCCCACTCAGCTCAAGGTGTGGGGAGACTTCACGGCGCTCGTGGCTGGAAGCATTTTCAAGATCGCGACCCTCGGAAACTATCAGCTCCCGGATCGGGTCGGCTTGATCGAGGGAGCCCTCACTTTCGGACCAAACGACGGCGCTACCCACAAAATCCCCATGCGGGACGAAATGACCATCCGGGAGATGCGGTCCAGGGGTGTCAAGACAGGAGTGCCACAGTTCGCGGCCGTGAAGCCGATCCTCACCAAGCGATCGGAGTTCGACACCCAGGTATCGACCCGGTTCATCCTCATGCTGTGGCCGACTCCCGGGGGCGTCTACAACCTGAGTTTTAGGTTCCACGCCAACGTGGACAACATCAGCGAGGCGGACCCGTTTCCGCACGGGGCCCACGCCCATTCGGAGACGATCCTCCAAAGCGTTCTGTCCGCGGCCGAGACGGAGATCAACCAGCAACCCGGCGTCCATTCGGCGCTCTACCTGGAGCGCCTCCAGGTCTCGATGGAGCACGACAAGGTGGCGTTCGCGGCGGAGGACATGGGCTACAACGCCGACTTCTCCGACGGATTGGATCATGGAGTGTCACGGTCGAGTCGCCGAGACCGGATGAGGACCACCGGCAGCGGCATCACGACCTACAACGGAAGAACGTGGTAAAGACATGGCACATGAAGTACCCCAGGCACACAGTTACGGGCTCGGCGGGATCGCAACCTCGAACAACCCCGACATCACCCAGGCGACCATCACGGCCACCAATGCGTTCGAGTATAAGTTCAACGAGTCGCAGAGCAGGGTGAGGATTCAATCCTACCTCCACGCATCATCCACGACGTTCATCAAGGTCAAGATCAACGGCCCAGCGACGGCTACGGATTGGGATGCCGTCCTCACTGGCGCAATCAGTGCCGACGCCTACGAGCCGCCCGAGGGCATTGGAAAGATCACCTCGGTCGGCATCTACGCGATCGGGGCGACTCTCACATACCAGACCACTTTCACGATCAAGGGATGGCGCTGAAACACCGCCGTAACCCAAGGAGAAAATCATGGGACAGCATCAAGTTGCGTCAGACCTCCGGCGGGCCGACTTTCCGGCCGATGGGAGGATGTTTCGTCGGAAGGGCCAAGGCTGGATGATGGCGTTTGGGGACGAACCGCCAGCCGATGGATCGGTGGGGTTTGAGACAGGATGCCTATTTCTCCAGACTGACGACCCCGGCCTGAACACGACCATGTTCATCAATATCGGGACTGTGGCCAGTAGCGACTTCGACACCGCAAACCTTGACGCCGCTATCTTGGCCTCGGTTGACAACGGAGAAGGCGCCTCTCTGATCGGGTTCGAGGACGCCGCCACGGATGCGACCGCGACCACTGTCGAGGCTGCGCTGGCCGAATTATTCCAGCACATCGTAACGGTCGAGGGAATGATCTACCTGCCCGTTGGTGGACTGGTACATGCGTCAGACGGCACCGATGGCACCGTCCTGGCCCTCCACGCCTCCGGCTCCAATGCGTTCCCCGGCACTTGGGCTTTGGCCGAGGGGACTGGTGTACGGTGGAACAACCTCGCGACGCCATTTGGATTCGCCACCTGTTTCGTCATGCCGCCCGACGTGGACATCACAGCAAACATGGTGCTGCATCTCCTTGCGTCCAAGACCGGCACCGAGGCGGCGGCGACCACGTTCGATGTGACGGCGTTCAACAACCGCCCCACGGCGCAAGCCCTGTACGATGCCGATGCGGACTTCGGTGGAACCACCAGCGCGATGCCGAACCCTGGAATAGACAAGGCCGTCGAGGAAGTCACCCTGACGTTGGCACTTGCCAATCTCGCCGCGTTTCCGAATTGCGTCACATTGACTGTCCGGCCAACTGCCGGCGTCCTGACCACCGATGACGTGATCCTTCACGCGATGTGGATTGAATACAAGCGTAAAATCCTGACGGCATAGGGAGACGCCATGCCGCGGAGGCTTCTGAATCTTCAGTTTCCGGCCGGCGGCGTCAACAAGCGCTTCGCATACTCGAAGCAGCCGCCGTTCACGACCCCGGACGCCCGCAATGTACGTCCGCGCTCGCCGATCGAGGAACGGTTCACCGGCGGACAGCGCCCGGGCTACGGACCCGAGGCCGTCATCTCCTCGCCGACCGAAGATCCGATTAACATGCTGGAGCACCTGTCGTATGTCGATCGCACGAGCAAGTGGACGCCGTTCATCGACACGTTCAAGAATGGACTGCGCGGCGAGTGGAAGGATTTTCCGGGCTTCAGCGCCGGTCTGACTTGGGATGAGCAAACCGAGCAGGTCGAGTGCGGAATCGGGCAGACTCTCGCCTCCTACGTCAACCTGCCGGTCAAAACCTCTACCGATCGGCTGTGCGAGGTCCTCTGCGTTCCGTTCGAGGGAGAATACAACTCTCGGTACACGCTGTTCGTCAGCCACCAAGACCCGCCCACGATAGAGTTTCACGGCATCGAGGTCAGGATAGAGGTGTCTCCGGCTAACGCCACATACACGGGATTTGTGAAGTGGTGGGCCAACGGAACTCTCCTGGGAAACGTGGCGCTCCCAGGGGGAGACTTGGGGCGGCGGGACGCCTTCTGGTTTCGGTGTCGCGTCAAGCAGGTGTCTCCAAACACAGAGGTCTTTGTCAACGAGGAGAGGGTTTTCAACCAGGATACGGCGCTCTATACGGACACGTCGTTCGGCCTAGGTCTCAATACTCCCTTTGGGGGCGGGGCCCAGAAGTGCAGGGCCTCGGAGTTTCGGGTCCAGTACGCCGACACCGGCGGTCCCGGGCAGGTGAAGCGGAACATCGCCGTCGCCGCCTACGGGGGCAAGATCGCTGTCGAGGAGAAGTTCGGATACCTCCGCACGCTCAGCATCAACCCGACGATCAGGTCGGACGTCCACATCCTCGGTGCCGAACGCGGCCAAGAGCTTTTCATCGCAGACTGGTCAGAGGCGGTCTCCTCCGACTCTAGCGCCACTACGTCGTCATCCGTTCTCACTCAGGCTGGGGCCACATTCGCAACCGATGGCGTCAACCAATTCGACCACGTCTGCCGGATCATCTCGGGGACGGGCGTGACTGTCGGAAGCTATGACATTTCATCCGTGACCGAAACGACTTTGACGCTCGCAACCGACCCAGGAAACGGAAGCGCGATTACGTTTCAGGTCGAACGGGTCGCGAAGGTCCTGACCAATATCGAGACGGCGCCGGGGCTCGTGAAATACATCGCGACAGCCGGCC
>SDBT01009371.1_pt1 | contig 15883 bp, 15 predicted proteins | sample 2277101 | NCBI WGS metagenome assembly SDBT01 (sample SAMN10404973, study PRJNA504765) | marine sediment metagenome | isolation source: marine sediment core GS10_PC15, 103 cmbsf | place: Arctic Ocean: Southern Knipovich Ridge | collected 2010 | reverse complement strand
TGAGGTAAAATACCAAGAGTAATACATTTATGCCAGGAAGTAACGATCACTCTATACCTGATTCAACATGAGTTCGGAAATCATACCTGAAAAGAACTTAGGAGTCCCAGATATACCCGTCTCTTCTGTTAGCACAGAGGAGACGTACTCATTACTCGATATTCTGTTAGTCCTGACTCGACGTCGGAAAGTCATCGGCTGGTCCATCGGCATCTTCCTGGTCCTGGGCCTTTGTATTGCCATTTTCAGTCCGACAAAGTATACGGCCACTGCGAAGGTTATTCGTGAATCGACCAGTGAAGAGGTCGGCGGCCTTTCTGGTCTGGCTGCGCTGAGGGGATTTGGCATCAACATCGGGGGGATTTCTTCCGGGCTGACTGAAGAAAACTATCCAGAAATCCTGAGAAGTCGAGAGCTGCTGCTCGCAGTTGTCAACAGCCCGTTTTATTTTAATGATCTTGATACATCTATGAGCCTGGTGGATTACCAGACCAGGCATCCAGGTTTGCCCAAAATCCTGATAAAAAGCCTTCGGGCCGTGACAATCGATCTACCTGGGAACATCCTGCGTTGGATCCGGGGAGTGGATTCTGTTGCCGTTGTCCCCGAGGATGTGAGTAGTATAGTCGGCCTCTCCCGGGATGAATATGATAGCATCAAGTTCCTGAACAGCATATTCTCGGTCAATGTTGACCGAAGCAGCGGGATGATGACTATTTCGACCACGACCAAAGATGCCTTACTCTCGGCCCAGATCATTGTTACGCTGATTGATAATCTCCGGCTGAGAGTGCAGGATCTGTATACGGAAAAGGCTCGGGAGAACCTGGATTTCATTGGCGCCCGCTTCAAGGAGGCCCGCGTTGGCCTGGAGGAATCTGAAGGAGATCTTGCCCGGTTCCTTGACGCCAATCAAAATATCCGGACAGCCCGCCTCAGGGTCGAAGTAGAGCGTCTGCAAAGACAGGTGACCATAAAAACGGAACTTTATCGCGAACTTCAAACCCAGTTGATGCAAGATGAGATCGAACTGCAGCACAAACAGCCGGTGATCACGGTGGTTGAAGCACCGGTGCCTCCTCTGGAAAGAAGCGCCCCGAAGCGGAAACTCATCGTGGTATTGAGCCTCATGCTAGGCCTTTTCGCAGGAGTAGGCTTGGCCTATATTGGGCAATTCATTAATAACCTGGGGGGTGATAAATCCCAGGAAGAGAGCCTTGAAGAGATCAAAGCTACCCTTGATTCTTCAAGATGGCTAGGGAAGCTGGTCCGCCTGTTCCGGCGTAAGCCTGTCTGACCGAGCGAGCCATTTATGTTATTGGTCGTTACCGGTGCTGCAGGTTTCATTGCCTCCAAAGTCGCTGAGCTTCTGTTAGCCGATGGCCATACGGTAGTTGGTATCGATGACATGAATGATAGCTACGATGTGCGTCTGAAAAAATGGCGGGTCGATCAAATCAGGAACTATCCAGGCTTTCATTTTCACAAATTGAGCATTACAGATCGCGGGTCTATGCAGTCCTTGTTAGCTGGTCTTGATGAAAAACCGGCCGCTATAATAAACCTGGCCGCACGAGCGGGGGTCAGGGCTTCCATAGAGGATCCCTGGGTGTATTTTGAGACCAATGTAACTGGCACATTGAACCTGCTCGAGCTGTGCCGGGAATACGGTATCAACAAGTTTGTTTTAGCGTCCACGTCCAGTCTATACGGATCCGGTAATAAGGCGCCCTTCTGGGAGGATGCCAATACGGATAGTCCCCTCTCGCCTTACGCGGCATCGAAAAAGGGGGCTGAGGCCCTTTGCTACAGCTATCATCATCTGTACGATATCGATGTTACCGTGCTCAGGTATTTCACTGTCTATGGCCCGGCAGGCCGGCCTGACATGAGTCCCTTCCGCTTCGTCCAGTGGATCAGCGAGGGGCGGCCAGTTACCATATTTGGAGATGGGCTGCAGTCCCGGGACTTTACCTATATCGACGATATTGCCCGGGGCACCATTGCCGGTCTTAAGCCTGTTGGCTATGAGATTATCAACCTTGGTTCGGGTACGTCTACTGTTCTGATGGATGCGATCCATTTGATAGAAAACCAGACGGGTAATGAGGCAACTTTGGAATATAAATCGCGCCATCCTGCAGATGTGTTGAACACCTGGGCGAATATCCAAAAAGCAAAAAACTTGCTTGGCTGGAAACCTGAGGTTAGTTTTACCGATGGCATGCAAAGGTTACTAAATTGGTATCAGGAGAACCGGGATTGGGCGCGGGAGATCAGCACATGAAGGCGACCTTTTCCATACTCGTGATGACTTATACCTAATTCTATGCATCCCAGTATACACACCAGCGGTCGTTTGCTTGAATACTCTACCCGCAGGAACTTAAAAGGGCAAGGCATACCCGTTCTGGCCGCGTATGAACTTGCAAAGCGTCGATGAACGTTGCTCACATCGTCCAAGGTAGCCGGATTGCTAAGAGTCTCCAGGGTCACCTTGCCCGGGGATCAATGGGGTCATTTGGCCTTAAGATTGCAAACACGGCTTTTGCTCTCATCATAACTGTACTACTAACCCGTCTATTGGGAACCTCAGACTATGGTGCCTATGTCTTTGCCCTAGCGTGGGCTAATCTGCTGGCTGTTCCCGCCATGTTGGGCATGCAGAATTTACTCGTCCGCTATGTTGCGGTGTACCGTGCTCAGGGATTAGGGACCTTGATTCGCGGGCTCCTGCGACGGTCAAACCAGATTGTTCTAGTGGTCTCCCTGAGCATAGCATTGCTGGCATCCATCATCATCTGGGCACTGGCGGCAGATACAGATCAGCTCATGTTGCCTCCATTGTGGATCGCTCTCATCGCCATACCCTTATTGGCCCTTGTAGGTATATGGGAGGGAATCCTGCGTGGCTTTCAACGGGTTGTGAAGGGCCAAATGCCGCAAATGCTAATCCGCCCTGCCGTGTTCATTGTCCTAGTGTTGGGGGCCTATCTTCTGGGGCGAAATCTATCAGCGCCTCAGGCGGTGGCGCTGCACGTAGCTTCTATTGGCGCTGCCGTTCTGGTGGGCATTTGGCTGCTACTCAGTTCTATTCCCCAAGCTGTGAAGGAAGCAACGCCGCAATATGATACCCGGGAGTGGCTGCGAGGCGCTATGCCGCTATTTTTTCTCAGCGGCATGACGATTCTTAACCAACGGTTGGATATTATCATGCTAGGTATGCTAGGGGGAGCGGAGGCCACGGGCATATACCAAGTTGCGAAAAGGGGAGCGGATCTGATTTTTTTTGTTATCTTATCTGTCAACGCGGTTGCGGGGCCCGCATTTGCCGGCCTCCATGCCGAAGAGAATATGGAGCATTTGCAGCGCCTGGTGACCAAAATCAGCCGCGTGATCTTTATATTATCTTTGCCCATTGCTATTTTAATGATTTTGTTTGGCCATTGGTTTCTGCTTATTTTCGGTTCGGACTTTACAGATGGCCGAGTTGTCCTCATTGTGTTATGTACTGGATATTTAGTAAGTCTAGCTCTAGGCCCGGCGGGCGTAGTCCTTATTATGACCGGTTACGGGCGGGATGCCCTCATGGGATCGGGAATTGGTGTGTTCGTTATCGTTACTTTGAATCTGACACTTATTCCTATTTGGGGTTTAGATGGGGCGGCAATAGCCACCGTAATTAGTATGTTCCTTCGGAATTTCTTGATGATGATGCGTGTATATAAGCGCCTTGGCATATATACCACGCTGCTTGGACCCATTGGTCTACTTACAAGAACCTAGATGGCGTGGGTGTATTTAATAGACTGTACCAATTCCATCGTCTTACAAAGTATCATTTTAGATGAGTATAGTGATGGTAAAGCAATCGTATAAATTGACTTAAGGGCTTCTGTGAATACCTTAAACGAAGGCTCGTATCCAATAGCAAACTTCGCTATGAAAGACACCCTCTTTACTTTGCCGAATATTTGTCGTGTTACAGCCATTGAATGAGAGCACTGATGTCATATACAATTTTTTGGTCAACTTGCACAACTAAGCATTTAGCGGCTTTTTTGGAACTTTGCCCTTATCAAATAAGAGGCGTAGGATGTTTAAGCAAACCATAAAAAATAATTCAAGATCAATTGAACAAATTAGAGAACATTATTTAATTGAGAAGGAATTAGCAAACAAGTTGCGCAATGCGAGTAAAGATGATAGGCGGTATCTGTATACTGCTCTTTATGATGATTTTTTTCGGCGAGTGCCTGATCCTCCAATTTTAGCTCGGAAAGATGATCCTAAAGTTGGTCTTCATAATGTTACTAGATGGATGAGGTTGCTAAGACGTTTTTTAAAGCCTGACACTACTTTTTTAGAAGTGGGTCCTGGTGATTGCAGGCTTGCCTTCGAAGTTGCGAAGTCTGTAAAAAGAGTATACGTGGTTGATGTTTCTGAAGAGATCACGAATAATTCAAGGCCTGCAAAGAATTTCGAGCTTATTATTTCTGATGGTATTAACATCCCTGTCTCTGACAGCAGTGTTGATGTGGCTTACAGTAATCAGCTGATGGAGCATTTGCATCCTGACGATGCTTTTGAACAACTTAGGAATATTTACAATGCATTGACTGTCGGTGGAATATACCTCTGCATCACACCAAACCGTCTCGCTGGGCCACACGATATTTCAAAATACTTTGATGAAGTTGCATCCGGACTCCATTTGAAAGAATACACAACTATTGAATTGGTGAACATCTTTAAAACAGCCGGATTTACAAAGTTCTTTATTCTTATTGCTTCTAGAGGTATAGTCCTTCCATTTCCGTTATTTCCAGTAAGGTGGATAGAAGGGGCGCTGACTAGATTGCCACGTTTATTAAGTAAAAAACTTTCAAGGTGGTTTCCTATAAGATTATTAATTTGGAATATTAAATTAGTTGCTATGAAATAAATTTGGACGTGTACAGGTATTTGTTAATATTGAGTTTAGATGGGAAAGGTTGACGGATCTTACTCGGAATGTTTACATACGCAAGTGGCGGTTGAAGTATTAGTATCAAAACATTAAATTACTTTTCTCTATTTGATTCCAAGAAATACAAATAATCTTGTAAAGAATAATGTATCAAGTACAGAATAGGAGGTAGAAAATTCGAACTTACATCAGTGTGCCCAATTCCGCACTCAAATACATAGTTTTACAACGAACTGACATGCAAAGATGGAATATATTTAAAAGATGGAATCTTTATCAAAGATATATCTTTATTATAGATTGTTCTATTCGTTCAAAGCAAATTAAAAAAGGCTATTCTGACTTAATCTTAAAAGAGTATAATATTATAAAACCTTACATACCTACTGTGGCACACAGAATACTCGATATTGGTGCGGGGGTAGGAGGCATTGATGTCGCGTTATTCAAACATTATGAAAAGAGCCACAATGTGAAATTATATCTCCTGGATAAAACTTATATTGATAAGAAAATACATTATGGATTAAAAGAAAAAGCTGCTTTCTATAACTCTTTAGAAATAACGAGAGATCTGCTTAGTCTTAATGGTGTGCCTGAAAGAAATATTCATTTGCAAAATGCAAATGATGAAAATAAAATAGAGGGTGGCCCTTTTGACCTCGTTATTTCATTAATATCTTGGGGTTTTCATTATCCAATATCTACGTATTTAGAACAGGTTTACAATCGGCTAAATGATGGTGGGACGACTATTCTAGACATCAGAAAGGGCACAGATGCCATCAGCGAAATTAGGACGAAGTATTCTAAAATAAAGGTGATTTATGAGGGTGATAAGCACCAAAGACTTTGTCTTATCAAACAATAGAGATAATCAAAAGATTGCTATATTTCTACCTCATCTCAGAGGCGGTGGCGCAGAGAAAACAATGCTGAACCTCAGTAGAGGATTCATTGACAGGGGTCTGCAGGTGGACTTGATTTTGGCGAAGGCTGAGGGCCCCTACATGAATCTTGTACCGACGAAGGCGAAAGTGATAGAGCTAGGTTCAAGTCACCTGTGGCTTAAAATACCTACCATGGTACGCTACCTGCGACAAGAACGGCCGGCGGCCTTGTTATCATCTTTAGTGGGGGTGGTACCTTTGTGCGCTAAACTCATTGCAAATGTTACTACCTGGGTGGTGGTTATTGAACATAACATAATTTCGAAAAAATTGCAGAGTGAGCCGGTGAAGCGGAGACAATTCAGCGTGCCTATTTTTAAGAGAATATTTTATCCTTGTGCTGATAGCATAGTAGGCGTGTCGAAGGGAGTGGCTGAGGATCTGGCCCATACAATAGGTTTGGCAGAAGAGCGTATTCATGTGATCTATAATCCCGTCGTGACGTCAGACCTCCTAAGAAGATCAGAAGAGCCTACAAAGCACACCTGGTTCTCCCTGGGGAAACAGCCAGTTATTCTGGGGATCGGGCGATTAATCGATTCGAAGGATTTTCCCACGCTTATCCGCGCGTTTGCCAGGGTGCGGGAGTATCGCCAGGCTAGACTCGTGATTTTAGGTGAGGGTGAGGAGCGGTCTAAACTTGAAGGTTTAGTGCGCAAGCTAAACCTTCAAGATAATGTGGCTCTCCCTGGATTTGTTAAGAATCCCTACGCATATATGGCAAGGGCGGCGATGGTGGTCCTTTCATCCATCCATGAGGGGCTGGGAAATGTCCTCATTGAGGCCATGGCCGTTGGTACTCCCGTAGTCTCCACCGACTGCCCGACTGGTCCGAGCGAGATTTTGGAAGATGGCAAATATGGTCCATTGGTGCCAGTGGGAGATGTGGATGCTCTTGCAGAGACCGTGCTGGCCACGTTAAGCGACCCACCGAATCGTGAGAGTTTGAGGGCTCGAGCAATGATGTTTACGGCAGATCGAGCGGTTGATCAATATCTGGAGGTCATGGGCATTAATGCAAATTGAGGATAATGGGGTGCGGGATTTCACGGTACATTCAAGCGTTCTTTTTTCAAAAATGTAAACGATGACACACATCCTATACCCCATTCATATCGACCAGTGGAGACGTCCTATTGCTTCTAAAATGCGAGAGGTAGCAACCCGCATAACGGATATGGACTTTTACACATTCAGTCGACCTGCATCTGAAGAAGATCGGATTCTTGGGCAATCCTTTTGGGCATATCCCCATATACACCGCATCAAAGCGGTGGACGTATTGCGGCGTCGCTATGATATCGTGCACCACGCCTCGGCCACCAAAGCTAACCTTACGGCTGCGCTATTAGCCAAAGCACGTGGTAGGGGGAAGACTGTTCATATTTTTGCAGCTAGTGTACAGCCACACGATGACGATTGCTACTACCGGGAGTACGTGAAGTCTATAAAGGTGGCAGACGTGGTGCTAGCTGTCAGCCAAGTTGTGGCTGAGGATGTGAAGAAGTATTTGGGGCGAGAAGTAGATGCCGTCATTCCTAACGGCGTCAACCTGGATTTTTTCTCCCCTGAAACAGCGCAACCGTTGAATCTTGAGAAACTTGGGATAAGAAAACCCTACGTCTTGTTTGTGGCAGCACTTATGCGGCGCAAGCGGCCAGACCTTTTTATCAAGCTGGCAGCCTTACTCCCCGATGTGGATTTCGTGATGATTGGTCGTCCCCCTCAAACTCAAAAGGACCGGGTTTACCTGCAGGTGGCTGCTCGTCAACCAAATGTAAAATATCTGGAGCTCCGCCTAAAACAGGAGGTGCGGAATCTCATGGCGCAAGCCAGTGCCCTGGTGTTTCCATCCGAGATTGAGGGCATGCCGAACGTTGTTCTTGAAGCCTCGGCTATGGGGCTTCCGGTGCTAACCCAACCGAAGGGCCCATTACCAGAGATCATAACCGAAGGGGTGAACGGCTGGCTACTTCCCGAAGAACCACTGGATGCTTGGGCCCAAAAGATAGAAAACCTGCTTGCTTGGTCAGATGACAAAAGGAGCAACTTCAGGACGGAGGCTCGAGAGCTCATGGCTAGCAGGTATTCGTGGACGAGGATTGCAGAGCAGTACAAAGAGCTTTATAAGCGTTTATCTCAGGGTTAGTTATAGAAAAGATCAATGAAGATTAACATCAAAAGACAATGGCGATCTTGGATGTGGAATACGCAGCGCTTTGGTGTCACACCGGGCAAGCTATGGATGCGGCTGAATCCTCCCACTGATGTAAAGGTATTCTGCGTTAGCATTCCTAAGGCCGGGACCCACTTGCTGGAACGGGTACTTTGCCTTCACCCCTACCTATATCGGAAGGTTGTTCGAACCCTGCATGGCAATAATCTAGGCGACTACGGGGGATTAGAAAGGCTCTTGGATTCGATGCGAGGTTGCCAGATATTGATGTCACACTTGTCCCCAAGGGAAGATGTTGTCAGGGAGATAGATGCAAGGGGGATAAAGTGTATTTTCGTGATTCGTGACCCACGTGATGTCGTTGTTTCACGGGCCTTCTATGTTTTAGCAAATAAGAAACACTATCTGTATCAAGCCTACATGGCGCATGAGTTGGTTAAAGACCGGATAAGACTTTGTATTGAAGGGAACCCAAAGCTGGGTGTACGGTCCGTCAAGGAGGTGTACGATAACTACGCTGACTGGCTCGACAGCGCCGCGCTGGTGGTTCGGTTCGAGGACCTGATTGGGGCTAGAGGGGGTGGCGATCAGATGACCCAGGTAAAAACGGTGGATCAGATATTCCAGCATCTCGGCATACCCTTATCCGGCGACGAACACGCTAACATTGTGCAGAAGGCTTTTTCAGACGCCAGCCCCACGTTTCGGAAGGGAAGGGTTAGTGGCTGGCGGAATCACTTCGACGCCGAACTGAAAAAGCTGTTCAAAGAAGCCACCGGGGAGACGATCATTCAATATGGCTATGAGGAAGATGACAGCTGGTAGCTTTGGACTATAATGAACATGCTATCGCCACCCAACCATGTGAGGCGGCACCCCCACTCTCCTCCTGCTCGTTTAACCCGGACGGAACAGTCCTACCTGTTCGCCTATCTCGTGTCTCTGATTGTTTGTCTGAGTCCGTTAAAGGCTGCCGCATACCTGACACCATTCCTGGCAATATTTATATTTGTCTTGCTTAGCCAGAAAATCAAGCCTGGATTGAGATTCGGCATTATGGTGTTCTTTGCTATAACGCTAGTCCTGCTCAATGCGGTCAACAGGGACGGCTTTGTTCTGCATAGTGGCTTATATACCATCATTACCTATGGAAGCTTCTTGTTCATTGCCGCCATCCCGATCAGAACAGTTGGGAGCCCAAGGCTATTTGAACGCATGATACCCTGGATAAAGCGAGTCGTGGTGCTGGAAGCAATCTTGGGTATTACTCAGTGGTTATACAATTTCATAACCAAAGGAGGATTTTACCCTTTTATGGGCGATGTAGTAGACGGTACCATCGCCCCTGGCATGGGATCAGTGGGTGCCCTTTCACATCAAATGCTGACTATTAACCTTGTCTTCCTGCTCCTTGGGCTGCTGTATTGGCAGCGTCTTAACCTGAATGTTACTTTGATCTTTGCCATGGGACTCATCACTTTGGTTCTTGCTTCAGTCATGCATGTGCTTATATTTCTAGTGTTAGCTTTATTGGGCTCAATATTCTTGTTCATGGCCAAAGGATCGATAAAAAAGCCTGCTTTGATTATTTTGGTGGTAGTAGGCGGTATCGGCCTTCTGACCTTTTTGCTATATCCAACCCAAGTGTCCCACATTTACATGTATGGCGGTAGGTTCATGAGCGTGAGAATCCCTAAAGCCGTTATCGCGGTTGAAAGTGTAACCGTCCTGCCGGAAGAATATCCCGCTATGCCCATCGTGGGCTTAGGCCCTGGTCAGTTTACCAGTCGGGCAGCCCTGATCGGTACAGGCATGTACTATCAAAATATCAATGTAGAACTGCCGTCTGGTATGTCAAAGGCTTTCAGAGAGTACGTCTTGCACAAATGGCTTGCAGTGCGAGAGATGGAGAGTGCCGGATCGACATGGAAGCCGTTTTCATCCTGGATAAGTTTTTACACCGAGTTTGGTGCCATAGCGACAATCATATTGATACTTTGGCTGCGAAAATTCCTAAGACGGGTCATAAAGGCCGCGTGGGGTATACATTATCGGCAAGGATTGATCGTAGCCACAGGAACACTATTCCTTTTCCTTTTGGGAATGCAGGAAAATTACTGGGAAGTAACGCAGGCCATCTTCCCTGGGCTGATGTTACTGAAGGTGCTGACCGGTCTCGTTCTCTATAAAAGAGAGCAACCCATATCGTTAAAATAAGATCATGTTATTACGGTGCCTACTAGCCGCTATCACGATATATATTGTTAGAAGTTATTTTAATAATATTAAGAAAATAGAGGGATAATGGAGATGGGGAAAAACATATGTACCTCATATACTGCCGCCGCTTCTGAAACATATGATGAGATGCGGTTCGTTACCCGGCAAGGTATAGGATTCGACCAGCTTGAGTGGGAACAACTGAAGGCGGCTCTAAAGTATGTGCCAATTAAGGGAAGCAAGTCTCTGGAAGTTGGTTGTGGAACAGGTCGTTTTTTATATCGACTGGGTAGCCAAGGGTATACTGTGAAGGGTGTTGACCTATCGACTCACATGATAGATATAGCTAAGGATAAATGTTCAGAATATTCTCATGTGACTTATGGGCATGAAGAAGGAGCGGAACTGCAATCACCCGATGACAGCTACGATTTTGTTTTCTCAATTCGAGTTACTAACCAGACGGAATCACCGGAGTATGCTATAAAGATGATCAAGGAGATGATTCGTGTTGCCAAACGTGGCGGCTATGTACTGGTAGAATTCTTTAATTCCAAAAGACTAATCGGAACAAAATCTAGTACGGTGCGTACTAGGCTCTCATTTGATGACCTTGATGAAATAGCGCTCTCAACGAATACGAATATTGTTATGATAAGTGGGATTCTATTTTTCTCTCAAAAGGCATTAGATATAATGCCTGGAATATTGGTCCCATTATGGTTAACAGTTGAGCGTTTATTTTCAAAGATATTTGCAAAATTATGTTCTCGGGGATACGTATTGATGAAAAAAGAATTAGGATTATAGGTATCGCTTATGAATATTGCCATTATAGCTCAAGCAATATACATTTCTCCCGAGCTACAGACAAATATGTCTGGCCACATCCAGCTGCCAGTAATGACTGCAAAGGAATTGTTGGAGGCTGGCCACTCAATTACTCTTCTGACATCCAAGCCACCTTACAAGGAAGTCGAACTACCCTCATTACTTCCCACATCCGTGGATGTTCAAGAATTGCCATATGCTTCACGGATTCCTTTGGGCGGACGTAAAATGCTTGAACAGAGAAGGAAACTGTTTAAGGAGATAAAGAATATCTGTGCTCTCAGGAAAAAATTACTTCGGGGTAATTATGATATCGTGCACATGTTTGGAAATATGAGGCAGGGTCTAATACTGGGATTACTCAAATACTCTGGACTTAGGGCACGTTGTATATTTACTCCTCTAAGATATGAAAATATAGGAAATGGTTTGCGTCGATTAGTATATGAGAGGTTGCTAACTAAAATTGATTATATGGTAGCATCATGTAAATATGATGCTTCGAACTGGCAGAATGCAAAACTTGGATCAGTTACCGTTGCTCGACCGGGTATAACAAAAGACAATCTTATGGAATCTGTTGAATCTAATAAGGAAAAAAAAACCATACTTTATTGGCGCTGTGCTACTGAAGAACAAGGTGTAGATGTTTTTATTGAAGCAGTTAGTATATTAGCGCCTAAATATATGGACTATTACTTCGTGTTTGCCTTGAGAAATGAAGGGCCTATCGAGGAAATCAAAGAATGGGCTAATAAATACCCGAATGTCATAGTTCATGTGCTCCCTTATAGAAACGGGGTATCATTAGAGGGTCTGTTCAGAGAATCAATTTGTGCTGTAATGCCGTTCAGAACTCTTTCAATTCATCCTCAGTTATCTCTAATAGAAACGATGTATGCGGGTGTGTTACTTATAACAAGCGATCTTGAGGAAAACCTCGAATTAATAGAAAACAAGATAACTGGTCTCTTAGTAAGCAAGAATAATGCTGAGGAATTACGACATGCAATTGAATATGTGATAGAAAATCCAAAGAGAGCCGTCGAGATAGGTTTAAGGGGCAAAAATGAGACGCGAATAAAATGGAACTGGGATAATCATCGGAGGATATTATGTGATGTGTACCAAAAATGTTTATTATAGATAGCCAATGAAGATTGTTCTAGTTCACAACTGCTACCAGCAACAAGGCGGGGAGGATGTGGTTTTTACCAACGAAGCCGCCCTCTTGCGGGACCACGGCCACGAGGTTGTCGAGTACACCGATCACAATGACCGTATTGATGACCTGGGACGGCTCCGCCTGGCGGCAGGAACCATCTGGTCCCGATACTCGCGGAAAAAAATCTCGTCATTGATAAAGACCCATAGACCTCAGGTGGCCCACTTTCAGAATACCTTTCCCCTCATCTCCCCTTCCTCCTACTATTCCTGTCAACGCGAGGGGGTTGCCGTCATCCAAACGCTACAGAACTATCGGCTCGTCTGTCCATCTGCAACCCTCATGAGAGACGGCAAAGTATGTGAGTCCTGCCTGGGGAAGAGTTTTGCTTGGCCGGGGGTACGTCAGCGCTGTTACCATGCGTCATCGATCCAAACGGCCGTCATTGCAACCATGCTGACTACACACCGCTTGCTCAAGTCTTGGAACCGGCAGGTCGACATCTATATTGCCTTAACGAAATTTGCCCGGCGTAAGTTTATCGAGGGAGGGCTGCCGGCTGAGAAAATCGTGGTCAAGCCCAATATCCTCAGTACGGACCCCGGTGTCGGGATGGAAAATGGGAACTACACTCTTTTTGTCGGTCGACTTTCACCAGAGAAGGGGATTGAAACCATGCTTGTATCCTGGCACCATCTGAAAGAGATTTCCCTCAAGATCGTCGGTGATGGACCCCTAATGGCGAATGTTCAGGAAGCCGCTGCACAATACAAGGTTCCCAGTATAGATATACTTGGCGCTTGTTCCCGGGATGAAGTATTGAATCTCATGAGAGGATGCCGGTTTCTCGTTTTCCCGTCAGTGTGGTATGAGGGATTCCCTTTAACGATTGCCGAGGCCTTTGCGTGTGGCGTGCCGGTGATTGCGTCCAATTTGGGTGCGATGGCCGAAATCGTTAAGGATGGTCGCACGGGTCTGCATTTCCAATCCGGGGATGCGGACGACCTGGCAGCTAAGGTAGAGTGGGCCTGGAGCCATTCCAAAGATATGTATAAAATGGGCAGAGAAGCCCGGCGGGAATACGAGCTGAAGTATACCGCGGAGAAGAATTATAAGATGCTGATGGAGATTTATCAGCAGGCCATCGAAAGGACTTGATATTAACGAAGTGATGAAACAAACACAAGGGACCCCCGGGGCCTCCCGCTACATCCTCGGCCAGCGGGTGGACTACACCACCTATGATTTGGCCACGGCACAGATACTGGAAATGTGCCGAAGCGGTCAAAGGGGCTATGTATGTATCAGCACTGTGCACATGGTGATGGAAGGATACGATGACGACGAGTTCCGGCAAATTGTTCATGCAGCTGATCTGATCACACCGGATGGCATGCCTCTCGTCTGGGGATTACGGTTATTGGGTATCAAGGAGGCGGAACGGGTTTATGGCCCTCAATTGACACCGGTGATATGCGAGGAAGCGGCCAAGCAGGGGGTGCCGGTGGGCTTCTATGGCGGCACCGGGGAGGTCCTGGAGCGCATGAAGGCGAACCTCCTCCGCGATTATCCCAACCTCGACATCGCCTACATCTACAGTCCGCCATTCCGTCCTTTGACCGATGACGAGGACAAGCAGATTGTCCAGGACATCCTCGCCTCGGGCGCCTGGATCCTTTTCGTGGGCCTGGGCTGCCCCAAGCAAGAGCAGTGGATGGCGACCCATAAGAACCGTTTACCCATCCCCATGGTGGGTGTAGGGGCGGCCTTTGATTTCCTTTCCGGAGTGAAATCACAGGCACCGCGCTGGATACAGGATGCCGGGCTGGAATGGTTGTTCAGGTTATTTACCGAGCCGAAGCGTCTCTGGCGCAGGTACCTTTATCATAATCCGAGGTTTATGGTGCTATTTGCCCTCCAGCTGCTGGGTTTTAAGAAGTTCTAGCATTTAAGCGGAATCGGTTCAATAGTACAAGGAACAGAAAGGATTCCAATGAGAACAGCCCTTGTCTGCGGTGCCGGTGGCTTTATCGGTGGCCACTTGGTAAAGAAGTTGAAAAAGGAAGGTTTTTGGGTTAGAGGCGTTGATCTGAAGCACCACGAATTCGCCGAAACGGCGGCTGATGAATTTGTCATTGGGGACCTTCGTGATCCGTTGGTATGCCGAGAAGTCATTGATCGGGATTTTGGCGAAGTATACCAGCTTGCGGCCGATATGGGCGGGGCCGGGTTCGTCTTTACCGGCGAGAACGACGCGGACATCATGCATAACTCGGCGCTGATCAACCTGAACATGATTAAGGTCGCCTCTCGGGTCTTGGTGAAAAAGATATTCTATTCCTCATCGGCGTGCATGTATCCTGAATACAACCAGCTGGATCCTGATAATCCCAAGTGCTCCGAGGATTCCGCCTACCCTGCCGCACCGGACAGCGAATATGGCTGGGAGAAGCTCTTCAGCGAGCGCCTTTATCTGGCTTTCCATCGCAACTATAAGATGGATATCCGTATCGCACGCTTCCATAACATCTTCGGCCCTGAGGGGAGCTGGCGGGACGGACGTGAGAAAGCCCCGGCCGCCTTTTGCCGCAAGGTGGCCGAAACTCCCAATGGGGATGAAATTGAGATGTGGGGCGACGGCAAACAGACCCGCTCCTTCCTCTATGTCGATGAGTGTCTGGAGGCCATGCGCCGACTGATGGACTCTAACTTCATCGGACCCATTAATATCGGGTCAGAGGAGATGGTAAAAATCAACCAGCTGGCCCAAATCGTCATGGACATCGCTGGGAAAAAGCTCACCATCAAGCACATCCCTGGTCCGTTAGGCGTCAGGGGTCGGAACTCCGACAACCGGCTCATTGAGCAGAAACTGGGCTGGAAACCCTCCTCGACCTTGAGGGAGGGTCTGGAGAAGACCTATCCCTGGATCAAAGAGCAGGTAGTAAAAGCAAAGAATGAGGAGGCACCAACGCGGATTTAAATCCAAACGATGCTAGCTGATATTTCCAGATAGCTAACCTGTGAGTATCCTTTTCTTAACCTTCTTGGGTATTCCCAGTACATGCAAGTTATTTCTAAGCTGTTTCGCTTCCCTCTCGGAATCAATGTGGTTCCAGTAGCCTTCGTACACGAAGAGCGACAATTTGTTTTTCTTGACCGATAGCGCCTCCAGAAGTTCTTCAATGCTGATATTACCTTGAGTCGGGATATGCCTGAATACCCCTCTATTAAAGACATACAGCCCTCCAATAATGAATTCTGGTCTAAGGCCCTTGCTATCAATAAGCTCTGATAGGGCCGTTTTCCTTCCCTGGGGACTTCGCAACCTTCCTGTCGACCGCACAACTAATGCCGTGCCAGTCTTATTCTTTTGCACATGATGATTTACTATTTCAGGAATGCTCAGGTTCGTCACTCTATCTCCATGGGTGACGATAAAGTCCTCGTCGCCCACATACGTCTTTGCCGATTTAACCATTGAACCGGACATAACACCTGCTTCGGTGTTCACGAATGTAATTTTCCAGCCTCTTTCCTTATGTTCCGAAAGGAACTGTAGGTTATCGGGT
>SDBT01009370.1_pt1 | contig 15886 bp, 10 predicted proteins | sample 2277101 | NCBI WGS metagenome assembly SDBT01 (sample SAMN10404973, study PRJNA504765) | marine sediment metagenome | isolation source: marine sediment core GS10_PC15, 103 cmbsf | place: Arctic Ocean: Southern Knipovich Ridge | collected 2010 | reverse complement strand
GCGGAAGACTGCGGAAAAGCCGGCCGGGAAAACCACAGATAGCTCTGAGTAAAATTCCGCGGGCAACGAGTCCTGCCCCTATGGCTTTCTGTCCACGAATTATTTATCCTGAGCTTGTCGAAGGACGAATTAAAGAAGAAGTGTTTAGATTGGGTGCCACGACTCACGCTTGCGTGGCCATGTTCTTCTTTTGATGCTTCTGTTGTTATGTTTAGAGCATTTCACGATTGCGACGCAACATCTTCTGCGTTGGCGAGGCAAGGCTGGAAGATAATACGACGAAAGAATCGTAGAATTTTCTGCTTGACCTATAGGCGAAAATAGCTACTAATAATCTAGCGTAGGTTACTCACTTCTGGAGCATGATCGATATGGCTAGGCCTGCATCCAAATATCCGACTGAGTTGGAACTCGAAATTCTTAAGGTCCTGTGGCGCGTTGGGCCGGTGCCCGTACGCGTGGTCCGCGACGAGTTGGTGGGCTTCCGCGTCCTGGCCTACACGTCGGTGATGACCATCCTGAATATCATGGTGAACAAGGGGTATCTGACGCGAAAGAAAGACGGCGCGTCGTTCCGCTACCGCACGAAGATCCGGCAGAAATCCACGACCTGGCGAATGCTGCGGGACCTGGTGGACCGTGCGTTCGACGGCTCGGCATCGGCGGCTATGGTGAACCTGCTGGAAGCGGGCGAACTGAACGACGACGAAATCGCCAGTATTCGCAAGCTACTCGACAGCCACGCCAGCAGGAACAAGTCCTAACAGCCGCGTCGTAATCCGATACGCTTCGCGTCGAGCCGACGACGTCCAGCTTGGGAATTTCACAATACTTTGTGGCCTCTGGAATATATTACATTGAGTTGTCTGATGTTATGACAGAATCAACTCGGTCGTGAACTCTTTCAAAACCTAGGAGAGAACACCAGACTTACGTCGTCTCACTGGATGAAACGCTGACTTGACATTGATGTGTACCAGGCAATCAGATCCTACTTTGCTATTTTATATGTAAAAGTAGGGTGCAATATACAAATATTCTTGACGAGATGGGAGCATCCCAGGATAATAGCGTGCCTGCGAGTTTCGCACAGATCAACTATGTTCGAAAAAGCTCTTGGGCAGCTTACGCATCGAAGCGGAGCAGCCCCAAAACGTTGCTGCTTCCCTGCATGCCGGGAAGATGGTTAAGCTGATTTGCGGTTTTCGGAGCTGAGAAAATCGTGAGGCACACGGCAGGTTACCGCTGCTATTGGTGAATTGATGAACGTCCAGAGCGGTTCTCCGACAATAAGAGATTTCGTGCAAGTCGAAGTAACCGACAGTGATTACTGGCGGCGTAACATCCCCTGCCAGGATGCCTGTCCGGTCCACACAGATGCTCGGGGTTACATTCGCGCCATCGCAGCCGGGGAATATGAACTTGCCTACCTGATCGCCCGGGGTCCGAATCCTTTGGCGTCACTTTGCGGGCGGGTCTGTGGTGCACCATGCGAGGCTAACTGCCGGCGTGGCAAAATTGATGGCCCCATCGCGATTAGATCCCTCAAAAGATTCGCCACCGAACTGTCCGGTCCTGAGGCCAGGGGCGTTGCCGATGGCGAGCAGGTTGGGCAATTCCTTCATCCGCTTGCCTCGCAGCAGGCTTGCGACGGTATTGATGCGGTCCATCATCTTCTGGACAAGTTCAAGGATATGCAGTTTGGCAAACCCCAGGGCGAGCGCGTGGCTATTATAGGTTCAGGCCCTGCCGGTCTGGCAGCGGCCCACGACTTGTGTCTGATGGGTTTTCGCCCGATCATTTTCGAGATGGAATCGGTCCCAGCCGGCATGCTCCACTTCGGCGTTCCCGAGTACCGCCTGCCGCGGGAGGTCATCCGCGCCGAAGTAGCGGTTATCGAAGCGATGGGCACTGAAATTCGCTGCGACGTGGAAGTGGGCAAGGACATCTCCATGGAAGAGATCCTGACTGAGTTCAAAGCGACAATCGTCGCCGTAGGCGCCAAGAAGTCCCGCCTGCTTCCAATCCCCGGAGTGGAAGGCCCAGGCGTGCTGGGTGGCGTGGAATTCCTTCGGGACGTTTCCTACGGCCGATCGTTGGAGCTCGGGTCGAGCATCGTAGTAATTGGTGGCGGCAACGTTGCTTACGACGCAGCACGCACGGTTGTCAGGCAAAGTTCTATTGATATCTCACGGACAGCGAAGCGGCAGGATGTGGTCGAGCAAGTCAATCTGGTCAGCCTGGAAACCCTCAATGAAATGCCCGCCGACGACGAGGAAATCATCGAAGGCGATGCCGAAGGCGTAGTCCGCAAGAACGGCTGGGGGCCCACTTCAATACTCCGCAATGACGACGGAAAAGTCACTGGCGTTGAATTCCAACGCTGCCTGAGAGCGTTTGACGACGAGGGCAGGTTCTCGCCCGTATTCGATGCCGAGCAGCACCTGGTCATCGACTGCGAGACTGTCATAATCACCATTGGCCAATCCGTCGAACTATCATTCATCGATTCAGAGCGTGACGGTATCCGCCTTACCGAACGCGGGTTGATCGAAGCCGATCAGGAAACCCTGGCCTCTTCACGCGAGGGCGTCTTCGTAGCCGGTGACGTTGTGCAGGGAATGGGACTGATGATCGACGCGATCGCTTCCGGCAAACGCGCCGCCCGCGGCGTTTATCAACAGTTGACCGGCAGCAAGGCCAGAGCGGAATTGACGGATTTTCACAAGGTGCTGGCTGATTACTCGCGGGAGGCAGGGTTCGAAGGAATCGGTCGGACTGAAATGCGTTTGCGGCCGGTTCATGAACGCCTTAAAAGTCAGGACACCGCGGTTGAACTTGGCTTCGATGAGCAACAGGCCAGGCAGGAAGCTTCCCGATGTCTGGACTGTGGTGTGAACACGATTTTCGACGGTACGAAATGCATTTTGTGTGGCGGGTGCGTGGATGTTTGCCCGACATTGTGCTTAAAGATCATCTCGGCTGACCAATTAGAAGGCTCGCAGATCCTGCAAGACGTTGCCGGCGTAATTGACAACTCTGCCACCTGGTCAGAAGGATCGGCGATCATTAAAGACGAAACACGCTGTATACGATGTGCGAATTGCGCCGACCGCTGCCCCACCGGTGCGATCACGATGGAGCGGTTCTGCTTCCAGGAGTCGATGAAATGACAGAGCAAGACAGATTAGAGAAAAAGAAGCCCATGTCCCGCCGTGATCTGCTTGGCACGGCAAGTGTTGGGGCTTTTGTCAGTGTCGTGGGAGTTTGCCTGGGTGGATTGGCCAAGGCTATCCTCCCCACGGCGATGCCCGATCCATCGCAGCAATTCAAGATTGGCCCGCCGGAAGATTATCCCGTCGGAACTGTCAAGGCTTTCGATGATGAGAACGTCATAGTTCTGCGAGACGACGATGGGATATATGCTATCAGCACCGTATGCACGCATCTCGGATGTATTGTCATGATGACCGATAGCGGGGATTACGAATGTCCCTGCCACGGTTCGAAGTTCCAGCCCGACGGGAAGGTCACTAAAGGACCGGCACCGACGCCGCTGGCGTGGCTGAAGGTATCGAAGCTGCCCAGCGGACAGCTATCTGTGGATCAATCCAGGCAAGTGCCCATGGGCACCAAAACGATCGTCTAAAATCGCGAATAATGGCTGAGAATACAGAAAAAAAAGGGCTTGGCGCGTTGCTGGGCAATCTCATTGCGCTGCCGAGGAACATCAAAGACGCAACCGTCCGGCACGGCCGACTGAATACGTCACGGGCAAGGTCCCAGGGTGTGTTTGGGAACGTATTTTTGCATATCCATTCGGTCCGAACACATCGGTGGAGCCTCAGGAAGACATTCACGTTCGGTTTGGGAATTGCCTCTGCAGCACTGTTTGCGATTCTCACGGTGACGGGGCTGTTGTTGATGGTGTATTTCAAACCCACAGCAGCAGCGGCTTATGATTCGGTGAAGGATATCCATTACGTCGTTCCCGGCGGGCGGATCATTCGCAACATTCACCGCTGGTCGGCGCACCTGATGGTCGCCACGGTCCTTCTTCACATGTTCCGCGTGGTCCTGACCGGATCGTACCGCCGCCCACGAGAGTTCAACTGGGTGATCGGCCTGGTACTGCTGGTGCTGACGCTTGCTTTGGCATTTACGGGCTACTGCCTTCCGTGGGACCAGTTGGGATACTGGGCCATTACCATCGGCGCGAACATCGCCGCCAGCCCGGACGAAGTACTCAATGCCGTTGCAGGCGCCGACGCACCGGACGTCGGCGGATTGATGAAACGGGCCATGCTTGGTTCCAGGTTCATCGGCTCTGAAGGCTTGCTGAGATTCTACGTGTTGCATTGCATTGTCCTGCCGCTGGCGATGATGGTATTCCTGGCAGTTCATTTCTGGCGAATTCGCAAGGACGGCGGCATGTCGCGCCCGGATGATATTGACGAACAGGATCTTGCTGGAACTCCCAAAGAGGACCTCGCCGAAGAAGCTTTCAGACCGGAGAAGACCTATGGATTGATGGCCCTGGTCAAAGGTTCGAGCCCCGTCGTGGGCAGGTCGCCCGAGCGTACCATCCAGAGTTGGCCTCATCTGTTCTACTACGAAATGGCCGTTGTAATGACGGTTCTGCTGGCCGTTCTGCTGGCTGCAGTTCTGTTCGACGCGCCTATTTCGGAAATCGCCAACCCCAGCGTTCCTGAGAACCCCGCCAAAGCACCGTGGTATTTCCTTGGCTTGCAGGAATGCGTGTCGTATTCAGCGTTCAGTGGCGGAATTCTGCTGCCCACGATTGCAATGATTGGCCTGGCGCTATTACCGTTCGTCGATCGTGGTTCGTCATCCGGCAGGCTGCTTGGGGGGAAATCCGAGCGAAAAACGTTTATCGTGTCTCTGGCCATCGCGATGGCTGCCGTTGTCGGCATGCTCGCTTTTACGGTTACATTCGGATGGATGCGAAACTGGTGGCCGGACATTAATCAGCTTTGGATCGTGTTGATCAATCCGGGGACTGTTCTTGCTGCGTTCTTCACGCTGTATACGCTGGCGGTCCTGGTCACCACCAAGTCGATTCGACTGGCCGTGATCGGCTATATCGCTTGCTTCATTATTGGATATGTAGTATTGACCTATTTCGGTTACGTTCACCGCGGCCCCAATTGGGACTTCTATTGGTGGCCCAGCCAATGGCCCCTCCACTAACGTGAAAAAACTACTAATAATAACAAGTGTTGGCGTTGTCGCGCTGTTGGGTTATACGGCGATGATCGATGACGCATGGACTGAATACGTTCGCCACCAGGAAGCCTACAAGGTTATCCTCAGCCGTGACGACCAGGCCGTTGACTACTCCGTCGGGATAAAGCAGATCGTTTTGCCCAAGCTCGGCGGGATCGACCGTTGCATCTCGTGTCATGTCGCTCTGGAAGACCCTCGAATGGCTGATGCGCAACAGCCGCTGCGGGCACATCCCGGGACACTCCTGGATACGCACGACATACAAAAAGTCGGATGCACCGTCTGTCACGGCGGGCAGGGACGCGCCCTGACCAAAGTTGACGCTCATGCCAATTTGTTCCCTCACTGGGAAAAGAAGCGTCTGAGCGGCATGTTCGTTCAGGCAAACTGTGCTCGCTGTCACTCGGAAAACTCGCCTGCCATGCTCCCGCAGTTTACACGAGGCCGCGATCTTTTCCGCTCCAAGGGATGTCTGGGCTGTCACAAACTTAGAGGCAAGGGCGGGCATCTCGGTGCTGACCTGACCAAAATTGGCGATGCGTCCACGCACATGAAAATGCCCACCGATCAACGCAGACATGACCTGGTGGAGAAATTCCATGGCGATGTCAACCTGGCCTACATCTACGAGTCCATCATGTGGCCCAAAGACCAGCCGACAGACTCGAAGATGTTCGAGACTGACCTGAGCGAATCAGATGCCTTGGCCCTTACGGTGTACATCAAATCCTTCGCCAACTCTTCCGTACCGAGTGAACTCAAATACGCACAGAACACAGCACATGTGCCTGGTGGTAAAGAATTGTACGCGACATACTGTTTGGCGTGCCACGGAGCCGACGGCATGGGGACGCGCAAGGACGAACTCGACGAGATCGTCCCGGCGGTAGCGCATGAAGCCTTCCTGGCTATAGCAGACCCGCAGTTCGTATATGACAAGACCTACTACTCCGGCAATCCGACGATGCCTGCATGGGGAAAGGCGGGCGGCTTCACAGAGCAGGAAATTCTCAAAGTCAGAGATTACATCCTCTCGCTGCGGACCGATCCACCCAAGCTCGCCGCCGTTGCCCAGGCAGAAGGCAACGCCGAATTTGGTAAGGTTATTTTTTCCACCAATTGTGCCAGCTGTCACGGCATCGACGGATCACACGAAACCGATCTGGTTGGAACGACGCTCGATAGCCCGGAGTTCCGTTCCTACGCTGACCGGGACTTGATGTATCGCACGATTGCCGGCGGGCGATCCCAGACTGCGATGCCCCGTTGGTCTCTCCTTTCCAAACGGGATTACGCGGACCTGTTGGATTTCCTTGAATCCAAGGACACGGAATCTTTGAATTACGCCCAAGCCGTCGCGCACATAAAGGTCGACGGCGCCGCGCAATGGGGCAAAGCTCGCTATGGCAGTCTGTGCGGGTCCTGCCACGGCATGGAGGCTGAAGGCAATATTGGACCGTCGCTGAACAGTCCCGAATTCCAGATGCTGGCCTCGGACAGGTTCTTGTATGACACGATCACCGTCGGCCGCAAGGGGACGGCCATGGGCCGATGGGACCACCTGACATCCGAGGAAATAGGCTGGTTGATTGCTTATATGCGTTCGACCACCGAGGCTACGGCCCGGAAGCACTATAACGTCGCCCAAGTATTAGGCTCGGAGTCCAAGGGACGCAGAACTTTCACCGGTGTCTGTGCACAATGTCACGGAGCTGCCGGCGTCGGACGCATTGCACCGGCCATCGGGAACAGGGATTTCCTGCTGGTCGCCAGCGATGATTTCATCAAAGAAACAGCTGCCTACGGGCGGAGCGGAACCGGGATGAAGGGCAATCTCAAGGGCCAGGCCGGAACTGCTTCTCTCGATGACCAGCAGCTCAACAACGTGGTCGCCTATCTGCGCTCGCTGCAGGACGAGCCCCAACTGCCGTCCGTATCGCTGACTCAGGGAGATATCTCACTGGGGCGCGAGAACTTTGGACGGCTTTGTGCTCAATGTCACGGCCCGGCGGGCTCTGGCGGTAAAGGCCCCGGCATCGGGCGGGAAGGATTCCTCGGCCAGGTTCCCGACGGATTCATTCTGGGAACCGTCGCCAACGGGCGGACCGGTACTGAAATGAAGGGCTTTACACTAGGCGCAGGCGGACTTGCCGAGTTGGATGGTCACGACATTCGTTCCATCGTCGCCTATCTGCGATCCGGTGCGGATCAATCGAAGATTCAGCGAGTAACCGTAGACGGTACCGCCGCCAACGGAGAGCAAAAGTACATGACCCAGTGTGCCCAGTGTCACGGCACGTGGGAGAAAAAGAGTTTTGCGCCGCATCTGATGAACAAGGTGTTCCTCGATGCAGCCTCCGATGCCTACCTGCAAGCGACCATGGCGATGGGAAGACGTGATACCGCCATGCGGCCGATGATGCGAGGTGGCGGAGGACTTGTGGGCATGACCTCCAAAGAGGTTAACGACGTGATCAGCTATCTTAGGCAAAGTGCTAAAAATCAGACAGAAGCAGGAAGGAAATAGCAGCATGGCCAGGCGAACAAATCTTACTCGACGGAATTTCTTGAGAGGCAGTGTCGCAGCTGCAGCCGGTGTTGGGATGAGCGGCATGATCTTTTCTCCTGAGCATGTCTTGGCGGAAGAAACCACCGACGTGGTCAGCTACCTGGCTCAATGCCCTTACTGCGGAGTAGGCTGCGGGACCATCATCAGGGCCGATAAGACCGGCCGTATTCTTGGCGTCGTCCCGGACAAACAGCATCCGACCAACAAGGGCATCCAATGCATTAAGGGACTCAACAGCGACGAACCGATCTACGTTGATCGCCAGACGAAGGTCCTGATGCGCAAGGACATGTCCGATCCGCTGACAGGCCACGTTTCGAAGTCCAAGGGCAGCTTCCGTGACGAAGATTTCGTGGTGGTCAGCTACGAAAAGGCAGAGCACATCATCGCCGAGAAAATGGCGAAGATATACAAGAAGTTCGGCGGCAATTCGATCGGCTTGTACGGTTCGGGGCAGTTGACCGTCGAGGCCCAGTGGATCGAGAACAAACTTATCAAGGGCGTACTCGGTTCTAATTCCATCGAAGCCAATGCGCGTACGTGCATGACATCGGCGGTGACGGGGTACTTCAAGACATTCGGCAGCGACACTCCACCGATGAACTATGACGACATCGAAGAGGCGGACATGATGACCTTCTGGGGCCACAACGCCAGGGCTGCTCACACCATAATGTTCTGGCGCTGCGCCGATCGTAAGAAGAAAGCCGACATCCCCACCGTGGTCTCCGATCCGCGCCGGACCGGAACCGTCGCGCAACTGGAATCGATCAATCCGCGAAACAGCTATCACTTCCCGACGATCAATGGCGATATCTCCTGCCTGAACGCCATCGCCCACTGCATCGTCACGGAGCATGAAGATGTTGTCGACTACGAGTGGTTGGAAAAAAACACCGCCGGCTACGAGGACTACATCAAGATGGTACGCGATGAATATGCCCCCGAAGCCGTTCAGGACCGCACCATGGTCGATCCGCAGACGATTCGCAAAGTTGCCGACGAATGGGCCAACGCGACTCGCAAGGGTAAGCGAAACGGCCGCGGCGGCGTGATCAGTTTCTGGGGTATCGGCTACAACCAGCACATTCATGGCCAGCACAATGTAATCAGCATCATTAACCTTCATGCGTTGACGGGCAATCTCGGCCGGCCTGGTGCAGGACCGTTCTCCATGACCGGCCAGCCCAACGCTATGGGCGAACGCCTGATGGGCGGACTGACAGGAAGGCTGCCCTTCAATCAGGGCCTCATGGCCAGCGGCAAACTGAACATGAAGGGTATCGAGACCATCGCAAAAGCTTGGGGCTGCCCTGTTGAGCGATTGAAAACCGTCGCCAAGGCGGCCAATCCTGGCATGATGGTCGGCATGTTCGAGCGAGCATTGATGAATGATAAAATTCTCGCCGAACAGAAAGTCGACCCGCTCAAAGCCGTCTTCTATATGTATACAACTCACATTCACCAGCCCGATCTCAATACGCTGATTCGCCCGGCGCTTACCAAGATGTTTGTCGTCGTCCAGGACATCTACCGCCATGCCCCCAACGCGCTGTACGGAGATATCATTCTGCCGGCGTTGACATGGGGTGAATGGCAAGGCGGAACGTATATATCCTCCGAGCGCAGGTTCAACGTTGTCGACGGTGTCGGCAAAGGCGCACCAGGCCTCGAAAACTGCCTGCCTGACTTGGATATGGCGATCGACAAGAGCAAGGGTCTGGCCAAAGCGATCGGCAGATCAGACGCTGAGATCAAAAGGATGTTCCCGTACAAAAAGAAGCAATTCCATCCCGATGGACCGATGTTGTATGACTCCGAAGAGGTCTTCGCCGAAATCGTCGCCGCTTCCAAGGGTGCTGACTGCGACATGACTGGTATGCTTGAGGTTCAGGCCCGAGACGGGATTGGTCTGTACGATCAGATCCGCAGGCTTCGCGGCATTCAATGGCCGGCCCCGAATTACGAACTGGCCAAGAAAGGTGGCGTGTCTCGCAGATTCATGAATCAGGAAGGCTGGGACGACAAGCCTTACAAGAATTTCCGCACTGCAGACGGCAAGATGCATTTCAAGTCCTGCCGCCAGGACTACAGCGAGAAGGATGCAGTCATCGAGGCCATGAGCAAGATGGGCACGGAAAAAGACTACTACGCCTCGGCCCACAGAGACGTTCTTGTCAAGGCCCGCGATATGGCGCTTCCGCCCGAATGGCCCGATAGTGATTTCCTTGGCAAGCGATGGGACGAAGTCCCGCAAGACAAGTATCCGTTCTGGCTGGGGCTTGGCATTGTCTATGAACACTTCCATAGTGCCAAGACCATCCGTGGCGCTACGACACGGCGATTGGTGCCGGAGCAATACGTAGAGGTTCATCCGCAAGATGCTGAGGCTCTAGGCTTGCGAGACGGAGATATGGTGCGTATCGAAACTCGCCGCGGTCATTACCAGGCCAGGGTAAGCGTTTCGGCAATGCGTTCCAAAGTCAAGCCCGCCCGTAACCAAGTTCCACAAGGATATGTCTTTAGCCCGTGGAATCTCTCTGTTGCCGATTCAGCCGATCCGAAGAAGAACAAATGGCTGGTCAATGCTACCAGCCACAGGGCTTATGATCCGGTTTCAGGGCAGGTCGATTTCAAGAAATTGGCTGCACGGATCGTCAGGCTGTAGAGGTATACTGGTTGGTATCCGGGTCGCCCGAAATAGCTTAGTGTCGGGTGGCGCCTGACCGGAATCACACGTATCTAGCTGGGCAATCGCGATTGCATTTGAGCAGATGCCCAGGGTAGTGATATGGCATTTAGCAGACGAGAAGTATTGCAACTCCTGGCTACTGCCGCTACGGCGGCTGCCTTTGGCTTGGATCGGTTGTGGGCGCGCAGCCTGTTCCTGGGCAAGGTGGCTGCCGCGAAATGGCTGCGCCCTCCTGGCGCCATTGGCGAATCAGAATTCCTGACTCGCTGTATTCGGTGCAATCAGTGCGCAGAGGTGTGCGAGAACGATTGCATCCAGTTCCTTTCCGGCTCGGCTGGAGATGGGACGCCCATTATCCGTCCACGCCAAAAGGGGTGCATCCTGTGCATGAAGTGCACTAACGCCTGTCCCACAGGCGCTCTGGAACCTATCAGTGCAGAGCCCAAGGCTATCCAGGCGAAGGTTCGTATGGGCACGGCCCGTGTCGATGAGAATATTTGCAATTCGTTCAATGGTGGTGTGTGTGGCGCTTGCGTGCGGGCCTGCCCGTTTAGCGGAGAAGCACTGAAGGCCGGCATGTGGGAGCGGCCAATCGTAGATACTGAAAAGTGTGTGGGATGCGGGCTGTGTGAAGCCAGTTGCATCGTTTATCCTCAGGCGATACGTGTCATTCCGGCTTCGGCAAGCGGTGGTGAAGGAGCCCGAACATGACCGTCCGCGACTTGATGAGAATCGTTGTTCTGCTCGGTCTCGCTTTCATGGTTTTGTACAACGACTACTCCAGCCTGAAGGGCCAGTACGGCGGACAGCAGGTAATCGACGAGTCCTTTATCTACAGCCGTGTCGAACTAGTGTTTGGCAACTCGCCCCACCTCCATCCGTACGAAACTATAGCCCAGGGCAGCCTCTGGTCCATGCAAGTGCATCGATTCAGGATCAGTGATCCGCTCGCCGTGCTGAGTTCTCCGGGCGATCTCTGGTGGACGGCGATCCTGCCTGTCCTGGTCGCATTGGGACTGGGCAGAGTCTTCTGCAGCTGGATTTGCCCGATGGGACTGCTGTCTGATATCACGGCCACCCTGCGTCGAATAGCCGGACGCTACGGGATACAGTTCTTTTCATTGAAACTTTCGTCAAAATTGAAATACGTGGTCCTTGCCGTCGGAGTGCTTTTTTCCGTCGGGCTGTCTGTCTCGTTTTTCTATCCTATCTATCCGCCACGAATCATCTGTGATTTTATCCGCGATCTGCTGGTAGGAGAGCTTCAAGTATATGGGATCGCATTCATCGGCGGACTTATTCTGGTGGAATTGCTGTTCGTCGATCGATTCTGGTGCAGGTGCCTTTGTCCTGGCGGAGCATTGTACTCGCTTCTTGGCAAGGTGAGATTGCTTCGAGTTCGTCGAAACGAATTGAATTGCGACGATTGCGGCGAGTGTGATATCGTATGTCCTCATCAGCTTGCCCCGTCACATCTGTCGTTAGGCGGCGAATGCGACAATTGCGGGCTCTGCAAAACCAAATGCCCCGCCGATGCGCTTCACTTTACATTTGCACGCCAGACCGGAACTGAATGACATGGATCGTTACACAGCCTCAGCATTAAATCGCTCCAACGTTCGCCTGGCCGCCGCGATGTCGCTGATTCTATTGTGGCCGGGCGGAATCTCTCTGGCCCATCATATTCGCGGCATACCGCACTACACGTACTCCGAGAATTATCCGACAGCGCCTCTGTTTGAGGACGTGCGCGAACTCGATCATTTTACTTTGCGAATGACCTACTACGAAATCCCAGGCTCAAAGGCGATCGATCTGGCACTGTACGTGAAGGACATGCGCACCGATCAGCCGTTTGATGGCGACGTCACCTACGCCATCTACGCAGCGAACGAAGATCCCTCCAAGGCGCACTCGGTAATCGCCTACCGCAACAAGAACAACATTTACAAGGCAGGATGGGAGTACGAGCATGATGGCGTCTATTGGGTCAGGGTCACATTTGATTCCGAAGGCCAGAGATTCGATGAGGTGTTCAAGCTGCAGATGGGTAATCCGAGAGTCAATTACTGGTTCATCGGCGCATGTGGATTCGGCGTCGCCATTCTGATTGTCGTTGTCGCAGTTCTCAAGCGGGCAAGTGCCCGCAAAGAAGCTGCCATCGCAGGTGAGAAAAACGAATGACTGGTGTGCGAAATATTTCATGCTTGGTGCTGCTAGCTGTGTTGCTGCTGGCGAGCATTGCAATGGCACAGGAAATCGGCGCGGAGAATTCGGCAGGCTTGCAGTGCTCCTATTGCGGCATGGTCGATTGTCAGATGGGCTGCAAAGCCGAGAACGTTAACGCCCAGGGCGAAAAGGTAATGGTCATGCCCGGGCTGCCAGACTGGCTGTATTACGGCGGAGTCGCCATCGTGCTGGTAGTCTCGTTCGTCGTCGCTGAGTTGGTCGGCCGATCGACTGGCTCGCCCATGCGATGGCGATTCAATATACTTCGCTTTAGTCCGATCAAATGGTTTGTCACACGGCCGTACTTTCAGTTTGTCCTGCAGTTGCCGGTCACGCTGTTTTTCGTGGTGTTGGTTTACATCGGGCTTTACGGCCATCAGATTATCAACATCGTTCCGACAATCACATGGACGATCTGGTGGGCAGGGCTGGTCTGCCTTGTGGCCTTCGGGGGCAAGATATGGTGCATGATCTGCCCTTGGGATTTGATCGCCACGGTGCTTTCGCGATTGCGCTTCTGGGGGACAGGACCAGGGCCTTTGAACCTCGGACTGAAATGGCCGAAATTCCTGCGCAATATCGGGATGGCAATCATTCTGTTTATCGTACTGACCTGGCTGGAACTGGGATATCACATTACAAGTAGCCCGCAGCTCACAGCCTACATGGCCATCGGCATTCTCCTGCTGACGGTCGTGCCAGCGCTGCTATTCGAGAAGAAATCCTTCTGCCGCCATGGCTGCTTCGTCGGCCGGATCACCGGATTGTACGCCACCTTCTCACCCATTGAAGTTCGTGCTACCGACAAGAATATCTGCAAGACATGCAAGACACAGGATTGTCACAAGGGCAACGATAAGGGCAATCCATGTCCCACCTCGCTGAGCTTGGCGACGCTGGTAGATAATACCTATTGCCTCAAGTGTTGCGAATGTGCCAAGAGCTGCCCCAAAGACAACGTGTCTGTGAACCTCAGGCCTTTCGCTGCGGATCTGTACGAATACTCGGGGCCGCGCCTGGACGAAGCCATCCTGGCGATTGTTCTGTTATCACTGACGAGCTTTCACGGGTTGACGATGACCCCGCTCTGGGAAAACGTTTCAGCGCCGGACGGGACAGTCATCGGATGGATTATGTCAACGATGCACGCGCCCAGACTTATTTCTTTCACGATCGGCATGACGGGAGTGTTGCTGGGCCCGATACTGCTCTACCTGCTTGTATGTGCTGTCACGCTGGCGATAGCAAAAAGGTTGCACACCTCAGGCAGTTTGACTTCGCAAGTGCCAGGGTTCTGGAAAATATTCATCCAATTTTCGTACTCACTCCTTCCGATCGCCCTGTTTTATCACATGGCCCATAACGGAATGCATCTGTTCATGGAAGGGCAAAATCTTCTGACGCTCATATCCGATCCGATGGGGCGGGGCTGGGATTTATTCGGAACGGCCAGCATTACATATGGGCCGATTCTCGGGAAGGACACTATCTGGATCGTTCAAGTGATTCTCGTGATCATCGGACATGTGTACGGGATCACAGTTTCGCAACGTACAGCGCAGAAGCTCTTCGGAACAGGCCGAATAGCGATGGTAGTACAGGTGCCATTGCTCGTCTCGATGATACTATTTTCATTCGTGTCCTTGTGGCTGATGCATCTGGACATGAATATGCGCGGAACACTGATGTGATGACGGACGCACTGCTAATGCGGCTTCGCTCAGGGCTGATGGGCAGTCGACATGCTTGACATGCCCGCACGTCTTGGTTGAAATGGATTCATCCATGCAAGGAGTTCTCATGCAGACCAGAAACGTCCCGGCAGTGCTTGTAGTCGTGTGTCTGTGGCTGTCGCTGACACATGCCCAGACACCGCAAGCAAGTACACCCCGCGAACTCGGCCGCATCGCAGGCTGGAGAGGCGCGTCGCCGAAATCTGGCGATGGCTTCACATTCGTGGTTGTCTCCGACCGGACGGGCGGCCATGCAAAGGGCCAATGGGCCGCCGCCATTCGCCAGGTGAACCTTCTCCAGCCGGACTTCGTCATGTCCGTTGGTGATCTCATCGAAGGCTACACGGAAGATGCAGCCAAGCTCACCTCGCAATGGGAGGAATTCGAAGCGTTAACGAAGAAGTTCGATGCTCCGTTCTTTTACTGCCCCGGCAACCACGACGTCGCCAACGACAAGAAACTCGCCAGCAACGTGATGCGAAATATTTTCCTCAAGCGTCACGGCGTAGGTGGCAAGACGTACTACAGCTTCGGCTATCGCGGTTGCCATTTCATCGTGCTGGATTCCAGCGGCATCCTGCAGAGGCCTGGGTTGGCTGAAGAGCAGCTTGCCTGGCTGGCCAAAGACGTGGCCGCCGCGAAAGACGCTCGGCATATATTTGTCTTCTATCATCATCCCTTGTGGCAGGATGAGAAAATCTCGGCGCGGCTGCACAAGCTCTTGCAGCCAGGCAAGACCACCATCTTCCACGGGCACCGGCACAGTCTTTGGCTCCAGTGGCCTGAGGGGATACCGTCGTACACACTGGGATCTACGTGCGCCCAATACGGCGGCCGAGGACTCGGGGTGGACCCGGCGCGCGACCGCGCACTAGGCCTCTTTCGTATGTTCGCTCACGTCAACGTCGATGCAGGCAAGCCCACCATCGCCCTTATCCCACTTAACGAAGTGCTGCCCGCAAGCTATGCGAGCTTGCCGCCGAAGGTCATGATGCTTGTCTCTGGAGTCGGAAAGGCAGTCATACCCGCCGAGGGCGGCCAGTGGAGCTACCAACTGAGCAACCCTTTTGGCTGGCCGGTCGTCGTCGAGGCAGAGTGGGACACCGGCGTATGGGACATTGCACCGGCCGCGACGAAGTTCACCTTGCCCCCGGGCGCCACAGTGGTGAAGCGCTTCGCGATCAAGCCCAAGCGATTCTCCGGCCCCTTGCCCCAACTGACGACTGTCTATCGCTTCTTCAATCCGCACATCCAGGCCGAGACCTCCGTAACGCGAAAAATCACCGTACCGGCCTACGCAAAGATGGATATTCCGCGTCTGTCAGGCCTGAAGGTAGATGGCGAATCAAAGGACTTTGCCAGCCTTCGGCCGCTGCGTATCGGAGACGCTGGGCGCGTCTTCGCCAACCAGAGCGG
>SDBT01009369.1_pt1 | contig 15887 bp, 7 predicted proteins | sample 2277101 | NCBI WGS metagenome assembly SDBT01 (sample SAMN10404973, study PRJNA504765) | marine sediment metagenome | isolation source: marine sediment core GS10_PC15, 103 cmbsf | place: Arctic Ocean: Southern Knipovich Ridge | collected 2010 | reverse complement strand
TTGATTCAGACACATTACCTGAGGATTGGCGGGAATGGTTTTACAACAATAATGATAAAACAAACGAAGGTATTATTCACATATCAAAACCATTTTTTGGAGCACAATTCCACCCTGAGGCATCTCCTGGCCCTGATGACACTGAATTTTTGTTTGACATGTTCTTAAGAGCAATGAAATTATGAATAGAAAAAATAAGAAAATAAAAAAAATCATTTTACTGGGTTCGGGAGCGATACGCATAGGACAAGCTGGAGAATTTGACTATTCCGGTAGTCAGGCAATTAAGGCATTAAAAGAACATGGAGTTAAAACAGTACTTGTAAATCCAAATATTGCAACGATTCAAACATCTGATTATCTGGCAGATAAGGTATATTTTTTACCACTTGAGCCTTATTTTGTTGAAAAGGTTATTGAAAAGGAAAAACCAGACGGTGTCCTGCTTGGTTTTGGAGGACAGACAGCATTAAATGTTGGCTGTGAGCTTGAAAAAACAGGTGTTTTTAAAAAATATAATGTGAAGGTTCTTGGAACGCCTATAGATTCAATTCTTGATACAGAAGATAGGGATCTATTTGGTAAAAGAATAATAGAAATAGGTCTCAAGATTCCAATAAGTAATGCAGTAATAAGTGTGGATGAGGCAGTGGACGTTGCAAACAAAATCGGTTATCCTGTAATGTGTAGGATAGCGTATGCATTAGGCGGTCTTGGTTCAGGTGTTGCCAAAAATAAAAAACAATTAATTGAGATTACAAAAAAGGCGTTTTCTTTTACAAAACAAATTCTTATTGAGGAATATTTTGGCGGATGGAAAGAACTTGAATATGAAGTAGTAAGAGATCAATTTGATAACTGTATCGTTGTATGCTCTATGGAAAATGTTGATCCAATGGGGATTCATACTGGTGAAAGTATTGTAGTTGCTCCTGTGCAGACATTAACTTCTTCTGAGAATTTTAAACTCAGATCTATTGCAATAAAAGTTATTCGACATCCTGGCATAATTGGCGAATGTAATATACAATTTGCGTTTGACCCCAAATCAGAAGACTATCGAATAATTGAAGTTAATGCTCGATTAAGTAGAAGCTCAGCACTTGCTTCAAAAGCTACCGGATATCCACTTGCTTTTATTGCAACAAAACTTGCATTAGGTTTTAGCTTACCTGATATTGAAAATATTGTTACAAAAGAGACATCAGCATGTTTCGAACCAGCCCTGGATTATGTTGTCCTTAAGTATCCTCGATGGGATATGCAAAAATTCAGAAATGTGAGTTTTAGTTTAGGTTCTGAAATGAAATCTGTTGGAGAGGTAATGGCGATTGCAAGAAGCTATGAGGAGGCGCTTCAAAAAGCAATTCGAATGCTTGATGTTGGGATGAATGGACTTGTTTGTAACGATCTTTTGTTTCAGGATCTGGAAACAGAGCTCAAAGAGCCAACTGACAAAAGAATGTTTGCAATGGCTGAAGCAATTAAAAGAGGATATTCTATTGATAAAATACACTCTCTCACAAGGGTTAATCCCTGGTTTCTCTACAAAATAGAAAATATAGTTGAAATAGAACAAAAATTGAGAAAACATACACTTAAAAACATACCTGTTTCTTTGATGAAAGAGGCGAAACAGAAAGGTTTTTCTGATAAACAAATAGCAATCCTTATACAGAGTACTGAGCCTAATGTAAGAAGTAGACGGAAAAAAATGAGTGTATTACCGTATGTGAAACAAATAGATACCCTAGCTGCAGAGTATCCTGCGAAAACAAACTATCTGTATTTAACATATAATGGGTGTTGCGATGATATCACCTTTAAAGAAAAAAGGCAGGTTGTTGTTTTAGGTAGCGGAGCATATAGAATTGGTTCTTCAGTAGAGTTTGACTGGTGTTGCGTTAATTCCGTGATAACGCTTGATAATTTAAACTACAAAACCATAATGATTAACTATAATCCTGAAACAGTGAGCACAGACTATGATATCTGTGATAAACTCTATTTTGATGAGCTCACCTTTGAAAGAGTTCTTGATATCTGTGAAAAAGAAAATCCTATGGGCGTGATTGTCTCAATGGGTGGTCAAATTCCAAATAACCTAGCGATGCCTCTGCATAACGTAGGTGTTACCATACTGGGGACCTCTCCTTTGAATATTGATAACGCTGAAAATAGGCATATGTTTTCACAACTCCTTGACACATTGGAGATAGATCAACCCAAGTGGAAAGAATTAACGAGTATTGAAAATGCTGAAGCGTTTGCAGAAAGAGTTGGTTATCCTGTTCTTGTACGGCCAAGTTATGTTCTCAGTGGCGCTGCAATGAGTATTGCATTAAGCAAAAATGAATTAAAAAAATATCTGAAAAAAGCCTCTGAAATAAGTAAGGATTATCCTGTTGTTATCAGTAAATTTATCACAGGCGCTAAGGAAATAGAAATTGATGCTGTTGCAAATAAGGGAAATCTCTATTGTTATGCAATATCTGAACATATCGAAAATGCAGGGGTTCATTCAGGAGATGCATCGATGGTGTTGCCTCCTCAAAGAACATATCTGGAAACGATGAGGCGGATTAAAAAAATCGCTAAACAAATCGCTAAATCTTTAGAAATTACCGGACCATTTAATATACAATTTATTGCAAAAGAAAATGATGTAAAAGTTATTGAATGTAATTTACGATCTTCAAGAAGCTTTCCATTTGTTTCAAAGGTTTTTAAGATAAACTTTATTGATTTAGCAACGAAAATTATTATGGGCAAACATGTCCCTAAGATTGAGCGTTCGTCTTTTGATTTAGATTATGTTGGAGTAAAGGCACCACAGTTCTCTTTTACGAGATTGAAAGGTTCAGATCCTGTTTTGGGCGTGGAGATGGTTTCAACTGGAGAAGTTGCTTGCTTGGGAGATGATTTTAATGAAACGTTTTTGAAAAGCCTGATGTCAGTTGGTTTTAAATTACCAAAGAAAACAATTCTTCTCTCAACAGGGCCCATAGAAAGTAAGGCAGAATTTTTAGAGAGTACAAAATTATTAGACAAAATGGGTTTTAATTTTTATGCAACAGGTGGAACATCAGATTTTCTTAACAAAAATGGTATAAAATCCAAGGTTCTCTATTGGCCTTTGGAAGAAAAAGAACCAAACACTCTTAGTTATATCGCTGACGGGAAAATCGATTTGGTAATAAATATACCTAAAAATATTGAAAAAAAGGAACTTGATAATGATTATCTTATACGAAGAAAGGCAGTTGATTTTGATGTTCCTTTAATTACTGATTTGCAACTAGCTAAAAGATTTGTTGAAGCAATTTATCGAACTTCGCTTGATGATTTGAAGGTTAAGAGTTGGGATGAATATAATTAGTAGTTACTTATTTTGGTAAAAGATTTGGAATCCCATCTTCAATAGGATACGTGCACTTACATTTTTTACAAGTAAAGATGCCTCTGATTATCTCTCCTTTTTCCTCTTTATCTACCTTTAATTCTAAATCCTCTTTACATGTTGTACAGCAAAGAATATCTACCAAATCCTTTTTCATATCTTCACCTCATTTTTTAATACTCGCCAAGATAAATCGGTCTTTTTCTCTTCAGATCTGAATCATAGATAAACGCCCAGTCATCATCAGTTGATTTTCTTGCCTCTTCTAGTCTTTGGAGATAGTTTTTTACTTGAGAATCCATGAGATCTGCTTGATGCAAAACACTTGCTTCAACAGTTTTAGGCATTCTCGGTGACCCATACTCATATCGTCCGTGATGACTCAAAATTATATGACTTATATACATTTCAAGTTCTTTTGAAAACTCTGTACCCTTCTTTCGCAACTCAGCAATCTTTTCGCAAATCCATCTCTCACCCATCACAATATGGCCAATAAAATTCCCCTCATCGGTCTTATCAACTGCTGCGGTATACTCATATTCCTTTAGTTTTCCAACATCATGAAGTATCGCACCACAAACAAGTAAGTCCTTGTTTATACCAGGATACATCTCACAAATATTTTTACATAACCGAATTACTCCTACAGAATGTTCAAGATTTCCACCGACATAATTATGATGATGAGATATAGCAGATGGAGAATGAGTATACTCTTTTACAAAATCAGAATCATCAAAAAACACTAAAAGAAGACTATGTAATTGTTCATTTTTTATTTCTTTTATTTCCTTTTTTAACACGTCATATAACTCTTTTATTCTCTCTTCGTCTAAAGCAGGGATAAAGTCACTAACATCATACTCATTAGGACTACATCGTCTCACACCACCAGTATTTTCATTGATTGATATCTGCGGTTTTTCTTCATATAACTCGACCATGCCAGCTCGTATTTGCACAACATCTCCAACAGAGAAACTATCATAGAGTCGTTTCACACGATCCTTGTTGTCTCCCCCCCAATATTTTATACTGATGTCTCCTGTTTTATCTGTAGCTATAACATCAAACCATGTCCCTCTTTTATATGTTCTTGGAGGGTTTTTTATTTTTATCGCGAAAAAATCATTGACAACATCACCCTCTCTAAGATTTTCAATGAATTGCTCTTTGTTTCTTTTCCCTGTATCTGTTTTTATTAGGGTTTGTTCTTCTTTTTTCTTATCATAATGATAAATATCGGTCATATTAGGCCTCCCGTTTCACTCCTGTTAATACGACTCAGAGTTTATACAACTTGTGCTCCTTTACAATCTCAACATTTTTAGAACATTTTTTAAACATTTCAGGATGCTCTGTATGAATGGGATATAAAGATTTTGGATTTATATTTCGAATCAACTCTTTTAACTCACTTCCATATATATGTCCTGAACAATGCGATTGAACAAAATGAAGGTCAAAATGATTCAACCAATGCTGCATACGTTCAGCTGATATCTCCATTTCCTCATTAAAAGGTTCAGATAATGAATGAATATATAATCCCTTGTTTGGTTTTAAATCAATAAATGTGGAAAAATACCAGTAGTTAAGAACAATCATATAATCTGTTGGGTTTTTTTGTATCTCCTCTGCGGTAATAATATTTGGGTAATTGAGTCTTTGTTTTATGTATTTATCAGTATAATCCTCATCACAATATGTTCCTGTCAATCTTTTTGGTTTAAATAAAAGAATATGCTCATCGGTACTATTTGGGGCATTCAGTTTTTTATCAAGATGGTATTTTTCTAAAAAACATGCATGTTTAAAACTAATCACTAGTTTTTTATCAAGTTCTTTTGCAATCCTATAAAATGTGGTAAATCGATCAATATCTTTAAAATTAAAATCAACAATTGAAAGATACTTACTCTTTACAATCTCTTGTTTTGATTCTTTATAGACTTTGTTTTCAGATTCACCTGATTTTGTTGAATCTATTCGTGTCCCCTCAGTTATCATCGCAATCGATTTAGCTTCCTCTGCAGCATTAGTAAAATCCATTGTATCCTCTGCATGAAGCCCATGTGTCCTAAGATCTCCAGTATATATGACCGCTCCTTCTGATGTATGAATAATGAACCCGTAGGCTCCTGGAACAGAATGATCAACATGAACAGGGTCAATTTCTAAAGAGTCTATTTTGATTTTCCCCCCGGTTCTAAATGTTTTAAACTTACGTTTTATTGGAGGATTTTGGTAATCTTTTCGAAAAAGAGGGCGTTCTTTATAATTTATCACCTCACTTTCCATACTTCTCTGACTTTGTTCATCTACGGCATCTAGTATATATTTGCAGGTTTCACCGCAATAGATTGGTATATCCTTATGAAGAAATGAAATATAATTTGCATGGTCTGCATGGGCATGAGAAAGAACTGCACCAGCTATCTCAGGCTCTTCACCTTTTCTTCCAAGATGTTTTAATAAATCTGTACGATACACACCAGAAATATCGGGAATGAGGCCCATTTCAAGAAAATCTCCAATCCCATTTGCAGTTCTTGGTGTTAAAAACTCTTCAAAATATATACCCCGTCTCTTAAAACCCATGCCGAAATCTAAAAAAATCTTTGTATCGCCATCTTCCAGAAGGATTTTATTTCCTCCGATTTCGTCTACTCCACCATAGAATATGAGTTTTACCACAACACGTTCCCCGTTTTGCTTAAAATACAGTATATGCTACAAGACTGTTATTCTGCTAAAGTTTATGAAAGTTTGTATGAAGAGAAAATCTATAAATACTCGGAGGCCCCTGGAGGTGCTATCCGATGATAACAAGCAGAAGATGGAAAAATATTTCTCAAAAAAATAAAACAACGATAAAACAATATGAGAAATATAGACTTGTATTACAAAAATCAATAGAAACAGTTGAAAATGAATTATGTACTCTGATAAAACTAGCTAAGTTCATCGATAAAAAACCACTGGACAAACTCACGGAACATGATTTGCAATCATTCTTTGGTGATATAAAAAACCTAAATAGTCGGGATCTCCATGGAACACACATCATAGTGTTTTACCGCTGGTACTTGAAACTAGATAAGAAACAACGGCCGGAAAATATGCTATGGTTCAACTATCAAACCAAACAACAGAGAAACAAAAACCGAGATCCAAACGCAAAGAAAAAATACTTCGTAACAAGAAAGGAGTATGATGATCTTATTCAAAAATCAATAAATTCACAAGATAAGGCTATTTGGGAAACACTTTATCTAACGGGAGTACGTGTAGGCGAATTTGTGTCAATGAAGATTTGTGATGTAACCGAGACATCAGGTGGTGTTGAAATCACAGTTACAAAATCAAAAACCAAACCGAGAACAATACCATGTCCAGAATATCCTGAGCATTTAATGAGATGGTTAAGAAATCATCCATCAAAAGATAACCCTGAGGTGGCACTCTGGGTAACTGGAAAACACAACGTGAAGCCGATACAAGAAAATGGCATACGATTCAAACTCAGAGAAGCAAAAAAGATGGGGGTTATCAAAAAAACCATTACGCCCCATTGTTTTAGAAAAACAAGAGCTACTTTGTGGTTTGAAAAATTTGATGATAAGGAAATGTCAGATCTGATGGGCTGGGAGCTTGAAACTGTGTCACAGCGCCGCAGAGAATATGATTTACGTGGATATTCTGAGTTGAGAAAGAAAATATTTGGTGATGTTAAAAAACCACCATCATATGATGTTCTCAAAGAACAGAAAGAGCACCTTGAGCATGATTTTGAACAACGGTTACAATCAATGGAACAAAAGTTTGAAGACAAGATCAAAATCCTTGACAGTGGATTGGCCAAATCATCACGGAAATATGATGTCCCTTCACAGAAAATCCTTGAAGATTATCAACGTCTAAAGATGGGAGTGGAGATGTTTTTGAATAAAATGATCGTGGATGGAAAGCCAAAAACAGAAATCGAAAAAGTTCGAAGGCTGTTGTCGCAAGGGCTTGCCTGAATATCTGAACTTAAATCGATTTAAGTTCTTCATTATACAATGTAAACGGAACCATTGATTAAAGTTGAAAAATGAACTTCTTTTATAACATTTATCATTAAAATGAAATGTTAACGTAGATACAATCCATTCATTTAACACAGTCAACGGAACTATTGATTGAAGTTGAAAAAAAGATTAAAAAAATAAGATGTGTTTATAGTAAATGATCAATTCTTATCACCAATAAGTTTTGGTCAACTAATGAGGGGTTTTCCCCTCGTTGGTTTCTTTTAATTCGTTCTCAAGTCCACTGGTAACATGAATCGTCAATACATGGTTTAAACTCTCCAGATATGGGTATCATACCGCATTCTTCAAGATATGGCTTTCGCCGTCTCAACTTCATCAAGCCCCTCTGCTCGCTCCTGCCTTTTTACGCAACTCCTTTGATTTACATCGTCTACAACGAATTGCTCTAATAGAGTTTGTTGCACTGCACTTTATACAAATCATTTTCTGGAGTAATCATACCTCTGCCTCAGGAAACCGTGCCATTGGAAACACCTCTGTTATTAAGGAATTGAAATAGAAGAAAAAATGTTGATTTAATACTTTGTCAACATAAATTTAACTGGAATTACTATTTTCTCAACAAAGTTTTAACAGAGTGAATATTCAAAAACGAGTAAAAGGGGGTCCAAGGGAGGAAAGGATTATGCAAAACTCCTTGCTTATCATTTCCAAAAATAACCCCCAATATCAGTAACTGCGCTTTGATAGATAAAGGTATTTACGATATATATTTCTGTATATCCAAATATATCCATTTTAAACAATTCTGACAGATTTAAACATCGGGGAATATTGGGCTTATGAAGCAGAGAAGGCATGTGAGAACCCGTTAAAAGACAATTGTCCCATAATATCAAGCGATGTTCATTTATTCCTTCCTATTCTTTGCCTTCATCCAAAAATTATAATGGATACGCAACATTTGTCACAGTTTTTATTTTCTTACAAACATTTATGTTTAGATATCTTATTCCTAGTAATGCCTGAGGAGGCAATTAAATGAAAAAAAACATGATAATGAAAGGAATGGTTATTGGAATAATAGTATTGTTTGTTGGAGCTGGTGTTGTGCCGAGTATCAGTGGAAACATTGAAGAAGCTAAAGGAGAAAATCCGTTATTTAATGATTGGCCTTGTGATCCTGTTTTTAATGGGACAATGTGTGAAGGTGGATGGTTTATCACTCCTGTTAACGTAAGCTTCATATACGACCCTGAAATAGTGGCAGAAATTTATTATCGAGTGGGCTCAGGAGAGTGGACATTATATACTGAACCTTTTGTAATTTACGAACAGGGTGTGGTTGATTTTCTTTTTCGTTGGGTTGATTATAATGGAAATCATTATACTCCGGACCCTATGACTCTAAGAATCGATTATTCACCACCAGAATTGGCTTTAATAATACCTGAAAAAGGAGGGGTTTACCTTTTTGGAAAATTGGTGTTTGAAAAAGAAAGCGCAAGTACGATAATACTTGGTAAGATTGCCATAGATGTTGCTACAATTGATGAATTGTCTGGCATTGACAATATTACCTTTTCTTTAGTTAAAAATAGTAAACCTCCAGAAACACATGTTTCAGAAACTCTCCCATATGTTTGGGAACTGACAGGGAGACACATAGGTAAGTACACGTTAACTGTAACTGCCTATGATCGCGGCGGATTATCTATTAATACAACTCTTAACATGATAATATTTCAATTTGGTATCTTGTAGGTTGAATGATTTAAAAGATAAAATTAAGTGAAAAAAAAGTACTAAAATATATAAGGAGAGGAGAGATAAAATGAAAAAAAAATTAGTATGTATATTTATTTGTATGCTGTTGACCGCCGGTGTTTTTCCTATTGAAATAACTAGTGCTGATGGGACAATTATTTATGTTGATGTTGATAATACAAGTGGTCCTTGGGATGGAACAATAGAACATCCGTATCAGCATATACAAGATGGGATAAATTCGTCAAGTAATGGAGATACTGTTTTTGTTTTTGATGGAACGTATTATGAGAATGTAGTTGTAAATAGGTCAATCTATCTAATAGGTGAAAATAAAGAGAACACTATCATTAATGGGAGCTATGGTAATGTAATACAAGTATGTAATTCATTTGTTAATATTAATAACTTTACAGTGACAAGTGGGGGAGTGGGTAACGGAATAAGGACAATAAATAAAAATCCTCGTATTGAAAACATACACATTTCTGATTGTATTGTGAAAACAAATACACTAGGCATCTACTTTTTTAATCTCACTAATAGTTTTATTACAAACTGTGAGATAAATGATATTTCAGGACAAGGTATAAAAATTGGAGATAATACAGACAATATTACGATAAATAATTGTAGTGTATATGATTGTTATGACCCTGACCCCATGAGTGATGGTAATGCTATTCTTGTTTATGATTTATCATTGGAATCATCTTATGTGAACTCTAACATAAGTATTTCGGAATGTGATCTTCATGACAGTGAGAACGGCATTCTAATGTCAGATGCTAAAAATGTTGAGTTATATAATAATACTATTTATAGTAACTATAAGAGTGGAATAATAGTGACAGGTTCTTCGATTGCCCATATTCATCATAACACTATTTTTGAAAACAAATGGAAAGCAATCAGCGTTCGTTACGGTAATAATTGTATCATCAATAATAATAATATATTTGATAATGAATATGAATATGCTGGGACTATTGATGGCGGTATTTTAGTTCAAGACTGGGAGAATGGAACTGTAATTAATAATAATATTTCATCAAATTCCGAAAGTGGTATATGCCTGACAAGATCTAATAATATTAATGTTATTGGGAACAACATTACAAATAATACTAATAATGGTATTTATATGTCGAGAAGCTCTCATAACAATATCATCAGAAACACCATATCAAACCATTATGTTGTAGGTTTACAACTATCAAATGATTGTATTAATAATACCATTGTTGGTAACACAATTATAAATTCGTATGGTAGAGGCATGAGGATTTCTCATCTAATCCCTGGTTCAATCAATAACAACATTTATCATAATAACTTTGTCAATACACCATATTACACAAATGTTGATGATGGTTGTGTAAATACTTGGGATGATGGCTATCCTTCCGGTGGAAACTACTACTGGGATGATGACTACATAGGAACAGACAACTTCCATGGTCAAAATCAGGATATTCCAGGTGGCGATGGAATAGGGGATGAGGAATATCCAATCCCTGAAGGGGACAACAAGGATAATTATCCTCTGATGGAACCAAAATATCATCCTTCGCTAAATTTCCCTCCCAATAAACCGAGGAAACCAAGCGGACCATTGGTTATCAGAAAAAATGTAAATTATTCATTTTCTACTTCTACTATTGATATTAATGATGACCAAGTATATTATATGTGGGACTGGGGAGACGGTAATTACAGCGATTGGCTTGGACCAGTTGATTCTGGAGAAACTTATGATACACATCATCAGTGGAGCAAAATGGGATATTACAATATCAAGGTAAAAGCTAAAGATATCTATGATGAAGAAAGTGAATGGTCTGATCCAAAAGGCACTATTGTAGATTTGAGTGCGGAATTTATTGCTTGCCCTTCAGTTTATTTGCAACCGTCTCAAACTATTTATTTCAACGATACTTCTAAACATTACTATGAAATTGTGAATTGGACGTGGGATTTCGGCGATGAAAATATCTCTTATGAACAAAATTTCTCTCATGAATATGCTGTCGATGGAGTTTATAATGTGACACTGACTGTTACTGACAACCAGTCTAACACCGATGTATATTATCAAATAGTTACTGTTGATTCAGTCCCTTGCCAGATAACCAATGTTTCCAACAGTCCAGATACCATTGGTTTTGGTTTTAACACTATCATTACCGAAGATGTTACTGATGTCCTGAGCGGTATAGATATGGTTAAAGTGAATATTACCTATCCAGATAGTTCCACAGGAAACTTTACCATGGACAATACAGGAAGCAATGCTTACGAATATGTATTTTCTGATACATGGTTAGTTGGACAGTATAATTATACCATCTGGGCTGTTGACAATGCTGGGAATAGTAACAGTAGTTCTGGACATAGTTTTAACGTATCTTATCTTTTTGGTTATACAGAAAGTGGTGCCTCATCTGAAATTGTGGAGGATCGGATAACAGGTACTATTTTTACAATAAATGAATATGGAGTTGCTGATAACATTACAGTATTTATAAATCAATATTTCATGAGTCCTGGACCGTATAAATGTATGATATATCGATTAAATGATTCAAAACTTATCGGTAATACTTCTGAGGATTGGGAGTCGTTACCTCAAGGAAATCCAGTAATGTCTTCATGGTGGGCAGTGTTTAATTTTTCAGAACCTAAACCTGTTTTGGAAAAAGACACCCAATATGTCTTAACATGTTGGGGCGATAATGAATATAACATTATCTACTATGATGTAGTTTCACAATCAAATGGTCGGTATGATAACGAAACATATGGTACACCTCCAGATCCTGCTAATTTCACCAATGAAAGCCGAGTTTATTCCATCTACTGCAGATACACACCGGATATAACACTACCAGAGATAACCAATGTATCAAACGCTCCGGATATCGTTGGTTTTGGTTTTAACGTTATCATTAATGCAGACGTCACAGACAACATAAGTGGTGTGGATGCGGTTAAGGTAAATATCACATATCCAGATGATTCCACTGGGAACTTTACGATGAATAACACGGTAAATAATACATATGAATATAACTTTTCAGATACATGGCTCGTTGGGCAATATAACTATACCATCTGGGCTGTTGACAATTACGGTAACAGTAATAGTAGCTCAGGATACAGCTTCAATGTATCTGCGCAATGTAACATATCAGTACAAACATTGAAGGATGATTACGGCGGTAATGAAGATATAAACATCACTGATCCTCCAGGTGGCGGGGGAGATAGCACCGACTGGATTGTCGTCGAGAGAGGACCAAACTTTATCCGTAGGCAGAGAATTAGCAATCCCGATATTTTCAGTTGGGAAAGTGCGACTCAATGGGTTTATAACGGTACAGCTTGGGTTCCCTATATTTATACTGAAACTGATAATTACTATCAAGTTCAGTCGGGACTTATTGGGGCGAGGATTTACAAAAGCGGGTACGCAGAGTTCTATAGTCCAGATATGACAGAAGTCAGACTTTATGAGGAGCGATGGGTTTTAGAGTATTATGATGATAATAAATGGAAGACATGTGATGTTTACAGCCCGACATTCATTGTAGATAGTGATGATACTTCGGTAAATATAACCGCATCATTCATAACAGATTATCCCAATTCTGGAGAACGTGTCTTTGATGTGAAATATATCTTTAGAGAGGGGAAGCCGCTGAAGCATGAAATAATATTTACAAGTCATTCTGCAGAAGAGCATCTCTTTAGAGTAAAACAAAAATGGGCTGGAATAGTTGCTGATAAAGTAAAACATAGTAAGGGTATTGATGATAATATCACATCACCTATTATTATTAATAGTTCATATTTCAAATTTCAAAAGGATGATGGGAATTTAAGCATATTTGAAGACCAATGGAAAATGTATTATGGGTACAACGATACTACACACAGACCGTATATCCTTGAAGATCAGAATTTAAAACCTGTAGAAATAGATACACATGCACAAGGATTAAAGGCGGATTTCATATTTGGAAACTGGACATTATCTCAGAATGAAAGTTTAGAGATTGACCCTGATACAACAACGCTAAGCGATCCGACAGAGGACGGAGATATAATGTGGGATGACCCAAATTACCTCAGAGAAACAGATAATAATGATTTTCTTTTCGGGTGCGATGGTGATGTAGATTACCGTGCATATGTCGAATGGGATGTTTCATCTCTTGCAGGTGTAACACTAACTGCAAATCCAGTGTTTAAATATGAAGGAAACGATGATGATGGTACAGACGAAGAGATAAATCCTATTCTTGAAGAACCACCAAGCGAAGCAGAAGACGATGACCTTTATAGTTATATCGCAACTGGAGATGCCTATGTTGACCCTTTTGATGTTGTACAAGAACCAGACCTAGAAGAAGACTTGGGAGCAGATGCGAAAGATGATTTACAGGATGCAATAAATGCAGAACAATCATGGTTTGCTATAGGATTTCAAAGTCCTGCCGATGAAGGACAATCTGGAGTAAGACCATCGTCCATTATGGATGAAGAGGATATACCCACCCCGCCACCGACTCTCTATGTTGAATATACAGAAGGTCCTTCATTAGAACAGGAAGGTTTCCGTTTTAGAAACGATGATGGCAATGAGGCTGGGGCAACTTGGATTGCTGAGCAGGATACAAATACAGAACGAGATAAAAACACAAATACGAGATTAAGAATTCTATTAAATGCCACTGGTAGTATTCCTTCAACTCAATACCAGTTGGAAGTTAAAAAATCCACTGATGACACATATCTAAAGGTTCCTACTTCATTATTAGGTGAACAGGTTTTAAACTACACATCAAGCGATACCTGGGTTGCTCCATTTGGAGTAAATTCTGTTCAAGTTGAAGCTTGGGGTGGTGGTGGTGTTGGAGGGAGGGCAACTGTTAATCCCTCTGGTGGCGGAGGCGGAGCAGGCGGAGCTTATGCCAAAAAGACAATTTCTGTTACACCAGGACAAAGCTATGCCATAGTTGTTGCAGCAGCACGGATTGGTGGTGGACAACAGGGTAATACTGGGTACCCCTCATATTTTGACAATGGTTCTCAGGTTTATGCCGAAGGTGGTAAAGGTGGATGGCAAAACAATGGGGCTGGAGGAGTTGGTTCAAGTGCCAGTAGCAAGGGAGATGTGGTTTATGCTGGCGGAGACGGATATGCTGGAACCACCACTCAGGGTAGCCCAGGTGGTGGTGGAGCAGGTTCTGGCGGAGAAGGAGGAGACGCAACTCTAACAACAGCAGGAAGCGGAACGGCTGTTGGTGGGGGAAACGGGGGAGCAAGAAGGACAACGCAGGGAGGTGGAAATGATGGCAGTGTCGCTGGCGGTGGAGGTGGAGGTGGTTTATGTCTTACCCCTGGATTCTGGACTGGCGGCGACGGAGCTAGAGGAATGGTTAAGCTTACTTTTACTCCTCAACCTCCAATTCTCTTATCAGATTCAACAAACATTGCGGCAAGCGGTGAAGATACGACAGCACAATTAACTCCTCCAGCAGGGAAAACAACAGGAGATTTTGTGGCAGGCAGAATACAAGACGATGAAAACCCAGCTGATGCGGTAAGTATTACTACTGATAATTATACAGAAATGGAGTGGTGTTTTAAAATTACAGATTTCGCTACGTCTACCGATGTTTATCAATTTAGGATTACAGCAGATGGAACACCGCTTGATACTTATCCCGTAACGCCACAGTTAACCTATACAGCAGCACCGACGCAGAGCAATCATAAAATATGGAACGCAACAACTCAAATTGAGAAAAGTCTTAATGCAACTGATGTGGATTTATATCCTACATGTTTCAATGTGACGATCAACGACGTCGACGGTGACAATATGAATGTCACGGTTTTGACAAATGAGAGTGGTGGTTGGACTGTTGTAAATCAGACAGGTGGTAGTGGTTTATCGAATGGCACATATAGTTTTACAAATACCTCTTGGATTGACTCCTATGGTAAAACATATTATATTTCGTTTAACCTCACTGATGGCACTGACTGGTCGAATAAGACGTATCATTTTACAACCTATTATATACAATCAAAGATTAACAATACAGGTTCAACTGATATCAGGGGGTATTTGTTGATTCAGGTTCAGTATAATGATAGTGGAACTTGGGTTGTTGATAACGATACGATAAACGAAACAGAACCAAGGACAATTAACTTTGGTGAACAGCTGGCGCTGGATCTAATTTTCAATGGCAATGTATCTACTGATGATCTTACATTTGGTGATGGTATGTATCGTGTCTATGCAGCTTTCCGTGATCCTGATGGCGATGTACTGATTTGCGATGATGAAACAGTACTTGAAGCATGGTATGAGTTTGAAGTAGACGCTAGTTAAGCCAAAACAAAACCAATAAAATAGATCAGGCAGAAATGCCTGATTTTCAATACTTTTTTTTTGCAGTGATGACCTAATAGTTTTCTACTTTCCAACAAAGAACACCTTTGATTTATCATCTATCCCAAGAACCACTGTTTATGAGACATTATTTTTTGCTGGTTGTCTCTCCTTAGGATTCTTCATAATTTTCAGCTATGTTTTTGAGACGGCGAAAAACAGTCGCTTTTGACATTTTGAGATCTTCTGCTATTTTTCTACATCCCCAGTC
>SDBT01009368.1_pt1 | contig 15888 bp, 24 predicted proteins | sample 2277101 | NCBI WGS metagenome assembly SDBT01 (sample SAMN10404973, study PRJNA504765) | marine sediment metagenome | isolation source: marine sediment core GS10_PC15, 103 cmbsf | place: Arctic Ocean: Southern Knipovich Ridge | collected 2010 | reverse complement strand
AAAGAAATACATAAAGTGTAAAAAAGATGGAAGCGTAAGTATGGTACAAGAATAAGAAAGAAAAAATAATATTCAAATAAATTAAATAAACAAAAAAATGAAACAAAACAAATTGTTAATTTTAACAACAATTTTAGTGATGTTTGTATTGGCAGTGATTCCTATAATGAGTGCAGCAACTACATTGACTAACACAGTAGCAGGTGGAAATTATTCAGATAGTTTGATTACCACTATGACTGTTGACCAAAATACAGTCTTTAATATGACAAATGTTACTTGTTATTACAATGTAACAGGTGGAGCAGCAACTACATTTTTAGTTGAAATGCTAAATTCAACTCCAGAAGATTTAGTTTTTCAAAATACAACTGATATAGCTGCTTTTGGTGAAGCTATGACTTACAACATTTCATGTAATGTGTATAATAAGACTACTTTGAATACTACAATATCAGTAGCAGGTATAACCTTTGACCACACAGACCCTGTTTGTAGTTTAGTTAGACAATCTAACACAATTGAGTGGAAAGACACACAGCTAATCACATGGACAAGTTCAGATGCTGTTGAATTAGTTAGTACATTGGTTACAATAGATAGACCTGAAGATGGGGCTGATATAACTGATTCAGATGCTAATGATGCAAGGACTTTAACATCTCAAGAGACTAAGTATGTCGGAGATTGGACTACAACTATACTATCAACAGATAGACCAGGAAACACATGTACAGAAACTGTGACTTTCAAATCAACTTATGGAGATGGAGAGATTTGGGAGCCAACAGCACCACCAACAGACACAGGAAAGAATTTGTTGTTATTGATAATCCTCGGAGTTGTACTCTGGGTTATATTTGGAAAGAAGAAGTAAAGAAGAGCAATTGATTGTTTGATTTTTTGCTCTTCTAGACGTTTGTAGAAGTGAAAGTAGTAGAAGCAAAATGAAAAATAATACTCAATTAAATAAAATGAAAAACCAAAATGGCTTTGTTTAATCAAAAACGAATGCAGGATTTAGGAATACTAGCAATTGCAGTTGTATTAGTACAAATGGCGTTATCCAAATGGATTTATCCTTTTTTTAATGCAGCTACAGAGCAGCTATTCTCAATAACCCAACAAACAGCTATTACTTCCCCAACACTTGGAAACAAGATAATTGGATTTTTAGCAGGAATAATTCCTTTTGAATTAGGGAATTTTAGTAATTGGATAGCAATGTTCTTAGGAGCTTTTGTTATCTTGATTGTTGGTTACTGGGTATATGACCAAAAATGGGCTCCATGGAAAGGAAAGAATGTTTACCAAAGACTTTGGGCAATATTGCTTTATGGAACATCGGTCCTTTGGGTCTTCCTATTGATTACTAAGATTAGTGTAGTATCTACATTAGCACTTCCGTTGCTTATTGGATTAGGTATTAATTACTTTATCCTTGCACTTGTAATCGTAACCCTCGCAAAGACAAGAACTTTTAAATTTTTGAGAATTTAGGGAAACAGGCGTTTGGCTAGGTTCTCAGGTTCTTAAAAATGAAAGAGAAATATGTAATAGTATTTATAATAGGAATAGTTTTCCTACTTTTAGTAGGGACTATTGGATTTATGAATGCGCAGGAAGAACAAGAAATCCCTACAGAAGTAGGAGATACCTGGTTAGATAGGATAATTTCTAATATCCAATCCTTTTTCCATAAACAAGATATGTTCACAATTTATGGAAGAGAGTTAAGCTGTAGCATAACTCCTGATATGGTTCATAATTTTGTAAAAGACCAGAAATATTATTTCAGTGAAGAAAGTACTTCAAAAGACTTTTTTGTGAATTTTTATAGAGGGGAAAGAGGACGTGACCAGTATCTTAAAGAGATTTATTATTATCAAGACCAAAATTCAGCATATGTTACAGATGGAGATGGGCAAGGAAATATCTATGCTAGTCCTTATATAACGTGCGATGCCGGGATGTATTGGGATGAGAAATGTTATATTGAAGTTTATACCTGCGATAAAGGGGTTTGCGTGAGTGATTCAGATTGCGAAAGCGACGAAGAGTGTAACAAACAGACTTCAGCCATCTCTGACATATTTCCATTTTTCGGAGTTTGTGAACAAGAAGAAGTCACTTACCACGAAACCAAGGTTTATGAGTGTAGTGGCGGAAGCAAGGATTACATAGGAGAAGTATCAAGAGGAGATATTAATTGGTGTCCTGACCCAGACGATAATAATTATATTCTACCAAGTGGAGGAACCTCAGGAGTTTGTTATGAACCAGAAAACGAACCCATGGAATGTACGACACCTCCAAAGACATGCTGGAGAATTCAAGAGAACCAATGTAATTCGCTTTCAATTTTCACAACATCCTGCGAGAATAGTGGTTATTATTCTTCTAAAGATACTTGCGAAACGAACATCGGAATTATAAAGAATTGTTGGGATTATAATCAAAACTATGAAGAATGTAGAACGGACTCATATATTACAACAAAAAGTTGTGAAGAGATAGGGAAATTTTCAACAGAACAAGTATGTAAAGATGAATATGGGTTGGATGGAAATGGTAATGGAAATGGAAATGGTGTTGAAGTAAAATCTTTTAACATATCTGAATTAATTGATTTATCAAGTTCTTCTTTAAAAGATGCTCTATGTGAAACAGTAGAACATTGCCCTTCTGATTCAAGTTGTAAAATTATTGAGAGATTACTAAGAGAAGGTTATGTAACAGAAACACAAATGAAAACAGCAAGAGAAGATTTTTGTATCAATGAGGGATGGTGGAAAGCCTTTTGGGATAATGAAAAATCATGTACTAGAAAATTCCAATGGAATAGAGACGATTATTTCCAAACACATTATGGGCTTTGTGTATTTGGTGAAGAAGAGGCAGGATTAACTAAGATATTAAAGGATATAGGAAGAAAAATTCCAATTACAGGAGACCCATTAACAGACGGAATAATCATTGGGGCTGGTGGCTTAATACTATTGTTTGTTTTATTTTCAAGACTTGGAGGACACTACGGAGAAATTAAATATGAAGTATGAATTAATGAAAGATAGGAAAGGGGTATTCCCACAAATGTTTGTGTTATTAATAGTTATAGCAGTGCTTTTATTCTTCTTTTTTTCTTTAGGAGGAATATCTAGTTTTATATTAAAAACCACCTTTCAAAACATCCCCCCTTTATTTTGGGTTGGTTTGATAATATTTATTCTTATTATACTTGGAGGAAAGAAGAAAAAATGAAAATGAATAATAAAGGTTGGGTAGGATTAGCAGCAGGATTAGTACAATTATTTGGGGGTATAGTTTTTATTTATTTATTAATACTTATGTTTTCGGGAGGAGCAACCTTCGGGGTATTAGGGAGTAAAGGGATTATTATGCTCGTTATTTTTATTATAGTATTATGGATAATCACAAGAAGAAAATGAAACAAAAAATGATAAAAAATAAACCAGGAGGAAAAAAATAAAATGACATTTTGGAAAAGTAGTGCGCGAGATAAAGTAAAAAATGGGCTTGTAGTTGGTAGTTTAATGGGATTAGCAGTTGTATTCGGAGAAAGAATTTTTAATCTTATCGCGAACAACATGCCAAAGGAATGGTTTTTATTTGGAAATATAACCCCCCAAATATATATTGTGGTATTATTTGCAGTCATAGGATATATTGTAGATAAGTGGTAGGAAATAAAACTCAATTAAATCGCTAAGGAGAAAAAATATGGCAAAAAGAAAAAAAGCTAGAAAAAAAAGAACAGTCAAAAGAAGAAAGAAAAAAAGATAGTGGGAGAGAGATTGTTTTCTCCCCTTTCTTTTTTATTGAATGTAAATAAATCCATAAATATAGAAGAAAATGGCTCTTAAATCGAGATTTGGTTTCAATACGCAGAAGTTTTTCACAGCTTTGCTTGTGTCATTTATTGCAATTCAAATTGGAAGTTGGTTATTATCAGAGTTAATGGGCTATCCTCTTCTAAAAGGAGGACCAATGTTGCTACTTTTCCTTGTAATTATTGGGTTAGTTAGTCTTTTTGTTTTAGGTAGAAAATTAGGGGATTTAAGTATAAAGAAAGATGGATTATTTATCCTTTTGGTCTTTGGAGCAATCATAGCGGCATTTATTTTCCTTCCAAAATATATTCCCCAAATATTTTCAATTCAAAGTTTAGAAATAAAAGAATTCCTCCGTGAAGTTATAGGAACTATTGCAGAAGTAGGAACCGGAGTTGTATAATATTCAATTAAATTAAATAAAAAGGAAAACAAATGAAAAACAAACAAGGGAAAGCAGATAAGTTACTTGTCATTGTAATCATAGCGATAGCACTAGTTGGGGTGTTTTATTTATTCGGTACAGGAGTAATAAAGCAAGAACCAGCACCAATAGAGTTTGGAGATGATGATTCAGAACCAGGTGGACTTACATTGGAGTTAATTGGTGAAGAAGGAGATAGAGGATATATGGCAGAAGAATTTTATGAAATAGTTTCAAATGGATTTGCTATAGTTAGGGGAGCAACAGCGGTAGCTTGTACTACAGATACTTTTTGCCAAGCAAGATGTCCTACAGGAGATACCTTCTGTGATACACACATAACTTGTTATGCAGAGAAATGTAGTTATAAACAAATCACTGGTTTTGCACAACATACAGAAGTTGCTAATGTTGGAGAAGCAATCTTAAATGTATTTTTTGATTCAGCAACAACAAGCCCAGCAAGTACAGCCTTTAATACGGCTTATGCAGGTAAGATAGGAACAAGTGTGGTTTTAGAGCAGGGAGAAAAATACGATTTCGTTTCTGCGGATATGTCTTTATCAACATATGAGACAGGAACAGCAACCGCATTTACAGTAGGGGCTCATGCAGTTAATCAATATACAGGAGCAAGAATTCCAATTACAGGAAGCCAGACATCAAGTGTAACTTTAACAGTATATCCAGACCCAGCAACCGAAGGATTTACAATAAGTTTAGGTGAACTTGGCGGTCTCTAAAAATACCAATACTAGTTGTAAGTGAGACATAGAGAAAATGGAAGATGAAGGACAAAGACAAGAATTGGGTATATTGGATAATGGGAATTGTAATTTAATGTTAATATCAAATTTAAGAACATAATTAAATTAAGAAGGAGAAAAGGATAAATGTTAAGCACAAGAATGTGGAAGGCAATTGGAGTAGGAGGAACAGCATTAACAGGAGCCCTACTTTTAGGAATATTGAAAGTAATTGATTTAGTTCCAGATACAAACTTACTTAATACAGGAATTACACCAGGAGTAATTTTTGGTATTTGGATGATTATTGTAGCGATTGCAATCCATAAAAACAGAATTTAAAAATGGAAATTGGAATAGGTCTTTTAGACCAAGGACTTGGTTATGTACAGCAAGGATTAGAATTTGTTAGAGGTATTCTTACAACAGTGGCTGGTTGGTTGCCTCTAAATCCCGAGTTGTCGGTTTCAATAATCTTCCTTTTAGCAAGTTTGTGGATAGGGCATTTTATTGCGAAAAAGTTTGTGGTTCGCCCTTTCACTCCAGCATATATTGTATGGACTTTAATTATCGCAATTTCAATCTTCCTTAACTTGATGTATTTATAAAAATGATTATTATCCTTGCTCATACTTAGGAACCTGTGTAATGGATACAAGTATGCATTGTGGATTTTATGCGAGTTAAAAATGAAAAATGGCAAAACAAGACAATTTGTTATTGTGGATTATTGGAATAGTGATATTTTTAATAGTCGTTACTAACCTTCCAACCACCCCTTGGTTTGCGATTATTACCAAAACAACCTGTGTAGACAACACGATTTCTGATTGGGATTTTGACGGGAATGTCTTAGATTCCTTGAATATAAATAATGGAATTAACTATAATGCTAAATTCATTACTGGCAAAATAGGACAGGCAGTAGAATTCAACACAACAAGCCATATAGATTTCCCCACAGTAGAAGCGAATGCGACAATAATGTGGATTAAAGATTATTTTGCTGGAGACACCGATTATTCTTTTGTGGCAAATCTAAACGGAACCAATTATGTTAATGGGATATTAGATAATACAAGGCAAATAATTCCCATTGGACCTAATTTTGGTTTAGGGTTTAACGGCTCTGTTGATATGGCAGCAACATTCAGTGACTTAAGCGTGGAAACCATGCTTGAGATATATAATAACGGAAGCGCAAGAAGTGTTTGTTATACTACATCATACGAAGAAAATGTAACATGCAAGGATTATGCTACAGAACAAACCACACCATCAACAACAGGGTGTTTGAATTATTCTGGGACTTTCTTCCCTAATTGCGATTATGAATGGGAAACAACTTCAGGATTTTATGTAGTTAACAATGTTTGTACCAAGCGGTTTTATTGCGAGGACATATTAAGCACGGATTTCAGCAGTCAAACATTATGTGAAGATAGTTTGATTGTAATAGAAGAAGAACCAGAAGATATAACTACACCATATATGGCAGCACCACCAGAAACAATTATGGATAAATTAAGCAAGGAAATATTTGAAATAGCCGGGTTTAAAGTTACACTAATACATTTGATAATACTTCTAATAATTATAAGTGCTTTCCTTTATTTTACAAAGGGGGGAAAGAAATAAAATGGCAAAGAATAACAAAATAGATACAAATACAATCATTATAGTAGTAGCACTTCTAATTTTTGTTATAGTGGTAATTCCTAAGTTAAATATTGGGGGAGGATTCCAGTTTGGAAGTATAGTAGACCCCCTTAGTTTATTTGATAATGTACCAGATTCAGAATGTATCTTTGAAGTGGATTATGAGTTAGTATGCCTTGGAAATAATGTTACTGGAACAATAAATGCAAAATCTCCAAATTGTTACATAGGATTTAATTATAATAATGAGGGTTGGAAATTTGCAGGAATTATTAATGAAACTTCTGTAGGACTTTATGAAGAATCAAGACAAGCACCTGCAGTAGGTCATTATGAATTTGCTGCTATTTGTGGAACCCCTGCTGATTTTTGTAGAACTAATAATGTTGAAGTAGATGTTATTAATTGTGATGAACCAGCACCTGATATTACATACACTTGTGGTTGGATTGGAGAACAATGTGGAGGAACTTGCCCAAGTACTCATCCTTTATGTGTTGATGTTTGGTTTGAAGAATTTGCATTATTTGGAAATGGGGGATATGTTGAATGTGTCTGCTTAAACCCTGATACAGAAGAAGTTCATCCAGATTGGAAGCCAGACGGAATCTATCATGATGAGCCAGATTATAATGGAGAAGCAATTTGTACAGAGACAGACCCAACTCAAAATATTCATTTGTTTGGAATTTGTAATTCAGATAGTGGAATAGCAGAACCTGATTTTTGTCCAACAGAGACAGCAGTAACTCAATTATATTGTTAAGATGATGGATTAACTTGCATGGGTTTATCTACTCCTTGTCCAAATGGAGAAATTTGTTTAGATGGAATTTGTATAGAAGGTGAAGAACCAGAATTAACTATTGGTGTTTATTGTGGAGATTTAGGATTTGATAGACATTGGGACACTCCTAATCCAGGTAATTGCCCACAAGCAGCAATAAATTATTGCGAACCTCTTGGCTTTGGCAATGAATACTTTTATGATTATGAATTAGAATGGTGCTGTTATAAATGTGTAATATAAAATGAAAAATAATAATACAATATTCTGGATTATAGGAATTGTGGTTTTAGTATTTTTAATTCTGCCACAACTTCAGGCTCCAACAGAAGAGGGAATGATTGGCTTAACTCCACACTATTACAAGGATGGAGTTGAAATCTTTCCAAAGTTTAGTTTATTTAGGTTCAGTGTTGTAACTCCTCCAGGAGGAACTTACGACCAAATAAGTTTTGATATTTCGGCAACAAATTTAGGAGATATTCCAATAGAAAATATAAAGGTTGTTAATGCTTATCCCCAAGCATTTAAAAACGCATTACCAACAACCACCCAATCTTTAGCAATACAAGAAACAAAAACATTATGGTTTTCTGATAATATGACAACTGGACAATTTGAAGCAGTATCTCCAGTTAATTTTTGGATTGAAGTTTCAGGAGAAAATACATATACAGAAGAGACAATTTATCCAGACAGGTCTTATTCAGGAGATATAACTTTTGAGGCTGAAGGGCCAAGTTCAACACAAACCTTTTTTGAAGGATTTTTTTCAATTGTTGATTTTGGTGGTCAGACATATCATAATGATAGGGGATATAAAGGTGGTTCAAATGTTATTTTTACAGATTACTCTGGTTCAGGGTATTACACTGGGTTTGAGGTTATTACTGCATATGATAGTTATAATAATTGTAAGGTTTTTATAGATGGAATAGAATATTTAAGTTTTGGAGCAGTAGAATTTTATGCTCATGATTTTGGGGTAATATTAGATGATAGCATAGTAAGATTTGAAAATTCATTAAAAGTTCAGTGTTCGGGAACCTCTGGAGAACAGTGGGTATATTCAGTTTCATATATGACGGATTAAAATGATAAAGAAAATAATACAGGAAGTAAAAATTGAATGGAAAAAACATCCATTAACTACCGGATTTATGGGAGTAATCCTTGGAATATCTGTTTTATCTTATTTAAAACCCGCTTCAACTTCAGGAATTTTAAATTATATTGGTTTATCTATAATTAATTTTATTGTACTTTCCTTAATAATCTTCTTAATTTGGTGGTTTTACATAAGGAAGAAAATAAAATGAAATTATTTAAAAAACCAAAATGGTTAAAGCCAGAAATTAATGAATTAATATATTGGGTTCATATCCTAATATTAGCGGTAGTGGTCACACAAGTAATGTCTTGGTTTGGATATTGCTTAGGATTTGAATGGTTATTAATACTAAAATTAGGTTTGGCAATTGCATTAGCAGATGTAATAGCACACACCATATTGAAACTAGATTAAAATGAAATATAAATTAAAAGATGGAATGCAAGCCGCAGTAGGTGCTTTTTCAGCAATCCTATTGTTTTTTGTTCTTAGAACAGAGCCGATTAATATAGATATATATGTGGGAATTATAATAACCTTAATTTGGGTCTCTCTTTTTTATAATGGGGATAAAGGTTTTCCAAAAGTGAATTTTTATATGGCTTTAATAATAACAGCAGTCATATCTGGAATTATGTCAATTATATTTAATTTAGCGACAATGGAACGATTATTAAGTATTAATTTCTTTTCTTCTACTGCAGTAGTGGGAATTTGGTTAGGCTTTCCCATAGCACTCTTAATGGACAAATATAACATGACAAATATATTAAAAAGGCATTATATAAGGAGATAAGATGGCAAAACAAAATAATACAATTTTAATTATTCTCGGTTTATTAGTAGGACTTTTATTATTTGGAGTAAATTTAGGATTATTTACAATAGGTGAGGCTTCAATGACACGAAGTGTTCCTTCAACAGTAAATCCGGAGCAAGAATTTAATGTTGTTTATACTACTACCGCATCTGATAAATGGGGGGCGAGCATAGTTGATACTGTTTCAGGAGGATGTAAGTTTCCAGATGGTTCAAATCAGTTAAAAACGGTAATGCTTTCTACAGAAGGTGGTTCAAAAACAATAAAAGTAATAGCTCCTTCTTCTGGTTCATGTACTTTTTCAGGAGATTATAAATTTGGAACAGAGGTAACAAAGGATTTTATAGATAATACAATAACAATTTCTACAGAAAATGGAAATGGAAATGGGAATGGGGATATTGTATGCACACTTGATGTTAAATTATGTCCTGATGGAACTTATGTAGGGAGAATTCCTCCAGATTGTAATTTTGCAGAATGCCCAAGTGGAAATGGATTTGATTTAAATCAGGTTTTATTTAAAATAGGGGATTTTGGAGTTACAATACTTCACTTAATAATATTCATAGTTGGATTATTTGTACTCCAAATAATATTACCAAAAAAATGAGAAATAAATGCATAGGAGGTAAAAAATAAATGGCAAGGAACAATAACACAATATGGATTTGGATTGTAGTAGCAATAGTTGCTATTTTGTTAATCGGACCTCAATTAGGATTATTTATTATAACTGGACAAGAAACACTTGTTAGGGAATTTCCGAGTCCAGTGAGTGCCGGAACAAACCAAGGAATAAATTATAAGGTCTCTGGTGCTTCAGGAAAATGGGCTGTGAGCATAATTGATGTTTTAAAATGTCCAGGCCATACAGATATAGTAAAGAAGACTGTAATGGTAAGTGATGTCGGAACTAGTTTAATAGTATTTTTTCAGTTACCAGATGAAGAAGGAATCACTTGTACTCTTGTAGGAAATTATCAATTCGGAGATAAATCAATTAAAACCATACCAACCCAAACTATACAAACAATCTTTTGTAATACAGAAGCAGACACAAATTGTGATGGGATTGTAGATAGAAACGAACTCGGAATTTATATAACTAAATGGTTAAATAATCAAGTCACAAGAACCAAATTAGGGGAAGTTATAATGGCTTGGGTAGGATGACAATGGGAAAAGACAATGCTATTTTAATTATTTTAGTAATATTAATAATTGGAATTTTCTTTTATTTCCAACCATTTGATTCTGATATTAAAAATAATAATCAAATTTTAGGAGAATTAAACAGGGAAGTTCCATTAGAGGCAAATTCTGGAGATACATTCATAATTAATTATTCAACAGATAAAACTGGAACATGGGTGGTAATTATTGAAGATTCGGTTTCAGGGGGATGTAAATTTCCTAATGGAAAATCAGAGTATAAATCGGTTATATTAGGAGAACCATTACAAATCGTTGAAATTACTGCACCCTTAAGTGGTTCTTGTACATTTTTAGGAGATTATAATTTTGTTTCAGATAAAGAAGTCGGAAAAATTAAAAATTTTCCAGACCAAACCGTTAATATAAAATGAAAAAGAAAATATTAAGTTTTATAATTGTAGGAATTTTAATATTATTTTTATTAGTTGGAACTGTTTCTGCTTTGAGTAGAGAAACTTATGATGAAATGAGTTTCTGGTCAAAATTAAAATATAATTTTTATACAGGAAAGATATTATTTTTTACATCTTGGGGTGAAGCCAATTATTGTGCTACTGACGAATCTGGATATAACGAGGAAACAGGAGATTATTTAGGATTTGATGATGAAACATTAAAAGCAGGAGATAGAACTGATTGTGGTGGTTGTTCATATGACAAATGTGCAATAGATGTTTGGTATGATATATATATTTATGCGGATGCTGGACCAAATCATCCAATATGGAATAGGCTTGTTTGGTATAAAGAAGAAGCTGGAGAAGGAGTTTCATTTACAGCACCAAGTACCCATGAATATTGGTATGTACAAGTTTATTGTTGTCCAGAAACAATTCCAACAGGAGATGACTGGGAGACAAGAGTATATGTTTGTGAAAATGGAGAATGGGATTATAAAGGAAGATATGGTAAGGATGAATATTGTCAACATGATACTTCTGGAGTAGATTTATGTTGGTGTAATGATGAGGATGAAAATTTTTATGTAGACGAATCTGATTATGTTCATTGTAGGACTTCACCAAGTGATAGTTGGTGTGCGGCTTGTATTTCACAATCAACTTACAAATGTTATAATAATGATATTTATTGGTATGATTCTTGTGGAAACAGAGAAGATGTAAAACAATCTTGTTCGGCAGGATGTGTAACAGGAAGTTCCATATGTAATACACCGGTTTGTAATACAGAAGCAGACACAAACTGTGATGGGGTTGTAGATAGGTCTGAATTGGGAGTATATATCACTAAGTGGCTAAATAATCAAATTACAAGAACCAAATTAGGGGAAGTTATAATGGCTTGGATAAGCAATTAAATAAAATGTTATATTTAATATGGCAAAACAAGACAACTCAATACTTTGGATTATAGGAATAGTTTTAATAGTAGCGCTCATAATTAATTCTCAGGTTCCAAAGCAAGAGGGGATGATTGGTTTGAATGTTCATTATTATAAAGACGGAGTTGAAGTTTTTCCTCAAAAGGGGTTTTTAGGATTTAGTGTTGTAATGCCACCAGGCGAATCTTTCAATCAGATTGCTTTTAATATAACAGGAACTACAACTGGGGAAATACCTTTTAGCAATATTCAAATAATAGATGCTTCTCCAACCGCCTTCAAGGATGCCCTTCCAATAACAACACAAACCCTTTCAATAGACCAAGATAAAACCTTATGGATTTCAAGTTTAATTGACACTGTTCAGTTTGAATCAATGCCTCAACCAGTAAGATTTTGGGTTAATATTTCCGCAGTGGATGATTACACTGAAGAAACTTTTTATGCGGATGGATTCATTGACTTGACTATTGAAGGAGAAACCTGTGTTCCAGCATCTTGTACTAGTGGTAGGACAGACGAAGAAATATCTTGTATTGATGGAATTTGTACTAGAACCTGTTCTTATTATACTTATTCATGTATTAATCCAACCGTAATATACGCTCCAAGTGGAATCGAAAATTTTAATGTCATTTGTCCTACTTGTTATAAAACAGTTTCTACAAGTAGTTATTCAATAGATAAAACAAATTATTGTTGGAAGATTAATTCCTATTCCACCTTTACTAATATTGTCTATATAGGCAAAACAGTGCAGGTTTGGGGTTATGTTTATGTTGGTGGTAGCTCTGTAAGTAGAACTACAGCAACACCTTCTACTAGTTTTAGTGGCCCAGTAAGTTACACCCATTGTTTTAGACCTTCTTCATCGCATACCGGATTATCTGGTTGTAATGGCATAACAAGTGGAGCCGGAAGTCAAGGTATAACAACCTCTGTTAAATATGGTAGCACCCCTGGTGGTACTTCAGCAACTTCTTCATGGTCTTCTTCTTATACAAGATATACTACACAATCAACTTTAAATTATGATAACAAGGTTTGTTCAATTTAAAATGTTAACCAAAAAACAAAAAAAATGGCTTGGAGGAATAATTGTTATAATTGGTATTATACTTATTTCCCCAATTCCAGATTTCTTTGATACTATAGGATTTTCTCTTTTCGCCATGTTGAAAGGAATTGATGTTAATATAAGCAATATAGGAACCTATTTCCTTGATTATATCATATTTAGTATATTATTAGGAGTAGTTTTACTTATTTTAGGATTAAATCTTCTTGGACAAAATGGGAAATATCTAATAAAAAAACTTGGTTTAGGAAAATATAAAATTGCAATATTTATTGGAATAATGTTGGTAGCAGTTATAGCATTTTTAGATGTGCAAGGGTTAATAGTATTCTCTGACTTAGGAATAGATTATACTGCAGGAGACTTCCCTCAATCCTGGTGGTTTGCCTTTAGAAACACAGCATATATCTTAATGGCTTTGGTTGCTGTTTCCTATTATTATTTTGTAAATCGGGACAAATCAGAAACTCTTGCAGTATTTTTAACTCCTTTTATTTTGTTTTGGGTAGGTCTTTCTGATGTGTTATATTTTGTGTTTAGAAAAGTTCCGATACCAGAAACATTTCCATGGCTCGATAATCATATTATTATAGGAAATATTTCAAGACTACTTGGATATGATGTTGTAACTAGTTTTACATTATTATTTTCTGTTTTACTTGGTTTTATATCTGTATTTATCGTAACTAAAATACTTAAAGAGAAATTCTGATGGGATTAAAAAGAAACTTGAAAAAGCAAAAACTTTTAAACCAAGGTTTCTTCATAAAAATAACCTCCAAAACCCAAAATGTTTAAGAAAGCTCAAAAACCCATGATGTATAAGAAAATATTTATAGTTCTTTCAATTTTGATTTTATTACTTGGTTTGGAATTAATATCTGCTGGGATAGTTACGCTAAAAGTTACACCTTTGAGTGGAGATGGGGCTATTACCCCTGATACAGCTTATACTTATGATTTTAATTGGACAACATCTTCTGATTGTAGTGGTGTAGTTTTTAGTAATTCAAGTATTTCTGTAACGACTAATAAAAGTGGGTCAGCTTCTATTAGTCTTATTGTTCCTGATAATCCGACCAGTATTCCGACTCATTTATGTGAGTACAGAGACGGGCCTTTAAGAGCAACTCATGAATTACCGTCTTCGTTTTTAAATACTGTATTTGTTCAATCTCTTAATGTTTCAGGAAATATCACTTCTGATAATTATGGTTTTTTCCAATGGTTAGGTAGTGTTGTTAAAAAAATAACAAAAGGTTGGTTTGAAAATATTCAAGTTGATTATAATATTAATTCTACAAATATGACTGCTTTAGATATTTATCAAGGAGGGTCAAAAGTTTTAACAACTGTTGCCTTTAATGATTTAACAGGAAACCCTTCAGATGTAATAACCGCAGGAAATTATATTAGTTGGTCTACAGATACTTTAAATGTTGCAGATAACTGGTGGGATGCTGATGCTGATATAGCTGCTGACGAGATAAGCGAATCTAAGATAGCATTCTCTACTGCTTGTGCTTCTGGAAGTTATTATTATTTGAGTGGAAACGATTTGGCATGCAAAGCCGACCCATTAGATACAATAGCAGAATGGCAAAGTTTGTGTACAGATTGTGTTACAGATGGAGATGTTGTAAATACTATTACAGCAACTAACTATGTAAGGAAAAACACTTGGACAGATATAGATAATTATCCAACAGGATGTTCTGCTGGAAATGCTGTGAGGATTATAGGGGATACTTTAACTTGTATAGATGTTTATGATGCCACTGATGACCCTCTTAGTACAATAGCAGAATGGCAGGGGTTGTGTATAGATTGTGTTGGTACTACTGATATTGGTGATGTTTTGGATTCTTCTCACATTACAGATATTTATTTATTTAATAATGCAAATGATGCTACTACAGGTACTTTAACAGCTAATAGTTTCATTGTGGGAGAGGATGATTATATTGGCATTGGTTCAGGCTCTGAAAGAATAGTCTTTGATGGAGGTAGTGGAGAAATAGAGATGTTAGGGGCAAATGTAGGAATAGGGGTGGCGAACCCAGACACCCAATTGCATGTTGGTGGTGGGTTGGTTTCATTAGGAGGAGGAGCAACGTTGACTAATGAGATATTCGCAAGTGACGGCTCTGATTTGACACTCGGCAGTTCTGTCTCGGTAGATTCTACAATCATAGCCATGGAAGGAGGGGTGGTCTCTGTATCAGTTAGTTTCGCTGCTGCTATAGCTGCTGCAGGGGCTACACAGAATGATTTCTATGCTTTTGGAACAGGAACAAACTATGGAACTGGTTCTTCAATAAAATGGAAAGAAAATGTAAACACAATTGATGATGCTTTAGACAAAATAATTAACATTAGAGGTGTTTACTTTGACTGGAACGAAGAGCATGGGGGAAAACATGATATGGGATTCATTTCAGAAGAACTTGGATTGATAATTCCAGAATCGGTAACCTTTGATGATGAAGGATGGGCTTATGCTGTGGACTATGGTTCAATCACTCCGCTTCTCGTGGAAGGAATAAAAGAACAACAAATCCAAATAAATCAGTTAAAAGATGAAAACGAATTAATGAAACAATCATTATGTAATCTTGGAGCGACAGAGTGGTGTTAAAATGAAAAAAACATTAGTCAGTTTATTACTTGCAGGAACAATCGGGTTAGGAACAATTGGAGTTTCTCCTGCTAAAGAAAAAACCTTAAAACCGTATGGATATTTAGAATTCGCTTATGTTCCAAAGAGAACATTCTTCCAAAAATATGAAAATGAGTTTATGGTAAAGTTTGGATTAGTATTAAAAGCCGATTTAAAATCATTTGATACTAGT
>SDBT01009367.1_pt1 | contig 15889 bp, 9 predicted proteins | sample 2277101 | NCBI WGS metagenome assembly SDBT01 (sample SAMN10404973, study PRJNA504765) | marine sediment metagenome | isolation source: marine sediment core GS10_PC15, 103 cmbsf | place: Arctic Ocean: Southern Knipovich Ridge | collected 2010 | reverse complement strand
ATTCGCTACCGACGAAGACAATTACAGTCCCGTCGTGGTCAGAGTCGACCGGGAGGGAATTTACGGTTTTCGGATGACTCGCGACGCGGCAGGCACAGGATCCTTCACTACCGATCGGCCACCGCAGAGCGGCGAGCTGCCCGAGGTTGTCGTCGGTGTCGATTTGACCAAGCCGACGGCCCGAATTACGGCGGCCAGGCAAGGATACGGACCGCAGGCCGACCGCCTGATCGTCTCCTGGCAGGCCGACGACCAGATGCTGGCCGCCCGCCCGGTCACGCTCTCGTTCGCCGCCCAAGCGGGCGGACCATGGACGACGATCGCCGCCGGTCTGGAAAACACGGGCAACTACGCATGGCGGGTCGACCGCCGGGCGCCCGAGCGGGTCTATCTACAACTACAAGTCAAGGACGAGGCAGGCAACGAGGAGACGTTCGTAACCACCCAGGCGATTTCGCTCCAATGGCCCCGTCCAGAGGTCAACATCCGCGACGTCCGCCCCCTAGGCCAAACCGACCGAACCTCCGCCAAACGCTACTATTTCCAGTAGCCCGTAGTGCAGGCGGCCCGCCTGCATTTGATCGTAGGGTGGGTCGAGGCACGAGACCCACGCGTAAACCCCAGTCTCTGTCTATATCACAGAAAACGCAACTTCGCACAACAGCCAATAGCCGGGGGACAACGTCCCGCGGGGATACCAGCATCCAACGCAACCCTCCCGCAGGCTGTTAGCCAATAGCCGGGGGACAACGTCCCGCGGGGATACCAGCATCCACCGTAACCCTCCCGCGGGCTGTTAGCCCCCGGCTATTCGCCCCTCTGGATGCGACGTCCTACTCTCCCGCGGCAAACTCACCTCTTTGCTCGCCACCAGACCAACCCCAACCCCGCGACAGCCAGCATCACCAGCGAGCCCGGCTCGGGCACGGCTTCGCCCTCTGCGACGAAGTGGGAGTCGGCGGAGAAATTCGGCCGGAAAATGAGCCAGTCACTGATCCACACCCTCCCGTCACCATCGAAGTCGCCGTCGACCGTTACCACACCCGTCGAGCCGGGAAGGTAGGCGATGTGGACGCCCCGATTGCTGACGGTGGCGCCGCCGGTGATGCTAAGCGCCCCGTTGCCGTAGTGGCCGACAGAGAGGTCGAGGTCGTGGTTCCACGTCGTTGCTGATGACGATCGCGGCTGAGCCGCTGGGAGTTGAACTGCAAGACAGACCGCGGCCCAGCGATCTCGGACGTTTCATCTTCGTTGCCTCCTTCTCACTTGCGGCGTAGACGACCGTGGGACAAAACGTGCCAGTAGATTCCTCCTAGTATAAACAATTTACCAGAAAATGCAACTCTCTCGGGGGATTTTTACCCGCCGGTTTCGGGCCCTCTTGGAAAATCAGCCTGAAGGGCTGGGATTCATCAGCCCAGGGCAACGCCCTGGGGGGAGGTGAATCGGGACATTGAAGCCCTGAAAGGGCGTCAGAAGTTGCCGCGCCAAAGGTTGTTGCGCCCTTGCAGGGCTGGCCTTGTGCGCTCGCCACGTTCCCCAGGGCGGTGCCCTGGGCTGATGAATTTGAGCCCTTCGGGCACGTTCTGCCCAAGATCACAGGCGAGCCGCCTGTGCTACGACCACAGGCGAGACGCCTGTGCTACTGGCTCTTCAACCGCTTAATGCCAAATGCCACCCAAATTCACGGCAAACGCCGCGTTAGTTTGGGTGGCGTTAACTTGACTTAGGGCAATCTAGAAGAAACGTCACTCGACGTAACTTGTTGAATCAAAACGAGTTAGGGCCATCCTCCCGCGTCGGCCGTCGTCGTAAGTAATTAAATGCAGTTTGCCAAAAACGGGTTTTTCGCTCATTTGCATAACTCGTTGCCGCGTCAGGGGTTACGAAGAAAATCGCGGTTTTCTTTTCCAAATGACGAAAACGCCGATCGGTCGTTTCAGGACCATTATAATCGACGTAACTCCTTATTTCAAGCCGACTTATCGGTCGCCGCGACCGAACCGCGCGAAAGTTTTCAAAGTCTAATAGCGTGACAAAATTAGGTTCAACGCCAATTCGCGTACCCCTATCCACCTATCCTGCGCAAAAGATCGTAGGGTGCGTGAAACGCACCACGAATCCAGGTGCAGGTGCGTTGCACGCACCCTACATCGGCATGGATTAGAACCCAGGTGCAGGTGCGTTGCACGCACCCTACATCGGCATGGATTGGCCGGTCGCGGCCTTCGCACGACTAGCGTATACTGACGCCATGGCCACCAAGAAACTCCATGCCGTCGACTATCTTGCCGCTCCGCAGAAGTACCCGCCGCTGCCGGTTTGTGTGGTGTACGGCGACGAGTCGTTCCTGCGTCGGCAGGCGTTGGCGAAGCTGCGGCAGGCCGTGCTCGGCGGCGATGAGGCCGAGTTCTCTTACTTCGCATTCGACGGCCGCTCGGCCGAACTGGCCGATGTGCTCAGCGAACTTGCCACCGTGGCCATGTTCGGCAACGGCAAGCGGATGGCCGTGGTCGACGACGCCGACGATTTCGTCACCCGATATCGCTCGCAGCTCGAGGATTACGTTGCCGAGCCGGCGGCCTCCGGCGTGCTGGTGCTCGATCTGAAGACGTTCCCGGCCAACACGCGGCTCTACAAGGCGGTGGCCGCGGATGGGCTGCCGATCGACTGCAACGCCCCGCGAGCGGCCGCAGTAGGACGCTGGTTGGGCCGTTGGGCCGAACAGGCACACGCGATCAAACTAGCCCCGGCGGCCGCCGAGATGATGGTCGAAATGATCGGGTCGGAACTGGGCCTGCTCGATCAGGAACTAGCCAAGCTGGCACTGGTCGCCGGGCCCGACCGGCGGGTCACGCCCGAGATGGTCGGCGAGTCGGTCGGCGGATGGCGGGCGAAGACCACCTGGGTGATGCTCGACGCAGTGCTCGACGGTGACGTTTCCGGCGCCATGGTCCAACTCGACCGGCTGCTAGGATCGGGCGAGACGCCGATCGGGCTCTTGGGCCAGATTTCAGCATCATTGCGACGTTTCGCCGCCGCCACCCGGCTGGTGTTTCAAGATCAAGCCGCCGGCCGCCGCATGCAACTTCGCCGCTCACTGGAGCAGGCCGGCGTCCGCTCGTTCGTGCTAGCCAAGGCCGAGAGTCAGCTTCGCCGTCTCGGCCGCGACCGCGGCGCAAAGCTTTACGGCTGGCTGATCCAAGCCGATCTCGACCTAAAAGGCGCCAGCGCCCTGCCGCCGCGGCTAATCCTCGAACGGCTGATAGTGCGGCTGGCGGCACCGCGGGAGATGGTGGAGAGTGGGTAGGGGGGGAGTGGAGAGTGGTGAGTGGGGAGTGGGGAGAACTGTAGACTGGGTCGAGCGGAGCAACAGGGCGATGTTCTGTATGGGCGGTTGTGTTGTGGCAGAGAAAAGGCAAGAATCACCGTTTGATCGAGCGAGGCCCACCTTTTGCGTGACGGCATACCAAGAAAGGTGGGCCTCGCTCGATTACTCCAGGTTCCGGCCGAAACTCCAATTCCGAACGCCTCCGGTCGGCGCAGCTCGGCGGTAATGATCCGCTCGACCCAGCCTACTACTACCCATCTAAGACATCTCCCCCGCCGTTGCGGCGCTGTTGCTTTAGCTCGGACATCATGAAGTTGATCGCGTGGAAATACTCGCGGACGGCCTTCGCGTGGTCGTCGGCCTGCACGGCGGCGGTTGCCTGCTCGTAATAGGTGTTGAAGCGGTCCCGGTCGACGACCCAGCCGCCTACCGTGGCGGCGTCGCGTAGCTCTTGGATGATCTCTTCGAGCCGCTCGGTGAACTCCAGATTGGCTGCCACTTTGAAGACTGCATAAGGGCCCTTGCCCAGCGGCTGAACGACTGACCGACCCTCGCTTTCGCCGCCCGATCGTTGCACCAGTGCGGCGATACCCGCGCAGGCGGCCAGGGCCAGACTGATCAGGGACGGGATCGTCTGCCCCTTGACGGCCAGTGCGGCAGCCACCACGAAAAACAGGGCCAGCAACATCCAGACGAGCGGATTGACCGGCCGGGTGGTCGGCCGTTGCCCCTCGGCGTCGTCTTCCGGGTGCTCGGGTACTTGCGGCCCGGTCACACGGGCAACGACGGCGGTGATATTGTCCGGCCCGCCGCGGAGATTGGCCAGATCGATCAGCGAGCGGACCGCCTCGTCCGGCGGCATCGACGCTAGAATGGTTCCGATCTCTTCGTCGGTCACCGGACCGGACAGCCCGTCGCTGCACAGCAGGAACGTGTCGCCGGTGGCCAGCGGAAAGGGCCCTTCCAGATCGACCGAGACGGTCGCGTTGGGGCCCAGCGAGCGGGTGATGATGTTCTTGGGGATGTGGTCGGTGGACATTCCTTCGGGCAATTGACCGGCCGCCTTGATCTCCCAGGCCAAGCTATGGTCGAACGTCAACTGCTCGAAGCGATTGCCGCGGAGCCGGTATGCGCGGCTGTCTCCCACATGGGCCACCATTGCACCTTCGGTCAACAACAACAGCGAAGTGACGGTGGTGCCCATGCCGCGAAACTCTTCGTCGGCCTGGCCTCGGCCGTGGATTTTGGCGTTGGCGTCGTGGGTGGCCGAAAGGATCGCCTCCGGGGGCGAGAGGTCTAGGAGTTTGGAGTAGGTTTGGGTGATCGTTTCGGTGGCTAGTTGGCTGGCCAACTCTCCGGCCGCATGGGCCCCCATGCCGTCGGCCACGATAAAGAGGTGCCCCAGCTTGCGGAAGAGTTCGGCGGTGCCGGCCGGGACCACGGCCATGGAGTCCTGGTTGTTTGCGCGTCGCAGGCCGACGTCGCTGATCGCGGCGTGTTGCAGGCAGTGGTCCCAGTTGGTCGTCTGTTGGTTCATGCGGCCGGGAACTTCTTAATGTGTTGGTGTCGCTCTGGTTACGTCGACTCGTCGAGTAATCTGTCACCTGCGGTTGGGGACACGCCAGCTATCAAATATAGCTTTGTCGGCATTGCGAAACCAGTCCGCTCCGGAGGACCGCTCTGGGCCCGGTCGAGCGGGAACCGCTCTTGACCTGGGCAGGGCAGCTTGGTATTGAAACGATCCTCCTCGTGCAATCCTCGCTTTTCGAACCTCATCCCTCCTTTCGACGGGTACATTCCGGTGAAAACCGCAACGGCCGCAATCTGCCTGCTAGCCATGCTATCGGTGCCGACCGTCCCGGCGACGGGACAGACTCGGATTCAGTTTCCCGCCAACGCGCCGCTAGTCGAAGCGGTGCCAGGCTCCGCGAACATCGGCCCACATTCGCCGGTCACGCTGGAGGGGATCGGCCCGCCACCGGCCAACTGGGACCCCTACGCACCGGCCGGTCCGCGGTCTTCAACGCTATTGGAGCAGGATCCTAACCTGCCGTTTGACGGTTACAGCGACATGCGGCAGAGGCTGATCAAGGAGATCCGGTTCGAGTATCTGTGGATGCCGGGTAAGGGGGCCAAGGAGTTCGGCATCAACGAGTTGGAATTGAGCACGACGGTTACCTTTCCGTTTCTGTACAACGCGGATACGCCGCTGCTGGTTACGCCCGGCTTCGCGGTCAACTACTGGCAGGGACCGCCGACAGCCAGTTTCGCCCCGCCGCTGCCGCCACGGGTTTACGACGCCTATCTCGATGCGGCCTGGAATCCGCAAATCGTCCCCGACCGTCTCAGCGCCGAGTTGAGCTTCCGCATCGGCGTCTACTCCGACCTCAAGCGGGTGACCAACGAGAGTATCCGCTACATGGGGCAGGGGTTCTTCGTGCTGGCGCTTTCGCCCAGTTTCGACGTCAAAGCGGGTGTGATGTATCTCGACCGAAACCGAATCAAGCTGCTGCCCTCCGGCGGCGTGATCTGGAGACCCGGTCCGAGGGTCCGCTTCGACATCCTCTTTCCCAACCCCAAGCTGGCCTGGCAGCTTACCGTCTGGGGAAATACCGAATGGTGGGGCTATGTCTCCGGCGACTACGGCGGCGATGCCTGGACGATCACACTGCCCGGCAATGCCGTCCAGTCGATCGACTACAACGATATCCGCTGTGCCATGGGCGTAGAGTTCAACCACATGGACGGCACGCGGACCGGATTCTTCGAGGTGGGTCTGGCCTTCGAACGCGAACTCTACAGGACCGTGGCCAATTCGTTAGGCCTGCACACCACCGTGTTCCTGCGGGGAGGTGTCGCGTTTTGAGTTGCTCCGGACCTCAAGCCGTAAATGTCTGTCCCCTTCTTCGGACGCTGACGTTGAGCCTGCTGTTGACGTTGATTGCCACGCCGCTGGGGGCCCAGGTCTCTCGTTTGCCGGTAGTGACGCCGGCCGAGGAGTCCTACCCGGGCCGGCTCGCGTCGTTTCCCGGTTCGACTGCCGAGTTGCTACAAGAACCCGGTGGGCTGGATCTGCCCGAACAGCCGGAACTTCCGCCCGGCGCACGGCCAGGCATGTTTCAGAAGCTGGTGTTCACCGGGACCTGGCTGGCCAACGACGGCGGTGCAGACGGTTTCGGCATCAGCGATCTGGAAGCCAAGACGATCCTGGCGTTGCCGATCCCCTCGCGCGACTATCCGCTAATCATCACGCCCGGATTCGGCGTGCATTATCTCGACGGGCCGCCCGGCAGCGGCCTGCCATCGGAGACCTACGACGCCTACACCCAGTTTCGCTGGATGCGACGGCTCTCGCCCCGGCTGGGCATCGACCTGGCAATCACGCCGGGCGTGTTCAGCGACTTCAATCAGGGCAGCGGCGATGCCTTCCGGTTGACCGGCCATGGGGCGGCCATGTGGACCTACACGGAGAATCTCAAGTTCGTGCTCGGGGCGGCCTACATCGACCGTTACACGACCGACGTACTGCCGATCGCCGGGTTTATCTGGACGCCGCATGACGATATCAAGTTCGATCTCGTCTTTCCGCATCCACGGATTTCCTGGCTGCTCTTCGATTCCCGCATGTATGTCACCTATCAATCGATCGACGAAGAAGTTGTCTATTACCCGCAATACTGGGCTTACATTGCCGGCGAATTTGGCGGGGGCGTCTGGGCCATCGAACGAGCCGGCGGTGCGGCCGACGAAATCGACTACAGCGACTATCGGTTTGTGATGGGTATAGAGCGCAAGATGCCCGGCGGTCTGGGTTCCCACTTCGAGATCGGCTACGTCTTCGGCCGCAAGCTCCGCTACGCCAGCAACTTCGCCAGGTACAGGCCCGGCGACACCGTCATGCTCCGCGCCGGGTTGACGTACTAGCCGTTCGTAGTCCGTTCGTAGTGACCGCATTCATGCGGTTCTTGGGTCTGGTTCAATTTGGTAACAGCCGCTTGCGGCTTCGCAGTTTCTCGCACGACACTGCGAAGCCGCAAGCGGCAATCCGAACCCGATAAATCGGGTCACTACGAACCCTTCTACCCAACAAACCCCACGCAACGCAGTGCGTGGGCGTTAGAGAGCATCCCTCCCCACTCCCCACTCCCCACTCACCTTCCCCCCGCTTGCAAAACGGCCCCACGGCAAGTACCCTAAACCGCACCATGATCCTCCTGATCGACAACTACGACAGTTTCGTCCACAATCTGGCCCGCTATCTGCGGCGGCTGGGGCACTCGACATACGTGGTTCGCAATACGGCCATCGACGCGGCCGGCGTGCGGGCGCTGGCGCCGGACGCGATTGTACTCTCGCCGGGACCATGCACGCCTGCACAGGCCGGCTGCTCGTTGGAACTGGTCCGTCGGTTCCATGCCGAGTTGCCGATCTTGGGTGTGTGCCTGGGGCATCAGACGATTGCCGAGGCGCTCGGCGGTCGCGTGATTCGCGCCACCGAACCGGTCCATGGCCGCAGTTCGCCGATCTATCACGACGGGCGGGGCACGTTCGCCGGTCTGCCCAACCCGCTGGTCGGTTGCCGCTACCATTCGCTGGTTGTCGAAGAAGCCTCGCTGCCGGAGTGTCTGGAAGTTTCCGCCCGGCTCGACGACCGTACTGTAATGGCATTGCGTCACCGCGAGTTGCCCACCGTCGGCGTGCAGTTTCATCCAGAGTCGATCCTCACCGACACGGGCTACCCACTACTGGCCGGTTTTCTTCGGCTTGCCGGCTTACCGGTTCCTTCCGAGCTTCCGCAGATGCAGAGCGAGCGGACATGGCCCGAGGAAATTACCAGAAAAGAAGCAAAGAAGGAACACGTCCCATGAAAACATCCAAACCTGCTCGTCGTTGCCTGCTTGTCTTGGCTGCTCTGCTGCTGAGTTCCACACCCGCTTCTAGTCGCGAGCCCAAGGTCTGGCCGTCGACACCGCCGGCCGACTGCCCGTTCGAGAAATCGAAACAGATCACGGGCATCGCTTTCACCGGACGCCACAAGGAATACACGCGGGCCGATACGTGGTATCCGTCGTGGGCGGCCGACGGCAATCTGTATTCACCCTTTACCGACGGAACGGTTGGCGGCGTGTTCAGCGGATCCGGCTACAACTTCGGTAAGAACCGCCCTACGGTGACCGGTTACGCCACCATCACCGGCGACGACCCGATGAACTTGAAGATTATCAACCCGGGCGTGATCCGGAACGATCCGTTTCCTTATGGAGGACAATACCCTTGCGGCACGCTGGCCCACAACGGCGTCTTGTACCACGGCACATACGCGCTGGATTGGCATAAACGCCCCTGGGACACGATGGGCCCCTTTGTCGGTTTCAACGTCTCCAAGGATCGTGGCAAGACCTGGCTGCCGGGAGCCCCCACCGCCAAGCGACCGCTGTTCGGAGAATCGGGCAAGCATGGCAAGCCGGTGCTGATGTGGCCCGATGCCAATCCGAACACGTCCGAGAAGACGCTCACCTCGGGCAAACCGGGCACGCGGGTGAAGATCGGAGCCCCGCACTTCGTCGATTTCGGAAAGAACATGCAACATTCCCCCGATGGCAAGGCCTATCTGGTCGGCCATGGCGCGACTCGTGGCGACTCCACGTGTAGCTGGATCTCCGGCGATCAGATCTACATGGCCCGCGTCACGCCCAGCGTGGAGAACATCAACGACGCGTCGAAGTACGAGTTCTTTGCCGGCCACGATTCCGCCGGCAAGCCGATCTGGGTTAAGGATTTCGCGAGAATCAAGCCGCTGGTCGAGTGGAACGACCGTGCCGGCTGCGTGACGATGACGTACAACGCCGCACTGAAGAAATACTTGATGTTCGTGACCTACGGCGGCACGACGGGCAACGGTCCGTACGACACCTGGATCGTCGAATCGGACGCCGTTACCGGCCCATGGCGGTTGGTGTCCTATCTGAAAGAGTTCGGCCAGCAGGCATATTTCGTAAATGTTCCGACGAAGTTTATCGGCGACGACGGCCGGACGGCCTGGTTGTGTTACGCCCACGGTTGGCAGCACAAGAAACCCGACCCACCCGGAAGCTCCTACTCCATGAACTTGCAGGAGTTCAGACTGTTGACGCCAACTGAGGATCGTGTTTCTCAGAGAGAGATACATGTTTCCCCGAGAGATATACATGTTTCCCAGAGAGAGTAGGTAGCCGGGGTGCAACGCACCGCGGGGGGATTGGCGTGTCGTTCAGCGAAATCTCGTTCTCCCGCGGCACGTTGTGCCCCGGCTATTCGCGTTTCGTCCGCCGATGCGGTACTATCGGTTGTAGGGCTAACACGCTATACTGCCGAACGACATTCACCGAGGAGAGGATATCCATGTTGCGAATCTCTCGTGAGACAACGTCGACCTTCACCGTGGGCATCGTCGGTGTCGTTGCCGTCCTGCTTTGCACTCCGCTGGGCGCGGCCTCGGCTGAGCAATCGCCCGGGCCGATGCTGGCCAAAGCGCTCGAAGGGCCCATGGCCGACGCTGAAGAGATCGTCTTTGCCATCCGGGCGGTCGGCGGCGACGGGCATTGGTATGCCAACTTCGGCCACCGGTCGAATAACGAAAAGCAGATGAACTACGGGCCCGACGGCGGGAAACTCTGCCGCCTGAACCTCCGCACCGGAAAACTCCGCGTGCTGCTGGACGACCCCGGCGGCGGCGTTCGCGATCCGCATGTGCATTACGACGGCCAAAAGATCCTCTTCTCCTATCGCAAGGCCGGGTCGATCCACTATCACCTCTACGAAATCAACAGCGACGGCGGCGATCTGAAGCAACTCACCGACGGGCCGTTCGACGACATCGAGCCGATCTACCTGCCCGACGGCGACGTGCTATTCTGCTCGTCCCGCTGCAACCGGTTCGTGCAGTGCTGGTTCACGCCGGTGGCCGTACGCTATCGATGCGACAAGGGCGGGGGCAACGTCCGTCTGATCTCGGCCAACGTCGAGCACGACAACACGCCCTGGCTGCTGGGCGACGGTCGCGTGTTGTACATGCGATGGGAATACATCGACCGCAGCCGCGTCCGCTATCACCACCTCTGGACGAGCAACCCGGACGGAACCGCCGAGACCGTCTTCTACGGCAACCAGCAGGAAGGCACCGTGATGCTCGACGCGAAACCGATCCCCGGCACCGACAAGGTGGTGTCGATCTTTTCGCCCGGCCACGGTCGCAAGGAACACGCCGGCACTTTAACGGTCGTCGACCCCGGCGCCGGGCCCGACGATCGTTCGCGGGCGCGACGGATCGGCGGCAGCTCGAACTATCGCGATCCGTATCCGTTGGCCGAAGATTGCTTCCTGGTAGCCGAGGGTGCCAAGCTGCTGTTGATCGACGGCGAAGGCCACACCGAAGTGATCTACACTAACGACGACCGCCCGGGCACGTTTTGGGTCCACGAGCCGCGCCCCTTGCGGCGACGCGCCCGAGAGCGGGTGATCCCGCCCCGGCTGGATCGCAGTAAGGATACCGGATACCTGCTGCTGGCCAACGTGACCCACGGCCGAAACATGGCCGGCGTGCGACGCGGTGAAATCAAGAAGCTGCTCGTGATGGAAGCCTTGCCCAAGCCGATCAACCACTCCGGCACGATGGAACCGATCAGCCTGGGCGGCACGTTCACGCTGCCACGGATCCTCGGCACCGTGCCGGTCGAAGAGGACGGCTCGGCCTACATGGAGGTGCCCGCGCTGCGGAGCCTGTTCTTCGTCGCGCTGGACGAAAACGACCTCTCCGTCAAGCGGATGCAGAGCTTTGTCAACGTAATGCCGGGTGAGACCACCGGTTGCGCCGGCTGCCACGAACGCCGCACGGATACGGTCCGCCCGATCTCCCGGACGGCGCTACTGGCGACCAAGCGGCGTCCGAGCCGCATCAGCCCGATCGTCGGTGTGCCCGAGGTGATCGACTTCCCGCGCGACGTGCAGCCGGTGCTCGACAAGCATTGCCTGCGGTGCCACGGCTACGACAAGCCGCCGGCCGGTGGTTTTCCGCTGGCCGGTGCGCGGGGGCCACGCTATTCGCACAGTTATTACTCGCTGATGTCGCGCGGCCAGGTTTCGCACGGGCGCGACAGCCACGGCAACTATCCACCCCGCGGCATCGGCTCCTCGGCCAGCAAGCTGATGGGGCTGATCGACGGCTCGCACTACGAGACGAAGCTCTCGGCCGTCGAGCAAGCGAAGATCCGGCTATGGATCGAATCGGGGGCACCGTACCCGGGCACTTACGCAGCGCTGGGCACCGGCATGATCGGCGTCCGCCCGCCGGGCGCGTTGTTGCAGCAGCGATGTGCGAAATGTCACCAATCGGGCATCTGTGGACGATACCAGTTGCCCGTGCAATACAACCTAACCGATCCGGCCCGCTCGCCCATTCTGCTGGCGCCCCTATCGCGCAGCGCGGGCGGATGGGGACTTTGCAAAAACGAGAAATTCAACGCTCAGCCGAAACCGCCCGGCGCGAAGCAGGCCCCGCCGGCAGACGTATTCGCATCGACCGACGATCCCGATTATCAGAAGCTGCTGGCCGCCATCCGGAAATCCAAAGCCTCGCTGGATCAGATCAAGCGTTTCGACATGCCCGACTTCCGTCCCAGCCGGCATTACATTCGAGAAATGAAGCGCTACCGCGTGCTCGCCGCCGATTTCGATCCGGAGACCGACCCGATCGATCCCTACAAGACCGACGCCTCCTATTGGAGATCGCTCTGGCACGAGCCGGTGAAGTGACGCGGTTTCGCCGTCCCATCTTTCAAGGATGAAGGCCAGGTTTTCAACGAGTTTGAGTGTCGGCTCACTGTCTTCACCATGCGCCTATCTCCCACCGCCGATCGGCTCCACACCGCTGCCGCTGGCCGCGCTAAACCCACTCCCAGTCGCGTAGCCACTCGTAGCTCTTGGGCAGGTTGGCCCACATTTCTTCGGAAATCTGCCGGAGCTTTTCGGTTTCGGCCACGTCGAGCTTGCGGCGTTCCTGGACCGCCTTGGCGGCATTCTTGACCTGATCGATCGTGACCAGCCCGGGAATCGAGGCGGTGAGCACGTCGCAGGAGAGCACGTAGCGGAGCACGAGCCGGGCCCGTTCGTCGTCCTCTTCCTTCGTGGCCGAATCGGGCTGGCCTCGCGACTTGAAGACCGACCCGCTGGCAAACGGCTTGATGCCGATCATGCCGATGTCGTTCTTTCTCAGCGACTCGAACATACTGCCTTCCGGCTTCTCCTTGCTGTCGGCCGTGTAAGGCGTGACGATCACTTCGAGTTGCGGATACTTGGTAACGGCCTCGGCGATCCAGGGTCGATCGTGGCTGGAAACACCGGTAAAGCGTGCCCGACCGCTCTTCTTGGCCCAAGCCAGCACCTCCATGGCTACTTCGATTTCCTTGGGTGTGTTCCGCTTGCTGGTGTTTTCGTGCATTGTGATTCGCCAGAGGTCGACGTATTCCAGCCCGGCGGCCTTGAGCCCGCCGTCGAAGCTCTCCTTCATCTTCTCCAGCGTGGAGCCCCACTTGGGGAATCGGCTCTCGTGGGCGCCGAACGAGTAGCCGAAGAAGATCTCTTCGCGACGGCCCTTGACGGCCTCGGCGTAGGTCGTCACCTCTTGGTTCCAGCAGGCGTCGATGTAATTGATGCCGTGGTCCATGCAGGCGGCCAGCACCTCGCGGCGGTTCTTCTTGAAATCCTCCGTTCCACGGGTGGCAATTTTTTTCCAGTGCCCGCCGATGGAGACGGCCGAGATCATCAGGTTGGTTTTGCCCAACCGGCGGTACTCCATGTCTTTGTTATAGCTGCGGGTCTTGGTAGGGTCGGGTGGTTCCGTAGCCGGCTTCGCCTGGGCGAGGCTCCCGGGCAACGCTGCCGCCGAACCCACGGCCGCCGCCCCCACCGCTGCCGCATTGCTTTGCACAAACTCGCGTCGGGTAACTTCCGGTTTGGTCATCGTCTTCTCCTTGCCGGCCGATTGCATCCGGCCGTTGATTGGGGTGAGGGGATCTACTTAAACTCGTTCTCGCCGATAATGATCGCGTGTTTTCCGTGACAGTCCGTACAGACCGAGTCCTTGGTAACGTAGCGGCCGGTTACGCGGCGCTTGTCGATCCACTCGGCGACGAACGCGTCGTAGGCCTTGCTCTTCTTGTGCTTCGCGTGGCACCGTTTGCAGAAGTCGTTGATCTCGCCCCGGCCCCAGAGCACGTCCGGACGGACTACGTTCCACTCGTCGCCGCGATGGGCCTCCGAGTCGCCGTGGCAGCCCGCACAAGTTATGTCGTTCTCCAGGTGGTCCACCACGAGCTTCTCCTTCTTGAAGTCCAGGTGGCAGACCAGGCAGGATTCGTTGTCGTCCATGTAGCCGGAGTCGTAGAGCTTGGCGTTCTTCTTCCTGGACGGCTTTTCTTGATCTTCGGCACCAGCGTCCCCTCTGCCGATAGCACCAATGCCTGAGATCCACGGCACTGCCGAAACTGAAACAGCCAACAGAAGAAACACCAAAGTGAAAGCACGCTGTCGTATTACCATTATTCCTCTTTCTGCAAGTTCTGATGCCGTGTGGCAGTCTCCTGTCGAATCGACGTGAACCGTCCTGCATGATTAATGCTATCGTCTCCGCCGGGGATAGGCAAGGCGGAACCGCCGGGGCAGTCCGCGATCCATCCGAGCCAACAATGCGGTGTTCCAGCCAAGCCATTACCTCTATCGGGCCAAACCGATCGTGTCGCAAATCGTTACGACGACGCATATCGCCCAAATCGATCCCGGCCAGATGGGCCCAACATGGTGCCACCATCGTCGTAAGTCGTTTGCAGTCAATGCCTTGAGGAAAACGTCCCACTGACCGGCAGTTGATTGTCCCCAGCATGGGGCTGGCGACAATTCGTCCGGCTTCAAGCGCCGCCGAGGCATCACCGGCGGGACGCCGGTGCCACTCACCACTACCCACTCACCACTACCCACTCACCACTACCCACTCAAGCCCCGGCGTTTCAACGCGACGTCGGTTACTAACAGCAGCACGGCCACGATCAGCACGTATCGCCAGAGAAATTCGGTCCGGGATACCGTCTCCTGCGACGCCGCAAACACGTCGGCCGGTTGTGGGTCGTACCGGCCGCTGGTGGCCTCGGCGATCTCGCGGAGTAAGACTTCGTTGGTTGGGTCGGCGCGGAACTCGTCGGCGTAGCCGGGGGCCAAGCCGCGATAGGTCGTGTAGGATGGCATGGTGTCGTGGTCGAGCGTTACGGCGAATTGGACCGTGTTTTGCGGCGCGACGGCAAGCCCCGCAGCGTAACGGCCCGGAGCGATTTGGCGAAGTGAAACCCCGTCACTCTCCTTTTCGCGATCGACCGTTGCCGAAGCCCCGTTGAGAAACCGGCCCTGCTCGTCCAAAGCATCGAGCACAATGTAAGCGCGATCGTCGCTGCGCCGAACGTGAATCTCGAATTGCTCGCGGTCCGCTTTCCGCATGGCGTGGCGGACCACCTCGGCCCAAAATCGCCCCCGGTCGGGCCACTTCAGCCATTGGGGCGACCAGGCCGTGCCCAGCTCGGAAGTGAACGCCACGCTAACACCCCGCCCGTAGCGCCACCACCCCAGCAGCGGGTCGCCCGTGTCGGTTTGCAGCACGACCGAACTGTTCGGTTTGGGCTGCGTTTCGATATAGCCGAGCAGCCGCGGGAGCCCTGCGAGGTCCATGTCGGCGAAGACCTGGGCCGGGTCGGCCGGCTGCGGCGAGACGACCTCCTCGACAATGCCCACCTTGGGCGGATTGGCCGCTTCGGTGGCAAAGGCCTTGGGCACGTCGGTCGGATCGTCGCAGGCGTAGTATCGTCCGCCGCCCAGTTCGGCAATCCGGCGGAGCAACTCGCCGGCCGCCTCCTTGCCCATCCCCACGGTCGAGACGGTGATGCCCGCCGCGGCAATCTCGCGGGTCAAGCGATCGAACGGCCCCGGCTGCGATAGCCCGTCGCTGAGCAGGATGATATGTTTCAACTCGGCGTAGGCTTCGTCGAGCGCGAGATAGGCCCGGTGCATGGCCGGGTAGATGTTCGTACCGCCGCCGCGAGCGTCGATCTTGTCGATCTCGTCGCGAACGATTCGTTTACCTTCATCGGTGCAGGGTCGAATCTCGCTGATCCAGCGACAGCGATCCTTGAAACCGATCACGCCAACCTGATCGCCAGCGCCCAGTCGCTCGACGGCCAGCCGCGTCGCCTGCTTGGCCAGTTCGATGCTCTGGCCCTGCATCGAGTCCGACTCGTCGATCACCAGCACCATCGCCCGCGGCGGTCTGGGTCGGTCCTTGCCGATCTGGCAGAGCACCGGCAGGATCTCTTCGAGCTTCGTTCCGTGATAGCCCCCGGCGGTGAACGCCCGATCGCCGCCGACGACCATCAACCCGCCGCCGTCGCTGACGTATTGCCCGATGATGCCGGCTTGTTCGTCCGTTAGCGTCGCCGTCCGATCCGTCGTTTCGGCAGCGGCAGGCGTTGCCGGGACGTTTGC
>SDBT01009366.1_pt1 | contig 15889 bp, 20 predicted proteins | sample 2277101 | NCBI WGS metagenome assembly SDBT01 (sample SAMN10404973, study PRJNA504765) | marine sediment metagenome | isolation source: marine sediment core GS10_PC15, 103 cmbsf | place: Arctic Ocean: Southern Knipovich Ridge | collected 2010 | reverse complement strand
GGCGATATAGAAGTATTTCAATTTACGCATAACAAATACCTAGAGCTCTTCAATACACATGTTGACATTTCAGAAATTTTGTCAGAGGTATTATTAAAACTTTTACATATTACTAATAGTAAAGATGCATTTCTGGCATTACTAGAAAACCAAAACAATATCACAACATTTCGGTATTATTATATTAGCAGTACGTCTTTTAAATTAAAAGTACAAGAATGTGAGGTGTCTCTCGATCATCCATCCTTACTATTAAATAAATGTATCGTTATTTCCAATGATGTATCCACCGATCCACGAATAAAATGTACACATGTGAAACAACCTGAGGGTCATCCTAATATATTGACATTTATAGGTGTTCCACTTAGTTATGGTGATATCACTATAGGTCAGTTAGGATTATTAAATAATCCTGATGGTTATCAAATGGAAATAGTTGAACAAATAATACCATTAAAGAATTTTTTAAGCAATTTCACCTATTTATGGAAACAACATCGTCTTAATATAACAAAAGAATTGGAATTAAAAAAACAAGTAGTAACATTGAAAGATTCGTTTATTGCTACTATGAGTCATGAGATTCGCACACCTCTAAATGGTATCGTTGGTATGGCCAGATTACTTTCTGATTCAGATAACCTTTCTGATAAACAATCGCGATATATCCGTATTCTCGCTGAATGTAGTACACAACTTATGGAGTTAGTCAATGATATCCTTGATTATAGCAAAATGTCAGCTGGTAGTATAATTCTCAACAAACAACCCTTTAATCTTAGGTCGTGTATCCAAAAAGCGGTGGACATCATTTCGCATCGTGCTACTGATAAAGGTCTGGATATCAAAATAGATATACCTATGGTTATACCAGAGAATGTGACTGGTGATTCTAGACGTTTAAACCAAGTGCTTTTTAATCTCCTGACCAATGCAATAAAGTTTACAGATACAGGTTTCGTAAAACTTGCTGTTACTTTTAAGGACATCCCATCTGATGAGTATACCAAAAGTAAAAAAATAATATTTACAGTACAAGATACTGGTATTGGTATCAGTAAAATCGATCAAAACTGTATATTTGAAGTTTTTACCAAAATTAGTAAAGACGACAGGTTTTATACTAATACAACCCCAGGAGCTGGGATGGGATTAGCAATAAGTAAGTACATCATTGAGAGTATGAACGGTGCTATTTCTGTAGAATCTGATGGAAAGTCCGGTAGTATCTTTACATTCTACGTTATTCTTGAGGACGAAACAGATATTATACATCTCATGGAATTACACGGTAAAGAACTACAGAATAAAATTGCCATAATTGTTGATGATACTGAAGATAACCGTATTTTTTTAATGGATACCTTCTATTCTTGGGGAATCAAGTCAATATCATTTAGTTCAGCACGTGAAGCTCTCAACTATATGGAGAAGGATACTAAATTTGATATTGCGATTGTTGATCTCTGCATGCCTAATATGAGCGGAATTGAACTTACACAGACAATGCGAGAACGGGGTTATAAACAACCAGTAATTGGGTTATCTAGTATAGGTATTAATGTACCTGGTCATGAGTGGTTCGATCACTTTACTACAAAACCAATAAGTAAAAGTCGTCTATTCAATTTGGTACTGCGATGTTTCGTTATGCAGGAAACTAAAACTGTGCTTCCCAAACGCGATATCGTGGTTGAACGAGAGACACGTGAGTTACGGATATTGATTGCTGAAGATGACTATTATAACCAAATCTTAATTACCGAGTTACTCAATACTTTAGGGTATACTAATATAAAGGTAGTAAGTAATGGAAAGTTGTGTGTTGATGAAGCCAAAGAAAATAAATATGATATTTGTTTAATGGATGTAAAAATGCCGGTGATGGACGGTTTAGATGCTACCCGGCGAATTAAAAAAATGAGTAATCCCCCTACTATTATTGCTGTTTCTGCTAGTGTCCTGGATGCTGATAAAAACCGATGTTACGCAGCTGGTATGGATGGTTATATAGCTAAACCGATAAAACTAGAGCAATTGGAATCAGTACTCAAAAGTCTAGAATTACGATTAGTGATACACACATAAATTATTCGTCGCCCTTGTGTTCAGTAGAATCCTCACTATGTTGCTCCATCCTACCCCATTGATACTCTAGATTCTTTAGGATGCCGTGGTATTCCTGCTTTTCTTTAGCAACTACTTTTTGTTCTTGTAATTGCGCTTCAAACTTGTTACGACGAACATTGTTAATTTCTTCATCGTGACCAGTAGAACATTCTGGAAGACCAACATTCTCAGTATTATGTGGAGTCTTTATACTGATGCGGGTTTCTGTACCAACGAGTGTTATCCCAATCCCCATATTCCCACGCGCCTCATGTGGATTCTCATAAATACACATATCTAATTTATGTATTACATCGTTTGGTGGCAAATTTGGACTATTATCTTTAATCTGATTAAATTGTTGTCTTATTAATAATATTACATTGCGGGCATTATCACGTTCCGAGCGAGGAAATGCTAGTGTTGAGTCGATTAATCGACTCAATGCATTATGTTCTTTAGCTGCTTCGTAAAATTTTTCCGAACCAGCAGCAAAATTAAAAAATTTGTCTATACCATTAGCAATAAAAACAATAGCTTCTAGACCTGTAATAATTATTATAATAGTAAAACTACTATCATTACGTCCAAGAGCATTTAATAGTGTACATATTATACTAGTTTGGATAAGCCCTATAATTACGCCAATCCCATAATACCATTTACGGTAATAGGTTCCTCTCTGGCGATATTCATTTTCATTAATACTAATCTGCTGACTCCAGTTTCTAAGGAGTTGTTCAGTAGTTATAGTCCAACCGTTTGTACTAGACATCTGTTTTAAAAACTATATATATAGTTTTTAAACCAATATTGTACTTGGCCACCTCACTACTTCTAGCCGCTTTGCGGCGCATGACAGTAAGGCAGTGCATATATTCTTAGGACGCCTTTAGGATTTTAGAAGAATACTGTACTAAATAATTTTCTCCATCACGTTCAATTATCTTGGGAACTGCCAGCTGTTTACGAGTACCTACGTAATGAAATTGTTTGCGTGATCTACCTCTTGTGATGTCCTCAATACTAAAGCGACGTTTACAGGATTGCAACCCTGACTTTCGACAGTACCAGTTAAAAGCTTTTAGTGCAGCTTGCCCTGGACCTCGTCCATGATATATACCATCTTCAAAACTAATACCATCATCATGAGAAACGGCAACAATTCGGAAACTACGTTGATTGTTCGACATTAATATCATCCAACATTTTTTACGTGTACTTGCACATTTTCACCGCGACATTTCGGACATGTCTGTCCCATACTTAACCAGGGATCCACACAGTTTGAATGATAATAATGACCACAATCTAGAATACGTATCTGTTGACCAGTATTAAACAGTTCTAAACAAACTGCACATTCATTCTTTAGATTACATGATATAGAAGTCACTATACCTGGCAGTAATGGAGAATGACTATCTTGTGTAGAATTTTCTACATCATTCACACGTGTACACTTGTTCAGGTTATAACATACTATAACCAAACACCCCATAACTATCACAAATATGCAGAATATCACCAATACTTCTTCAACAAAATTTGAATGTACTGTCATTTAAATTTTGGATATTATTTAACACTAAATCAATTTTTGCAGCTTTTGAGGCGATGTTGTCGTTCCACTTACCAATATTTATTTCGTTTTGGTTTTTCTATTTTTATGTTTAGAACAAAAATCTCCATTACCTCGGATAATTGTACCGCAGATATATCCTTCTTTAATACCACGGGTAACACGAAAATGACATTTTTTGATACCACTGGTTGCAGCTTTGATTGGTGGATATTTTTTAACTTTTTTAACCGGACTTACTGGTGTAGAATTATATCCAAGATACTGACATATTACATTAGATACCTCATTCGAATCCAGACCAAAGCGATCGGACAAAAACTCTGATAAATCTGTTGTTAATGAATCAGTGATTGTTTCTGTAACTTGTTCTATTAATGACATTTAAATAAAATATTATAAAATAATTAATAATCAATTTTATACTTTTGATAAAAATCTTGGGTTTTAATAATGACTATGGAGAACGAACAAGTTGCATTTATTTTGCAAATGATTATTTTGGCACTAGTGTTATACCTTTTGATTACTCATACTAACAAATCCCCTGAAGATATGTCCCATCTTCCTTCAGAAGAATCTTTAGCTGTACAAAAAATGAATGATATGGACTTTCGCCGTTAACTGTACTTTTGCTAACGCAAAAATACCCAAAAAGAGTGCTATTTCACACGCTGGCGCTTACGTAATGGTTCAACTGGACTAACATCATAATATTGATAAAATTCACGGACTACATCAGACATTTTTTCACCAATGTAGGGTAATTGTTGATTATCAACTGCACTCTGAACTACATCTTGTGTTACACAGACAGTCTCTGCAGCACGACGCCACGCCCAAGCCCTTCCCATCTGTTTACTCCAATAGAAATCAATACTACATCTCCACAAGTAGTCTGCCAGCGATTGGTTGACCGAGTTGTAGACTGCTGGACGTTCAATATCTGGAAATGGTTTTCGCCGAGCTACGCCCGGGCGTGAGTGTCCACACTCATCAGTATGATCAGGTTGCACTGGCTCTATTACAGCAGGTACACTATTATGTGACGGTACAAGGTGTTCAAACCGACGTGTTGTCGCTGCAACAAAAGTTTCAGATTTATCAGTTTCTTTAGCATCTGTTGACGATTCTTCTTCAGGCGTGGCAGTTTCGCTTAAAAAATTACGGATATGTTCGGCAATACGGGGTCCTACCCCTTTGATGTAAACACAGTTAGCATCATTGATTGGAATAGCTGCAGATGCTATAGCATCTACAACACGATCGTAAGCATAGAATTTTGAATTTCCCATAGCACGATAAGTATTTCCTCGTTCCTGGAGAAAATCTACAATAGGTTGATTTTCTTCCAATTGTGCAGTTGGAATCCAACTTACATAAGCGGGCATTACTTCGAGAATACTGTTCATTAATGACTCGAGGGAATCAGACAAGAGTTCACTTGTTTCTTCAATGGAAATATTCTTTTCACTGACCAACGCCTGAGATGTAAATGTAATAAATGCACGCCAACGTTCAATTAGCTCGGTGATCTCTTGTGCGTGTCCCCAACATCGTGCAAGTCCTTCGATATCTCGGATCGCAGTCAAACCGATTTCCCATGACCGGGACGGTTGGTGATGGAGTTCAAAGTATTGAATACCGAACTGATGAAAATTATTGTATAGGTTAACAATACATGAGTATACATTAATATATACGTTTTCTTCTTGTAATGGAAACTCACGTATGTGGTTATAGTAATCGGCGCGTTTCTGGTAGTATCCAGTGTTTTTGCTGTAACTTGCGGTCATTTGATAAAAAATGACCATAGTGTATGTTTGAATCAATTTTTTGCACATTTGATGCTTAAATCAAAAATTTGATTTATTGTCTCCACTGTATAATAATGAAATTCTTGTGTGCATTAATACTTTTGGCTATTTTGTTATATATTTTTACCAGAAACTCTGAAATGTTCAAAGGGCATAGTCGTCCTACAGATGACACTGGGGTGCCAGATGGTGATCCACGAATTAAACAGTTGGTAGTTAATATGGGGGACCATTCTACTATCGTTACTGTAATGCATGGTACTACTGATGATTATGTCATTCTTGTTCACGGCTATCCTCTTAATCAGCAGACATGGCTACCACTTTTAGAAGATTTAGCTGTAAAAGCACGCAATGGCGAAAAGGTCCCCAATGTTTTCACTTATGATCTACGTGGCTGTGGATATGCTGTTAATGTTGATATTGCTACAAATTACTTAGATTCAGACAGTAGTAATGTAGAGTGGTCACTAGATTTATTTGCTAATGACTTGTACCGTATCTATAAGGAAATCGTCGGAACAAGTACGGACACCGGAGTTCAAAAAGTTAGTATTGGAGGTTGGGCTTTTGGTGGTTGTATAGCGCAAGAATTTGCTTTACAATATCCAAACTTGATAGCCAACTTGTATCTATTTTCTACTTTTGGAACAGCAATCTCTAAAAAAACATCCGAGATAACAGATTTGGTTCGATATATATCACAGAATGCTGACATTTCAGTATTACCTCTCCCAAAATCTCATGTCAATAAACTATTATGCAATTGGTTTAACGTCGAAGACACAACTATTTGTCCCAAAACGACTGATTTAAAAAATGATATAGGTACCCGATCATTCGTTACAGCGCGCGCTATTCTCACCACAGCTAATAGTAAAGCATACTTACAAGTACTAAAAACCATTGCGACGCTTGATTTGATAACCAGATGGAATAACACAAAAAAAATAGGCTATAATGTATATTTTATCGCTCCAGTTAACGACATTGCAGCACCACCAAATCAAGTATTAAAGATATACACTGCAATTAAACAAAAATATCATGGTACCCAACAACCAAACATGCTCACTCCAGATGGAAAACATTATTATTGTCTCCAACATCCCAGTGCAGTCATGTCCCTAATATGCTCAAATTGTTCTGCCTAGTTGTACTTTTGCGTTAGCAAAAGTACCCAAAATTGATTATTGTTGACACTATTTAAAACAATAAAATGGACCTCCAAGAAAACAAAGATTATATACCGTGTAAGTATCAGAATCCTGGAACACATTCTATTACTCAAGATGATTGTACTATGAAAATTAAATTTTATGGTGTATTTAAGGAATCTTCTTTTGAAGCACTGCAAGGAGATCCAAAAGTTACTATGAACGTCAAGTGTAATACATTTCCACACATTTATAATCGAGTTGGAGTTAAATTTGGGTCGATGGTCTTTCCTGTAAATTACGTTAGCTTTAATGGCGGAGGTTCTCAATCAATTGACTTGGATTACAGTATCGCCACTAGAATAGGTAGAGAGTTGAGTAAAGATGAATCTAAAACAATAAAGGGATTAAAATCTGAAATGAACATGTTGTATGGAAATATGTTTGATAGGCATTGGATATAGGAAACTTCACAGCTCGAGAAAAAGAAGACTTGCATAATCATGGTTTAAATCCTGAAACGTTTGAACCACTAAGAAAGGAATCTCAATAAACATCTTGTGGTCTCAAGAACCAAAAGATGTATACTTAAAAATAGTATTGTCCTATACTAAATGGCACTTTGGGGAATCGTCGAAATAACTGTATCAGCTGTAGGAGCCTATAATCTAGTAAAAGGAATGTATAATATGTACTGTGATGCTGAACATATTAAGAATCAATACCGTACACATCAAAACACTACCGAACAATATCGCAAATCCCAAAGTACTAATTACTCACTAACAGAATCTCAATATCATCACTGTGAAGGCGAGTTTGTAGTACTTAATAAATCGTGTATAATAGATCCGTACATATAAACTATTTTATTTATTGAATATAATAATTTAATTTTTTTGTCAATCTCACCCCTCTTTAGAATATTGAAATATATATATACCCTCAGCTCTGATAACCTCTATTAATTTAGGAAAATTTTCATCATTGAGGAGATTCGTATATGTCATACCCGGCGTTTCCATGATGAGTTTCGTGGCGATTGGTATGAGAGGTGGAAGCTGTATCTCAATGTCGTCGTCGGCGTCTCCAGCATCAGAGTTATCGGAGTCGTCGTCATCTGCATCCTTATATTTCGCATCGAAATATTCGTCAGAAAAATACATTTCCACACGATCAAAGGTATTGCCATTTATTTTAAGACGATCCCGAGATACCTCAAGACGGTTCTCGAGTTCGGACCGTATTTTTTCACGACATATCGTGTCTGTGGCAGAACTCCATGTTTCGCCCCCATTGTTATCGGAAATGAATGTGTAGACGACAGCTTTTACATCGATGATGGTCCACCTCTCATCTGGAGGAGCGTCTATAGCGGTACAAAACCACTCAACCAGCCTCTTCTTATCTTTTTTTTGTTCAGCGTTCATCGTATTATCTTTATCTTTAAATTTTTCATCGGGCGGTGCGCTAAGCATAGACATTTGTCTATCAGTGTGGTTGTTTCTGTACTCTGCATAAATGAAGAGAATCAGTTTTCTGGGTATGAACTTGGTGGGTTGGGAGTTAAAATATGACTCCACCTGGAGCTATGTATGACTGCAGTGCGAGGTATGTAAAAGAGCAGACCGAGGAGATGCTGACGAATTATATTATGAGCAAGCGGGATAGTAAAAAACACACTCGCCATAATATTTGTTTTGCAGATTTTTCTCAAGAACCTGACTATATATATATGACTCCTCCTCACCATCCTCGTCAGCAGATTCTATCTCTTCCTCTGGCTCATCTACCAGAGGTTCACCAGATAGAAGACGGTGTTCTACAGCTTCGGGATTAGGGATCCACGGTACCATTGTAGGTGCAGTTTTCCACATTGGAATAAAATTTTCTCTTGCCCCACATTCGACCCGTTCTGGCTGCCCAGGATCACCAATAAAGCGAATCGTAACTGGATCGTCAGGTTCTTGTTCTTTGGCGAGATCTAACCAAGATTCCTGAGAAATAATGTCAATATCGTCAGAACAGGATTGATACCAACCAGAGTTAAATGGTAGCTTGGGTTGTAGTAATTTAATGTTCTTTATTTAGTGTGACATCTACACAGCTCCCATCACCCAATCCATGAATATTTCCCCAACCACCATGTTGATGTTCATAAGTATTGATATACTGCTTAGGAATACGATGTAGCATTAATGCCATTGCTGAAGTATTATTGTCCTCACTAGCAAAAAGGTGTCCGTAACAAATAGACCACATAATTTGGCCAAAATCACCGCTAAACTTACCAAACACTGAACGGAGAGCATCATCCGTGTAATGGTCATTGCGATATTCAGCTGCTGATGGATGTAGAGTAATAACGAGGATAGCTTGTAAATCTAGATCGAGTGTTACTAGAGGTTTTTTCCATAATATCATATTAAGTAAGCTACCTAACAACAGTCCTGTTCGTCGTATCTTGGCAGTGCGGTAGTACATTTCGGGATCGTAAAAGTGGAGATGCTCAGATAAGGCATCTTCGAGAACTGCTGATGGTTGGAATAGTGGTAATGCTTTAAGTAGTATCTCAATTCTTGGATCATCGGGTTCACGGGTGTCCAAGTCTACTAATATACCTAATTGTTGATTACAAACTGACAACAAGTTTTTGATATAAATTAGTATTTCCTTTTGTATAGTGATGGTCAGTGCTTGGTTCTTGCGCCATTCTTGTACATGTTTTGAAATTTGTATTAAAAGTTTACCCTTACGTTTTGGGATCCACGTTTTGGTTAATTGCTCAGCTAGGTCTTGATGATAAACAAGTCCAGAATTTGGTTTGCCAATAAACTGTTCGATTAGTTTGAGTTGGTGGTAGCAAAACGATAGCAAGATAAAATTTTTACCATTGCTGAGATATTCAAACATTAATTTAGGAAGTGTATTAATAATCATTTCTTCAGGAAGTAAACAATCTAATTGCCGTACAGGTAAATAGGAGCTTACATCAAAAAGGTAGAGATTACGAAAGGTAGCAACAATGTAACTACTGCGAAATATGGTGTTTTCTGAGCTACACCATTCATAGAGATCTTGTGTTTGGTGGGGATTAAATGGTGTTTGCTTTATAAAGTGACTCAACGATTGTAGTTCAAACGATTCTCCTTTGTGTAATTGAGTGGAGATTTGCTGAAGGTCGCGTAAAGCAGATATTTCCTCACAAGTATTATTATAGTAATTCCAGATGATACGTTCAATAATACTTAGTGTATCTCTGGCAGTAACAGTTATTTGCTGAGGGGTTGGTTTTAAATATTGACCCAACGCGCTTGCCATCATCATTGATCTCGGAAGAGTATTATTAAAGCTGTTTCCTAGCATACTGATAATCATATTACTACGATCAAGACCATCTTTAGCAACTCCATAAAAATAGGTGACATCTAGTAAAACAAGGGGAGTACTACACATAGGGGTCTCAAGTTGTACATGATATCTAAATTCATGTGAACCAGTGTAATAATTATTTTGGTTGTCCTCGTCAATAAATGAAATCTGAGCGTGTTGACGAATTGCCGACATTCCAGGCATATTATAACCGGGATCAGCATAAGTAGGAAGTCCAGTCGTATATCCTAGCGGATCAGTTAATGTTCTTATTAGACCAGCAGACGCTTTCATATCTAATACTACTCTGGCCTGTCCCGCCGTTCTAGCTCTTATGATATCTACGATACCTGATGCTTGACGAAAGTAATCAGCTGGTTTTTGCACGCCTTTAGGCGATACAAAGGACATTGTTTCAGCACACTGTGGATATAATTTTTGACGTTGATCATGATAGTTTTGTGCTTCAATGCCGTACTTGTTCTTTCCCAAGGTAATAAAAGCATCTTCATCTGCACGATCTGCAACATTACGTAATGGTAAGCACACTACATCTCGTAGCGATTCCCAATCGCCGTTTGGGATAGTGTCCAAGCCAAGAGCGCCAATATTATTTGACCACAGTTCTAAGAAGTAGGTCAGGACTTTTTCAAATATATAGTTTTGGATTACCCCGGTATATTGATCGAGGTTGTGATTGTTTAATAAAATAGCTTTAGCGAGTAAATCAGTCAGTTGTGATAATTTATTACCTACCAGATAACCATGACCCTTGGCATCGTGAAGAGTGTCCAAAGCGAGAATTCCCAAAAAATCCTTACAGAGATAGTCGGGAATCGTTAGCGTGATGTTGGGCTCATCGTGGTAAGTAGTATCTAATTTTATCATTATTATTAATTCATATATTCTAATTCAAAACTCAAATTTATGTAGAATAAATCACTTTTGATGTTCAGTATTTTTTCTCTACGTAGAAACTCTGTTCTACGTTACAAGAAAACTGATTTTTAGAAGTTGTTGAGAACAAAAACAACAACAAATGATACATCCCTCCAAAAACATGTCCACATTTAAAATCGTATTTATTGGTGACGAACAGGTCGGCAAAACTACTTTTTTAAACCGTCATCTATCAGGTGAATTTACTTTGAAGTATACGCCAACTCATGGTGTAGAGGTTTATCCACTTTCCTTTAATACAAATTATGGGGTAGTTACATTTAATGTCTGGGACACCGCTGGAGATGAAAGTACGGGTTTGGGAGATAATTATTTTATCAATGCTGATGCTTGTGTTCTTTTCTTCGATGTTACTAGAGAGGATACCTACGACTCTTTAGAATCACACGAAAAAAATTTCAAAAGAGTAGTCGGAGAAAAACCAATGATTATTTGTGGCAACAAGCATGATGAAAAGAATCATCAAGTTGGGACGACCGACTTTAATTTCCATAGATCTAGATCTAATTGTTACTCTTTTTATGTCTCTGCCAAATCCAACTATAATTTTGAGAAACCCTTTCTATACCTGGCAAGAATGTTGACCCGTCATCCGGATCTAAAGTTTGTTATGGTCGAATTATAAATGTATTTACTAGTCCTAAATTAGGACTAATAAATATTGAAAATTGAGTAACCGTGTCAATATTTTAATGTCGATATATAATAACTATTAGCATGGAACACTACACATTAAAAGAACATATCATCCGTAGTTATGATGTAATGGTATTAGGTATAGCGTATTTAATATTTGGTCTAGCAAGTTCGTATATTATCAACCGATTTTCTTCTACAGCCCAGCCACTTGATAACAAAACAAAGCTTATTTTGGAAATAGGCGCTGAAGTCGCAGTAACGGTATTATTTAGTTACTTTATTCATATAATAATTGAAAAAACGCCATTGCCGATGGCAGGAACTGACGAAATAAAGCGACAACTCATTAAACAGGTCCGGGGAGGTATAGTAATAGCGTTTGCAATGTTTACACTGCAAGTAAAGCTACGTAACAAGATACAGTACTTCTTTTATGGAAAGGCTGATAATTATCAGTTAGTGGGCTTGGATGGTTAATATGATGTGCTCTTTGATCTTGTATGTATTCATAATCTTATGCTCGCTTCTCCCGGTACATCAGAACTAGAAAAGGAATGATCATTTTGTATATTAAACAATATTTTGTTTAATATAATATGGTACTGACATGGAATAAATTTCAAAAATTGCATAGTAGAATAGGAATGAGTAAGAAAGATATGCGTATTTTGTATAAAAAATATAAACAAAATAAATATTCTCCACCTCTATGTGATCTTCGAACCAAAAAAGCTTGCAAGGAAGATCCGGAATACTGTATATGGTCTGATAAAGATGGAAACTGCTATTTAGATTAACTCTTAAGCATTTTGTTGAAGAAATTGTGCCAAACTATTGACTGAGCGATCGCCTTCATACATTATACCCTCAGGGTTTTGTAGTCCTTTGGGGCAATATTTTATAACTGGGAACCCTTTTATGTCATGAAGCTGGGAAAGTTGCTGGTTTTCTTCTCCATTAATCTTGAGGATTTTTATACCATTGTAACCATCAAAGTTTTGTGTAAATTCATCCCAAGCTGGTGACATATTCTGACAATGACCACACCATGGCGCAAAGAACATTACTAGAACCTTATCTTCTTCATCTAATTTCTGTGGTTGGGCTTCTTCCTGTTTCGGTTCCGGTTGATTTACGGCGACCATACGTTCGTCCTTCTTTTTACAAAAAAAGTACACTACCGCAATGACTAGAGTTACCACCGCAATACCTAAAACAATTTTTTGCGTATTATCCATAGAGTCGAGAAAATCCATTATATACTAGCAAGATAATTTTTCACATTCTAAATTACATGCACTAAAAGACTTAAAGTATAGTTTCTTTTAAATGGTTTTGATAATTTAATGGTCAACAAGCTATTAAATTTATAGAGCATATGCAGTGATATGAACTTTTGACGATAATTATCAAATTCTAGAAAACTGATTTTATCACTGACAACTGAAACTGAAGAATAAACAAGTCGTAGAGAAGCCAAAGAGACTTGCGATATATTGTCTATATTAGATCCAAAATCTTTTGTTCTGTCAGCGATAGTGAATGAAATCAATGTACGCACAAATGTAGCAAATTGGGAAAAGTTCCATGTTGATTCTGAAGGGTGTTCTCAACTAGATGGAACGACTCTTTATCGTTTGTATATTCCAGAGCTTCCTACATTTGGATTCTTTACAACCCGAGAAAAAGCTATTACTGCAGGTAAACAGGTTCCTGAAATTATGCATTGGGAAATTGACGAGTATAAAATAGGAAAGTTAGACAATGGTATTACTAAAATTATGATGGAAAGGTTAAACAATTAACATCTTATAGTCCTATAGGACTACAAGATACAGAACTGAAGAGTTTTTACCGAGCTAATTTTTTAAACCATATGGTTTGTTGCAGTATCGTTTCATATACATTATAACGATTGCCATAATCAGCAAAATTACTATATTAAGGATAATTGGAAGTAAAAGAATGAACCATGACCATCCAGATCGGCAGTATTTGCAAAGATAATACATAACAATGCCTATCAATGTGTTCCAGACGATAACCATTATAGCATAACGGGTTTTTACTGATTTTGGAGCTTCGATGTACATTTGTTTACTGGGATCATATACTTTCATCATAAAAACCGCAGCGAATTGTAGGATAGCTAAAAATATGTATATATACAGTGGAAGACACCATCCATTGCAGCTTTGTTGGGGTTGCTCGACAACCATTTCTTCTATCATTTGATCAATATCACTCATATACTTATTTACAAGAAAATTGAATAGTATATTCTTAAATATACAATTATAAAATGAATAGACAATCCATTGAAAATGTATGTTTTAAAGGTGGTGGTATGAAGGGGAATGCGTTTGTTGGTGTAGACCGGGCGCTTACCGAACTGGGGGTATGGCCACAGATTAAGAGATTTGTGGGTAGTTCGGCTGGTGCTATATTTGCTGGAGCAGCTGCTTGTCGTATACCATATGCTGAGATGGTCAATATTATTGAGAATACTGATTTTAGTCAATTTAAGGATTCAGAATGGGGTATAGCGGGGGAAGGGGTTCGCTTAATTGAGCAACTAGGTATTTATGAAGGAAAGTACTTTTATGATTGGTATGGGGGTATGTTGAAAAAATTTGTGGGTGATGAAGAAATTACATTACAAGGAGTGTACGAACGATTCGGTACCGAGATCATTCTTACCACAACTGACCTAACCAAGAAGAAACTAGTATATCTTGACCGCGTCGATTATCCAAACATGGAGCTCCGCGATGCTGTACGACGTAGTATGTCATTACCGTTGTTCTTTGTACCAGTGAAGGAAACTGATGAGGATGGTCTTACGCACGTCTTCATTGATGGTGGTTGCACTAACAACTTTGCTTTAGATTATTGCGACCGCTTCTACGAAACACCAGAGGAAGCGTTTGACAAAACAATAGGTTTTAATCTTGAAATCGGTTCAGTCCCAATTGATCCCAAAAAATATATTGATCAAACTGTAGATGTATCCAATGTCATTGATTTAGTAACCACGCTTATCAATACATTGATTGAAGAGAATGAACGTATTAGATTAACACCAAATGACTGGCGTAGAACAATAACGATCAATACACTCGAATACAAATCTACTGATTTTGATATGAAGAAGGCTGATATACAAATACTAGCTAAGCGAGGTTATGATTCAACAATGGCATTTTTTTGTGGGGTTCTTGGAAATCCTTACGAAGGATAAGCGAAGCTCCGCTTACCGAAGCAGTCAAAGTACAAAATTGATTCTATTCAAAATTGAAATTAAATATTTCACTTAATGAAATGTTTAGGAAAACAATGTCAAATTTTTTAGTATTTGCAAAACCAGATGCTGTTCGGAGGAATCTAATAGGTGAGATTATTGGACGTTTTGAATCTAGAGGTTTTGTACTAAAAGATATTAAATATGTACAGCCAACACGAATGTCAATGGAAACACATTATCAAGAACACTGTGGAAAACCATTCTTTAATGAGCTGGTTACTTTTTCATGTAGCGGTCCTATTGTTCCGATGATTTGGCGGGGTGACATTTATGCTGCACGTGCGCTCATAGGAGTTACCAATCCGCATTTGGCAAGTCCAGGTACCATCCGTGGTGATTTGGCAAGCTCTATACCAGATAATCTAGTACATTGTAGTGATTCTGAAGAATCCGCACAGAGAGAATTGGAACATTGGTTCTCTGTCGATGCTGCTCATAGTCAGGATTCTGAGCGACTTCTTAACCAAACAGTAGCGAGTTTAGGAAAGGACGCACACATGTATTGATGCGAGTGAGGAGGGGCGGAACGAGCCGTAGGCTTTCTTAGAAAGAAAGCTGTAAAAATTGATTAATCAATTTTTCATTCTTGATTTTTTTAATATGTCTCTTATTTGTCATGATATAGATTATATTATAGCATCTCATATATTTAATTCATATTATAGAGATGGTTGTGATGATCTGAAAAATATTATGATTTCATTTGGAAAATCATCATATGATGATTTTATTGGTATGTGTAGGTGTGTTTTTTTTAGAATGTTGTTTGCTAGATATAAATGTAAAGATGTTAATGTGTGTACTTTATTACAAAAATTAAGTCATAAGAATAATATAAAGCATTTTCAATGTTATAATAAATTTAATGACAATCTTGGTAATAATCAAATAATATTTCGTGATCTAAGAGCCAGACATCGACAAATAGTTTACTATTTGTCGTTAT
>SDBT01009365.1_pt1 | contig 15892 bp, 12 predicted proteins | sample 2277101 | NCBI WGS metagenome assembly SDBT01 (sample SAMN10404973, study PRJNA504765) | marine sediment metagenome | isolation source: marine sediment core GS10_PC15, 103 cmbsf | place: Arctic Ocean: Southern Knipovich Ridge | collected 2010 | reverse complement strand
ACCCAAGATAAAAAACAGGAATATGGTTGCACCGGCTCCGTTCTTGTCTTCCGTCAGCTTCGGCGGCTCCATCGGTTCCGATGCTTCAGCTTCCATATCCTCGTCTTCAGGGGCTTCGGCTTCTGGATTGTTTTGTTCCTCTGATGTGCTCATGGACACTCCGTATGCCTATTTTCAACAAGTTAGGGTAAAATCAATAGTTTAAATTGTAAGAGAAAATGTATATCGACGGATCATTTTTATGTCAAGGAAAAACCATTAACCTGAGTATCCGTAACTGTGCAGACCGGGAAGGTAATTGACACCGAAATAGGTAAACATCACGGCCAGAAAGCCGGCAATGGATAGAAAGGCGATACGCTTTCCATGCCATCCACGCATGAGCCTGGCATGGAGCAGGGTGGCATAAACAAACCAGGTGATGAGTGACCAGGTTTCTTTGGGATCCCAGCCCCAGTATCTCCCCCACGCTGAATTTGCCCAAACCGCTCCGGTGATGATTCCGATGGATAAAAAGAGAAAGCCGAACGTGATCATCTGATGCGTTAATTCATCCAGCGTGCCGGAGTCAGGAAAGCGGCTGATGAGGGTGCCGTAACTGGATTGAAAGATGTTGATTCCCTTGTACCGGAGCGGATCGTTGACGATAATATCTTTTTTCAGGACCGGTTTTCCGCCTTCGATAACCGTCAGACTCGAGCGGAATTCTTTGGGAGCACCGGTATCGTAGAATTGTACATCAAAATCTTCACACCGGATGCTGAAATCGAGTGCCTTCTTTTGACCGGTATTTCTAAGAGTGATGCTGCTTGCCGTTTCTCCTTCCGGAATATTTACAAACCCTTCAAAACCGAAAAACGATCCCACCAAGCCACCCGTGAGGAGAAAAAGCACACTCAAATGGACGGTATACACACCCAGCCGGGTCCATCGGCCCTTTTCCGCCAGTATGCGGTAGCCAGCATCAAGGGATTCGATTCGGTTGTAGCCGAATAATTTTGATATATAGGGAACATAACGTTTTTGGGTCTGTTCCAGAGAGCAGTCGGTGACATATTTTTCCTTCTCTTTTTGACGGGCAAACTGATTCGGATTAAATTTTGGATTTTTTGTAAATATGATTTTCCATGTCGCAGACAACCGCTCAACCGAACAGACGATAACGTTCGTTGCCAGCAGCAGGAGTAAAAATTGGAACCACCAGGAGTGATACATGTCGAAAATGTCTAGAATGTAAAAAATTCGATATAAAAAATCACCGAAGGCGCGTACATAATCTGCGGGACTTTCATTCTGGGGGATGAGGGTTCCGATAATCGAAGTGGCTGCAAGGGTGAGCAGTACTGTAACCGTCAGTTTTACCGATGCAAAAAAAAGCCATATTTGTTTGGAGAGATCCGATGATCCCCTGTCTTCGCCCATTCCGTAACCTTCCTGAAGTTAACTTATTTAAAATATAACAAATCCAGTCGGGGCAACTGCCTCATCACGGGTATCATGATGAGATGACTCGAATAAAAAAAGTCTTCACACCGAGTTGAAACCCATGTGAAGACTTTTATCGAAAAAATGAGTGGAATCGGTTTGCTTAACCGATTTTGAGAGTGTTACTCGATTATTTCTTGATGTAGATCCCCCGGGATTTGGAGGCGATGACTCCCTGTTTGGCAAGCTTATACAATGCGTTGCTGAGTTGTCTGGAATCGAGACTGGTTTTCTCCTTCAATGCAGGAATGCTGACTCCTTTTCGGCTGCGTTTGATAACACCCAGCACCGTGTCCAGCAAGTTTTTTTTCTTCGCAGGCGCTGCTTTTTTTGCTACCGCCTTTTTTGCTACTATTTTTTTAACTGCAACTTTTTTTTGGGCCTTTTTTTTGGGTGCGGCTTTCTTCGCAGGTTGTGCTTTGCCTAATTGTTTGGAGACACTATCAACCTGTTTGGATAGAGCGGAAAGAGATTTGGCGATCGATTTTAACTGGCTCTGTACTTTCTTCATCTAAATTCTCCTCCTTTTGGGTATTAATTGGCCGAATTTTAAACTTTGGTGGTGGAAGTATACTATACTTTTTAAAAAGTCAACAAGTTCTTCATTTTTTTATGGTAATAGTTCCCGGTTGACAATATGTCAAGACTATGGAAGATAAATTCAGAGTAATAGGCACAGAAGATTTTCTTTGACAATATTATAGCTTGCTAAAAACAAAGATATTATTAAATGAATGAGAAAAAGTACAAAATTCCGTATGAACAAGCACTGAATTCATCGCAGCTCGATGCAGTTATTAAGACTGAAGGTCCGATTCTGGTGATCGCCGGCGCGGGCAGCGGCAAAACGCGGACGTTAACATACCGAGTTGCCCGCCTTGTAGAAGAAGGGATATCTCCAAGTTCTATTCTTCTGATGACCTTTACCAGAAAAGCAGCCGATGAGATGCTCAAAAGAGCTTGCCAACTCCTGGATGATCGATGCGAAAAGACTTCCGGCGGTACGTTTCATTCTTTTGCGAATATGGTGTTACGCCGTAATGCCGCTTCCATAGGCTTTGACCAAGGGTTTTCCATTATTGATCGACCGGATTCGGAGAGTTTAATCAATATGCTGAGAAAGGAGATGGGGTTTGTTACCAAGTATCGCTCTTTCCCGAGAAAGAGGACCTTGGCTACCATTTTTAGTAAAGCAGTGAACAAGGTATTACCCATTGAAGAAGTCATTTTCAATGATTACTCCCATTTCACTCCTTTCTTGGACGGGATTATGGAGCTCCAGCAGGCCTATGGAAAACGTAAAGCCGAGCATTCCTTTCTCGATTTTGATGATTTGCTGGTGTGTCTCCGACAGGCGCTGAGAGAACAATCAGACCTTAGGGATCGGCTTACGCGACAATACCGTTATATTATGGTGGATGAGTATCAGGATACTAATCAGATTCAGGCCGATATCATCTACCTGTTGGTGGGGCCTGAGAAGAACATAATGGTGGTAGGGGATGATTCCCAGAGCATTTATGCATTCCGGGGCGCTAATTTTAAAAACATCATCAATTTTCCGGCAATGTTTCCGGGTACGCAAATTATTCGCCTGGAGGAGAACTATCGAAGTGTTCAACCCGTCCTCGACTTGGCGAACATTATCATTGACCGGGCTGAAGAGAAGTATACCAAAACACTCTTTACCAGTAAATCGGGCGGACTCGTACCGTCTTTAATTACCGCCGCTGATGAGAACAACCAGTCCCGATTTATTGTGAATAAACTGCTGGAGTTGGAGAAAATGGACATATCTCCAAACCAGATTGCCGTGCTGTTCAGAGCCGGTTTTCACTCTTTTGATCTCGAGATCGAATTGAATCGGATGGGGATATCATTTATTAAAGTAGGCGGGTTTAAATTCATGGAATCCGCTCATATTAAAGACGTGCTGGCACATCTCCGGATTTTTGCCAATCCCTATGATCGCATCAGCTGGTATCGGATCTTGCTGCTCATCGAAAAAATCGGACCCCGATCCGCGCAACAAATATTCGATGCCATTGTTTCAAATCAATCCGGCTATGGGGGTATTTTTTCGATTGCCGGTACAAAAGGATACGCCGCCGGTTTGGATCGTCTGAAAAGGCTGTTAAAAGAAATCCATGACCATCCGTTTTCGGTAACGGAGATGGGGGAACACGTACTGAAGTATTATGTGCCGATTCTAAAAGCGACCTATGACGACTATCCCAAACGGTTAAAGGATCTTGAACAAGTGCTTGTCATCATGTCCCGATATACACATTTGGAATCGTTCTTGACGGATATGGCGCTGGAGCCGCCGAATACCGGTTTTGATGATTCATTTGCGCCGGATCGCGAAGACAACAATCAGCGATTGACCCTTTCCACGATTCATTCCGCCAAGGGTTTGGAGTGGCACACGGTGTTTATTATATGGGCGCTGGACGGCCGGTTCCCGTCGGTTCAATCTATGGAGAAACCAGAAGATCTGGAGGAAGAACTTCGTCTGATGTATGTGGCTTCTACCCGTGCCAAGGAGAATCTTTATTACATTTGTCCCATGGCGGTTTACGATCGCCATACCGGCTTGAGTTTCGGTCGACCGTCACGGTTTATCGATGGTATTCCGGAGGAGCATCTGCAGCGGATCTACATATGAAAGCGCTGAAAGCTCAAAGCAAAAAGGGCGGGACTGAAGACGGCGTTATCTTTTTTCTGAGAAATACTCTGCTTCGTACACTTGAACCTCTGTATTGGTATCCGTCCAGCATCTTCGCTTCATCCCGGCCTTATTGCAGAGATGCCCCAGGAAATCTTCAACATTCGGCAGTTGCTCCCACACTTGGGGTAGAAACGTAGAGCGTTGCAATCCCCGAGATAAAATAACACCATGAACGCCAGGCCGGAGTTTTGCCTTCAAATCGTCTGCATCCGTATATTCAAGGACTCTCGGCATCGTCAACACGCTGACTTCAATTTCAATATTTTCTAATTCGTCTTCAGTCATCGGAGGAAATCGAGGGTCACCAAAGGCGGCATTTATGGCATTTTCCTCTACTCCTTCAAACAGGGATTTCTGCGGTTCGATGGTGCCGATACATCCCCGCAGCACACCACGTTTATGAAGCGTGACAAAACATCCCCTTTTTTCCTGAAGCGATGAGCTTATTTCTTCGGGTTTGTCGACGGAATCTCGACTCCTTAATTTTGCTTCTATGGTGGTACGGGCCAATACCAGCAAGAAATTTCGATCGATATCCGTAAGATTCGCCATCTTCTTTCTCCTAAACTGATCGGTTCTGGGTTCAAAGTTCAGGGTTTACCCGCCTTTGGCAGCGCCGTAGGCGACCAAGGTTCAAAGGTTATAACATATTGCCAATAATCATTTTCTTTCTTCAAGTCCGGGAATCGTCACGATTACCCGTTGGGTGAGACGGTCTTGGATCCAAATTGAAGGCAAAAATTCTTTGATAGTGGCTGATTAGGGTTTTTCAACCCTCGTCTGAGAAACCTCGTTTATTATTGTGATGAATCCAGCTCCGCTGGCGGCCCTGCTGAACCCTGAACCCTGAACGCTGAACTGCCTAACTTAGGTTTCTTAAGAGTCTAAAAATCCTTCCTCAACGGTGATGTCACTGTTATTTTTCACCTGAGAAAGCCACTCGTCAAACGCTCTTTGTTTTTTCATTTGAATAAGTCTGTCCAAAAGATCTGACTTCTGCTTCTTGAACTCTTCCGTGTCCGGTTCTTTTCTGTCTTTGAATCGGATGACGTAAAATCCTTTCTGACCTTTGACGACATTTTCAGGCAGAGGATTATTCTTAGAGAGTTTAAACACAGCAGCGGTCAGGTTCGGTTCGTATCCGACTTCCGGAATCGTTGCGTTTCGCTTGAAATAACCGGTGGTATTCGCTGTGGCGCCCGATGCACCGGCTGCTTCTTTGATGGATTTTCCTTCTTTTAATGATTTCAAACAGGAGTTTGCGTCTGCTTCGGCTTTTTCATCCTGTTTCTTTTTGATCACATCCGTTCGGACCTTGTCCTTTTCATCAGCAAATTCCGGTATTTTTTCCGGTATTTTTTCAATGACCTGCAATATGTAATATCCGTCGTCAAACTCCTGAACTTCGCTGATTTGCATGAGAGACAGATCAAATACACTGGATGCAAACTGTGACGGGTTCTTGACTCCTTCAATAGAGCCGTTTCGCGTAAAAAGATCGGTGGTATTGGCTGTAAGCTTTCTATCTTCTGCAGCTTTTAATAAATCGTCTCCATCAAACAGGGAGTCATAGGCGTCCACTGCTTTATCGTAGGCCATGGTTTTGGTTCTTTCATCTTTAAATCTTTGGCGGATTTTATCCTTTGCTTCAGATTCGGGTAAACTCGATGCCTCATTGACCTTTTCGACCTTGATCAGGTGCCATCCGAACCGGGTCTTCACCGGTTCGCTGATTTCACCGGCTTTCATTGAAAATGCTTTGGAAGCAAAGGGTTCGACCATTGCATTCTTCGGAAATGTTCCCAGATATCCGCCGTTGTCTTTGCTGGGCCCTTCGGAGAACTCCTTTGCCAATTCGGTAAAGTCTTTGCCCGCCCGTGCAAGCTTCAATACGTTCATCGCTTTTTTCTTAACCGATTCATCGGTTTTGTCATCCGCATCCGACTCGACCTTAAAAAGAATATGGCGGGCTTCAACTGTTTTGGGCGTTATAAATTGATTCTTATTCTCGTTATAATAGGCGGATATCTCTTCCTCCTGTATCTCCACTTGGTCGGCGTGTACATTGGGATCGAAGTGAAGATACCGGACTTTAATCTTTGGTTCGGTTTTATAGGATTCCTTATTGTCGTTAAAATATTTTTCAATCTCTTCCTGGGAGGGTTCAATGTTTTCGTATTTATCGGATTCAAACAGCACGATGTCCATATCTACGGATGCTTCCTGCCATTTAAACCACTCCAAGGCTTCTGCTTCCGAGACCTTAACCGTTCCGGTGATGAAGGTTCTTAATTTTTCAGTGAGCATGGAGGTCCTTTGAATTTCTTCAAATGACTCCGGCGTCAAACGGGATGCGACCAATACTCTTCGATATCGATCGGCATCAAAGATTCCGGATTTTAGAAAAACATCTATATTTCGGATGCTTGTGGCCAACTCTATATCCGTTACACGGAAATTGAGTCTCCGGGCTTCCTGAAGCAGAAGCTTTTGATTCATCACCCGGTCCATGGCTTGCCGATCGATCTGAAACGCTTTCAGAACTTCGTCCGTGAGCCGGTTTCCAAAACTCTGTTTCAGGTCCTCGCGTATATCATTATACGCTTTTTTATATTCCTCTATGGTGATCGTTTCACCGTTTACAACTGCCACACGGCTGGCGCGTTGCTCTCGCCGTGAACCGAACCCCCAGAAAACAAAAACCACTACAATTGCACCTAAAATGATTTTGATCATCCATGTTGTTGCATGTTTACGCATTAAATGGAGCATAGAATTCCTCTCTTTTCGATCCGCGATTTGCTATCGGATTTTACCTATTATGTATTCGATTGAACTCCGCAACCGGTGGAAGCCTAATGCCCGGTTATCGGATGATTCCCGTGGGATTTTCCTGCTTATCGATTTTGGTTCCAACCGACGTGGAACAGTTTCCGCACAAGTATTCATATTTATCCCCTTCCGGAATAACCAACAACAGGCGTTTGCGGACTGGAACCGCCTGTTGGCACTTGGGACAGTAAAGCTCAATTGCATTAAATTCCTTGAACATTCCAGGACGTGCCTGGGGTCTCAAAGAATCTATCTGAGCATCTATGGGTGCCTTGAAATTTTTCAGATCCATACCGATACCTCGTAAATCCGGTTTCAATTTTTGCTTTTCGTGCTTTTCGTGCTTTTCGTGCTTTTCGTGCTTTTCGTGCTTTTCGTGTTCCTGATTTAAACTATCTATTTTATTTTCCATCTGGCATTTTGTCAATCCATTCCGAATCATTTAATTCTCTTCACGATCATCCATTTTTTAGGCCTCCCAGAGCATCGGATGTGAAAATGGGATACAGCTCGAAAAATAATATTGACTTCATATGCAGATTTTGTTAGTTGAGCCTTTATTCACCGGGGCTGTAGCTCAGCTGGGAGAGCGCATGACTGGCAGTCATGAGGTCAGGAGTTCGATCCTCCTCAGCTCCACCAGATCATTCAAGGGGAACCGGAAGAGTTCCCCTTTTTTAATGCCGTTACCAACGCTTTCCGCAGGGCTTCCGTTTAGGTCTTTGAACCGCCCTATCTCTCCTTGACATCATTCTTGTCTTGGCTTAAGAATCGATTTCCTTTACGATTGAACAGATGCACAGACCGATAGATGTGTTTTAATTACGTAAGGGCAACATATTCAGGACAATCGAGTTATGTGCGGTAACGTATGACGAACAGACGCTATTTGATCGGTATAATCGTTATCTTCATTGTTTTGGCCGGCATCGTTTTCTACCTTATTTTTGACCGACCGGACGAACCTATGCCGACAGCCGATCGAACTGAAAAATCGGAGCCGCTTTCGACTGTAAAGGGAGCAGAGGTCAATCTTTACTTCACGGAAAAGGACGGCTTATTCTTAACGGCTGAATCGAGGGTCATGCCGCATGCCGAGGATCCCGCGATCCAGGGGCGGCATATAATCGAGGCCTTGATAAAAGGCCCCGCAAGGGGATTGGCGCGAACACTGCCGGAAGCGGCAGCGTTGCGGGCCATCTACGTTACGGAAAACGGCAGGGCATATGTCGATCTCAAAGACGGCATCATGGACCATCATCCCGGTGGAAGTAAATCGGAACTTATGAGCATATACTCCATTGTGAATTCATTGGTGTTGAATGTGCAGGCCATTCGTTCCGTTAAAATACTGGTTGAAGGCCGGGAGGCCATGAGCCTTGCCGGGCATGTCGACTTGCGCTTCCCATTTAAAGCCAATATGCTCATGGTGAGATGAAAAAGAAGCAACGCATAGAAAATATACGGAACATCGGCATCATTGCACATATCGATGCAGGCAAGACCACTGTCACTGAAAGAGTGCTCTATTATACCGGCCGGTCGTACAAGATGGGCGAGGTTCATGACGGTGAAGCCATAATGGATTGGATGCCTGATGAGCAGGAAAGAGGTATCACCATCACATCCGCCGTAACGACCTGCCAGTGGAAGGGGAGCGAGATTCAGATTATCGACACTCCCGGCCATGTCGATTTTACCATTGAAGTGGAGCGATCTTTACGGGTGCTGGACGGCGCCATCGGTGTGTTTTGTGCTGTCGGAGGAGTGGAGCCGCAATCCGAGACGGTCTGGCGGCAAGCAGATAAATACGATGTCCCCAAAATTGCATTCATTAATAAATTGGACCGAATCGGTGCGGATTTTTTCGGCACCGTGGACATGATGAAAGAGCGGCTCGATGCAAACCCGCTGATACTACAGCTACCGGTCGGTTCTGAAGATCACTTTACGGGTGTCATCGATTTGCTGGATATGAAACAAATGGAATGGGATGACGACACCCTCGGCGCCACCTTTTCGGAACATGAAATTAAAGGGGAATATCTTAAAACGGCCCAAGAGTACCGAGAGAAACTTGTGGAAGCGGTTGCCGAAATTGATGATAACATCATGGAGGCCTATCTCGCCGAAACCCCCATATCGGCAGAAGATTTAATACAAGCCATAAGAAGAGCCACGGTGGGAATGAAACTCGTTCCCGTGTTTTGCGGTTCAGCGCTCAAAAACAAAGGAATCCAGCCGCTTCTGGATGCAATTGTAAGATTCCTTCCGAGTCCGGTCGACATTCCCCCCATGAAGGGGAGCCATCCGGATACCGGAGAACTGTTGGACTGCCTGCCTAAGGATTCCGAACCGCTGGCCGCCCTCATCTTTAAAGTGTCCATGATAGAAGGCCGGAAGTTATCTTTTGTTCGGATATACAGCGGCACCATGGATGTGGGAAAAACTGTTTACAATCCGTTTCGAAAGTCCAAGGAAAAAATTTCTCGAATTTTGCGAATGCATGCCAACAAGCGCGAACGCATCGACCGGGTCTGTTCCGGCAGTATTGTCGGGGTGGTGGGACTCAAAGATTCATCCACCGGTGAAACCCTCTGCCACGCTGATCATCCTGTATTGTTGGAAAAAATAGAGTTCTATGAGCCGGTTATTTCAGTCGCTGTAGAGCCGAAAACCCATGCCGACCAGGAAAAACTCGACGAGGTATTGGATAAGTTCACGGCGGAAGACCCCACCTTAAGGGCTCGAAAAGATGAAGACACCGGGCAGACCATCTTGTCCGGAATGGGTGAACTGCACCTGGAGGTGATCATCAGCCGGATGTCCAGGGAGTTTAACACCCGTGTGAATGTGGGAAAACCTCAGGTGGTATATCGAGAAACCGTATCTAAGGAGGCGACTGCCACTGCTGTGTTCGATAAAGAAGTCGCCGGTCAGCGGCATTACGGAGAGGTCACCATCCGGTTGAAACCGCTTTCCAGGGGAAGTGGAAGAAAGTTCAGATCGGAGGTTACCGAAGAGCAGGTTCCGGATCATTATATTCCATTTGTTGAAAAAGGTGTGATGGAATCGCTGGAAAGCGGATCTTTCATGGGATATCCGGTGGTGGATGTGGAAGCAACGCTGGTCGGCGGAGTATACAAGGAATCGATTGGAACGGAACTCGCTTATACCGTAAGCACTTCAATGGCATGCCAAGATGCGCTTCTAAAGGGCAAATCTTTTCTTCTTGAACCGATCATGGATGTGGAAGTATTTGTTTCGGAGTCGTTTATGGGGGATGTGATTGGGGATTTGAATTCCCGAGGCGGAAAAATCGAATCCATTAATTCAAAGATGGGAACTCAGGTCATCAAAGCTTCGGTTTCCCTTTCTCTGATGTTCGGATATTCCACGGATTTGAGGTCGGCAACCCAAGGGCGGGGTACGTTTTCCATGCAGTTTTCTCATTTTGATCGACGTTGACCGTTAACCCCTTTGTCGCTTTTGATCACCCGAAATCTTCTCTTCTATAATCTTTATCTTTTTATCGATTTTCTTTGATTGATCGGGATCTTTGATTATTTGCGATGCTCTTTTCAGATGAAAAAGTGCATTTTTGGCATCCTTTTTACTTAAGTAATACAATCCCAGATGATAATGAGCCTGGCCGGCTTCCCCCAGTTTTCCGTAGGCCTCTGCCAATGCATATCGCGCCAAGCTGTGGTTCGGTGCTTTAGCTATCATATCTTTCAGCAAAGAGACGGCCTTTTTCAGTTTTCCCATTTCCATATATGTTTTTGATAGATAGAAAATCCCATCCGGATAATCGGGAGAGATACTGACCGCACCTTCCAGGGAGTCTATCGCTTCCTGATAAAGGCCTTGAAGATAATAGAGCCTGCCGATGTCCGTTAATATGTAAGGATCGAAAGCCCTTTTTTCCAGCGCCTTCTTTAGATGTTCAATGGCAGTGGGTCGGTCTCCGATCTTTGCCAAAATCAGAGCGTATCCGTAATGGGCCATTGGATCGTCCGGTGATTGTTGAACGGCGTTCTGGTATTTTTGTTTGGCGATGGTCTCATCACCATAAAGGGCGATCAATCTTGTCTGGGCCATCCGGAAGGGATGGGGATCGATATCGATGATTGGTTCGGCAGCCTCCTTATTGGCCTGCAGCCAGCTATCAATATGCGCGATCCGGTCTTCAGAAGCCGGGTGGGTGGATAAATAGGTGGGGAAGTCATCTGAACCGAACCATTGTCGGCGCCTTATTTTTTCCAATCCTGTCATCAAACCCCTTGCGCCATATCCGGAATCGACCAGATAGGTGAGTCCCAGTTGGTCCGCTTGACTTTCATCATCCCGGTTGTAGGCCAGCATGGCCGATTGGCCTATCGCTGTAGCCGTTAGTGCGCCGGCACCGCCGACACCGAGAAGCGCCCCCACAGCTATCCCCGCCAGGGTCGCCATTGTCATTTTTTTGGAACGATCCACTTTTTGAGAGATATGCCGGCAGACCACGTGCGCGATTTCATGGGCCAGAACACCTGCAAGCTCCCCCTCGTTTTCAAAGGCTGCGATCATTCCACTGTTAAAAAAAATATATCCGCCCGGCGTCGCAAATGCATTGTACTGATCATCTTGAATGACATAAAACTGAAAATTATACGGTTGCGGGGGAAGAACGGAGACGATCCGCTTTGCAACCGTTCGAAGATAGCCGACTACGATGGGGTCTTCTATCAACGTATATCTTTTCAGGATAATCTCGATTACCTTTTTGGACAGTTCTTTTTCCTGTTTTATCGTTATACCGAGGGTGTCGTGCGGAAAAGAGAAATTTCCGATGGCAAGGCATAAAAAAATAATCAGGAATTTCCGGGAAAGAATCATAAATCCTCAGTGAAAAAGTATAAATTTTGATGATTGTTATCACATCCTTAAGTTCTTTTCAAACCCCATGTTTTGTGTTAAATCTCCACATATGGCTCATATCATGTGCATATCGAACCAAAAAGGCGGGGTTGGCAAGACCACCACCGCCATTAATTTGTCTGCAGCCCTTGCTGCCTCGGAGAAGAATACCCTGATTGTGGATTGCGACCCTCAGGCCAATGCCACCACCGGAGTCGGCATTGATAAAAACAGTCTTCAAGACACCTTGTATCATGGGATGATCGGTCGGGCCGACCCGGAGCGACTGATTTTAAACACTGAAATCCGCACCTTGAAAATTATCCCTTCCCGGGTAGAGCTTATCGGTTTTGAAGTGGAAATGATATCGAATCCCGGGCGGGAAAAGATATTGAAAAAATTACTTCACCATGTGAGGGACTCCTTTGAATACATTGTTCTTGACTGCCCTCCGTCCTTAAGCCTGCTTACCATAAATGCCATGACTGCTGCCGATTCGGTTCTCATCCCGTTACAGTGCGAATTCTATGCCCTTGAAGGACTCGGTCAGCTACTTCAAACCGTGAAACGAATCAGACAGTATTTGAATCCAAAGTTGAAGATTGCCGGTATTCTGTTGACCATGTTCGATAAACGGACAAACCTCTCCAATCAGGTGGCAGAAGATGCCGAAAGATATTTTAAGGAGTTGGTATTTAAAACCATAGTGCCGAGGAATGTGCGGTTGGGAGAAGCACCGAGTTTCGGCAAACCGATTCTGTTATATGACGCCACTTCAGCAGGTGCTGAAAGCTATCTTAACTTGGCAAAAGAGATTCTGAACAATGACCGTTCATCGGGACAGCTTCAGAAGGTGGATTGAAAGCAGCACACGACTCAAAGGCTGACATGAAAAAGAAGAGTAAGAAGAAAGAACCTCAGCAAAGTCCTATGAAAAGGAAAATCGCCTTGGGGAGAGGCCTTGATTCCCTCATCCCCATTGATGACACTGCCGGAGAGGAAAGGGATGAGTTTTTCCATTGTGATGTGGAATTGATCCGGCCGAATCCTTTTCAGCCGAGGCAGCGGTTTTCTGAAGAGGAGCTCTCCGAGCTTACGCAGTCCATAAAACAACAGGGCATTCTTCAGCCCTTGCTGGTGAGGCGGTCAGAGAGCGGATTTGAACTGATTACCGGTGAGCGACGGCTTCGTGCGGCAAAACGAGCCGGACTACACCGGGTTCCGGTAGTGATTAAAGATACCAACGACGAAGCCATGCTGGAGATGTCCATTATAGAAAACATCCAGCGGGAAAACCTGAATCCCATGGAAGAAGCGGAAGCCTACCATCGTTTGATCGCCGACTTCGATTTGACCCAAGATCAAGCAGCTCTTCGTGTGGGAAAAAGCCGTCCCGCAGTCGCCAATATCTTAAGGTTAAGGCAGCTCCCGGATACCATAAAATCGAGTATCATTGACGGTGGTTTGACCATGGGGCACGCACGCGCATTGCTCGGTGCCGATACGGTCTCCCAGCAGACCGCAGCCTGGCGAACGGTTGTGTCCAAGGGCCTTTCTGTCAGACAAACCGAAGCGTTGATCAAACGTATAAAAGCGCAAAAGAAAGAATCGAAGAAGCGTTCAAAAACGAGTGAAGAGGTATACCTTTCCGATCTTGCGGATGATCTCTGCCGACAATTCGGCACCCGGGTTCAAATCAGGCGAAAGGGGAAAAAGGGCAAGATAGAAATCGATTTTTACAGCAACGATGATCTCGATCGGCTCATCGGGCTCTTGAATCAACAGCCCTGACAGATACTGCCGGATAATCAATGTCTTTGCATATCATTATCGACGGTTATAATTTGATCCACCAATCTAAAACATTCAGCGAATTCAATGCCTTAGACATCGAAAGCGCCAGAGATGAGCTAATAGATGCATTGGCCGGCTATAAGCGATTGAAAGCGCATAAAATAACGGTAGTCTTTGACGGGGGGAATGCGTTAAACGGTTTCTTAAAAAAGGACCAACGCAAAGGCATCCATATCCGATTTTCATCGAATAGAGAAACGGCCGATCACGTAATCAAGCGGATGGCAGCTAAGGAAAGAGAAAAAGCGCTGGTGGTAAGTTCCGATAAGGAAATCGTGAACTATGCCGAATCCAAAGGAGCTGCCACTATCAGCTCTCCTCTGTTTGAGGAGAGAATACGTCTCGCAGCCTTTTATATCACAGATGATATCGATCCAGAGATCCATTCCGGATGGGTACCCACTACCAAAAAGAAAGGACCGCGCCGCCGATTGTCCAAACGCCAACGGCGGAATCGTCTCAAGCGCAATAAGCTGTGAACCGATGGCGTATTAAAGGTGTATTTTTAGAGGTTGAACACCGAACTTAGATCGCTTCGCTCACTATTGGAATACTGGAATATTGGAACGCTGGAATGATGGGTTTCAATGAATTCTATCGATTATATAAAAAATAAAAAAGATCTTTTCCGCTTTTATACCCAATATTCCAATATTCCATCATTCCAATATTCCATCATTCCACTGTTCCATGTTGCACTACAATGTTGAGCGTCGGTTAAAAAACATAACATCAATAGGTTGTAGAATTTCCGAGACGTTTAATTTATGAAAATTGAAATTGCCAAAAGTGCCGGGTTTTGTATGGGAGTCCGCCGGGCTGTCGAATTGGTTCTGGATGCAGCCAATAAATATCCGGCCCCCATTTACACGTTCGGGCCACTGATTCACAATCCCCAGGTCTTATCCATGCTTGAAGAGAAAGGAATATCGGTTCTCAAGGAGATTCCGGATAAAGGAGTGGGAACCGTTCTCATCAGAGCCCATGGTATCCCGCCGGAAACAAAAGAACAGCTGAAAAAAGCAGAATTTTCAGTTATCGATGCCACCTGCCCCCATGTTATCAAAGTTCAGACCATCATTCGAAAATATGCGCGCCAGGGATATCAATCCATTATCATCGGAGATAAGGACCATCCGGAAGTCATCGGGCTTCTTGGATACGCCGGGGACAACGGTATTGTTATTAATCACCAGGAAGAGCTTGAAGCGCTTCCCATATTTGAAAAGTCGATAATCGTTGCTCAGACCACCCAGAACAGTACATTTTTCACCAGTGTCACAGATTGGGCGCAGAAAAAGGCGCCCCATTATAAGCTGTTCAATACCATTTGTGATGCCACCGAACGAAGGCAGAGCGAGGTAAGAGAAGTCGCAGCAGAATCCGATGCAATGATTGTGGTCGGGGGGCGCAACAGCGGGAATACCAATCGATTGGTCGAGATCGTCAGAAAAATGGGAAAACCGGTATTTCATGTGGAAACTGAAAATGAGTTGGACCCGCAGGCGCTGGCGGATGCACAGACCATCGGAATAACCGCCGGTGCTTCCACACCCAGTTGGATTATCAAGAAAGTATTCCGTTCCCTGGAACATCAGCTTTCAAAGCGCCAGCAGGGCTGGCGAAGCGCTCTGTTCATCCTGCAACGAAACCTTCTGCTCACCAATATCTATTTGTCCATGGGTGCCGGTGCGCTGTGTTATGCATGTCTGAAGCTTCAGGGCATGGGTACCAACGTGCCGGTTATTTTGATCGCCATGCTCTATGTGCTTTCCATGCATATATTCAATAATTTAACAGGCAGAAGATCCACCCAGTACAACGATCCTGATCGCGCCCTTTACTATAAGGCCCATGGTACGTTTCTCACCTTAATCGCAATCATTGCCGGTATCGTCGGGCTGATGACTTCATTTACCTTGGGATGGCTCCCTTTTACGATTCTTCTGGCCATGACCCTGACCGGAATTTCCTATAATTTAAGGCTCATTCCGAAAGGGATCGGGGGCGGGCGGTATCAACGGATCCGGGATATTCCCGGTTCCAAGACAGTCCTGATTGCATTTGCCTGGGGTATTATCTGCAGTATTG
>SDBT01009364.1_pt1 | contig 15892 bp, 19 predicted proteins | sample 2277101 | NCBI WGS metagenome assembly SDBT01 (sample SAMN10404973, study PRJNA504765) | marine sediment metagenome | isolation source: marine sediment core GS10_PC15, 103 cmbsf | place: Arctic Ocean: Southern Knipovich Ridge | collected 2010 | reverse complement strand
GAATACAAGATAGTGAACAGAGAGAGTAAGCATATTTTAGGATAATTATTAACTTATTACATAATTTTATGACGGTATTAGTTCAAAAACATAGAGAAGCTCCGGTTTGGAAGCTCTATGATGAAAAGAAAGCTTACCTCGGTCAGATTTTAGGCACAGATAAAGAGTCTATGCCTGTTCTGGCTAAAAAGATGAGTGAGCTTTTATTAGGTGCTGAGGATGAGAAGTATAAAAAGGAATCACTTGATGACGGAAGTATTAATATTATTGATGTTGATACGGGAAAACGAGTAGGTGCTTTTGAAAAAGACTTTTCAGTTCTTGGTGAGGCTATTCAAGCAAACTTAGAATAAGTTTTATGCAACAATATACTAATAAAAGGATAGTTCAAATTGATTTTGACGCATCAGTTGCCGAAGATTTATCTGGACAATGCAAGGAGTTGCTATTTACGGCGACTGAGGCTTGTTATATTCGGATTAATGCGGATGATGTGTCTATTACCAATGGTTTTTTTATTCCTGCAGATATATTAGTTAGAATTCCTATTACTCGGGGAGATAAAGTTGCGGCGATTAAAGAAACTAGTGCAGGTAAATTAACGATTATGGAATTATTCTAAAATTAAATAATTAAGAAAAGAGTTATGAGGATTTTAATGACCAATCATAGGTTGACTTGGTATTCGGGTTCGGATACTTATCTATATACTTTAGGTAAAGAGTTAATCAAACGAGGGCACATTTTAACAGTTTATTCTCCTAATGTTAGTTTGGCTATGCAGGGAAAAAGATTTATTGACGCAAATTTTTCCGTAGTTAAAAGTTTGGACAAAGATATAAGAAAAGTAATGGATGGAAATGATTTTGATATAATTCACGGACAGCATAATAATGTGCTTTCTGAAGTGCATAGCGTATTCACAAAATTGCCCGCCATTTTTGTTAGTCACGGGGTATTACCAGAATTAGAAAAATATCCACGGGATGTAGATATTTCAAAATATATTGGAGTGTCGGAAGAAGTTTGTGAGGGACAATTTAAAGATATTGACCAAAGTAAAGTAGAAGTGATAAGAAACCCAATAGATACTGACCGATTTCATTATAGCTTTAAAAAACCCGAAAAAAGATTGAAAATTCTAATTGCAAGTAATTATTATCATAATGAATGGAAAGCTCAGGAAATTTGGGATGCAGTTAAAATTTTAGATGCTGATATTGAAGTTATTGGCACAAATGGAAAAATGATGTTTGCTACTGAGGAAATGATAAAAGAGTGTGATATTGGCATAGGGGTTGGTAGAAGTATCTTAGAGATTATGTCTATGGGAAAACCTGCCATTGTAGGTGATTATGCAGGTTATGATGGAGTAATAACTCCTGACAAGTATCCCAAAATTAAGTTAAAGAATTTTTCAAGTAGAACTTTCAAAGAGCAATGGGATGGTGAGAGATTAGCAAGAGAAATAAATAAGATTTTTGACGGAGATTATGAACAGATGGGTAAGGATAACCGAGAAATTATTGTTAATTACCATAATGTAAAATTTATTGCAGATAAGTTTGAGGGTATATATAAAGAAATTAGTAAAAAGGTATGAGGAATTTAAAAATTGCGGGCTTGACCTATAAAAAGTAAAATAGCAGGTTTGACTTGAATATAAAGTTATATTATAATATAAGTATAATTATTAAATATAACTTTATGAACAAAAAAAATTTAGGAGTAACAAAAGCAATTTTAGAAAATCTTTATGTAAAAGAGGAAAAATCCTTGGAGGAAATAGCCGTATTGTATAATTGTTGTAGAGAAACCATTGCAAAAAGATTGAGAAAGTTTCAAATTCCTATTAGATTGCCTGCTCATCTTGGAGGTTTAACTGAAAAAGTAAGAAAAAGAATGTCTGATAATATGAGAGGAAGAAAACTACCAAAAGAACATATAAAAAATATTGGATTAGGTAATATAGGAAAACATACAGGAAAGGACAATGGTAATTGGAAAGGGGGCAGAATAGAAGATAGCGGATATGTTTATCTCAGACTTCCTCAACATCCACAAGCACACAGAAATGGGTATGTAGCAGAACATAGAATTGTAATGGAAAAACATATTGGTAGATTTTTGAGAAAAGATGAGGTAGTGCATCATATAAATGGGGTAATAGATGACAATAGAATAGAAAATCTAAAGTTATTCAAAAATCAAAATAAGCATATAAGATTACATAATTTACAAAGAGGTAAGAGGAAAAAATATGAAAGCATTAAAAATTTGCGGACTCACGAGAATTCGTAACGAGTCTTTAACTGTCAAAGAGCATCTTGATGCTATGGCAGAATATTGCACGGCAGGAATTTATGTTTTTGATGATGCTTCAACAGATAACACAGTTGAAATCTGTAAAAAGCATCCTGCGGTTAAAAAAGTTATTGGTGTAAAAGAATGGGATGGTATAACAGAATTGGCTTTAATAGAAATGAAGCAAAGACAAGCTCTAGTTATAGAAGCACAAAAAGATAATCCCGATTGGTTTGTTTACTTAGATGCTGATGAAAGATTATTTTATAACTTTGAAAATTTAACAGACGAATGTGAAGTAGTGATTTCAAGATTATTTGATTTTTATATAACAGAAGAAGACAAGAATAGAAGATACACAGGAAATATAGTATTAATGAGAAAGTGGTGCGGTCCTGAATTTAGAGATATTGTAGCGGTATTCAAAAATACCCAAAGAGTAAAATTTACGAGAAAGCACTCTCGCAATCCCGAAGTAACTGCCTATGACACAAAACTTTTTTCAGGATATATTAGACATTATGGTAAATCTATTTCGGTTGAAGATTGGGAACGCAGATGTGATTATTATTTGAATAGAGCTCCTGAGTATAAACCTATTTGGAGTAAAAGAAAAGGTAAAGCCGTTCATAAAGAATCTGATTTCCATAGACCTCTAAGAACTTGGAAAGATGTTCACGAGTATGCAACATTATTATCTGTCGGCGATTACTCTAAAGAGGAGTTTGAAGCTATGACAAATTATAAATAAGTAATTAGTAAAAAGTTATGAGTGATTCAAAACCAAACATCTTATTTGTGCCAAAAGACCAAATGGGATGTGGATTTTACAGAATGTTAATGCCTGCTAATACAATTAAGCAAGCAGGGTTAGCAAACGTGGAAGTAATCTACGATATTACTGACCCACGACCAGCCCAATGGGCTAATATAATTGTTCTTCAAAGACCTACGGATATGGCTATGTCGGAGTATATTCAATACTGGCGGGCTAAGGGTAAAAAGATTATTTATGAAATTGATGATTTTATGCAAGGCATTTTGCCTGAAAATCCGGCTAGACCTTATTGGGAAGCAATCGGCGGAATGATAACGAGAGCTATGTATTGTATGAGTTTATGTAATGCGGTAACAGTATCAACACCGAGATTACAAGCAGAGTATTCCTACTATAATCCAAAAATTCATTGTCTGCCAAATTATGTAGATAAAAGTCTTTGGGAACAACCTTTAAAAAATAAAGATTTTTATGAGAAACGCCGAGATGATGCCATTATCAGGATTGGCTGGGAGGGTTGTGTAGGGCATAGACACGATTTAGAATTAGTTGCAAAAGTTTTAGAAGATTTAGTTTTAGAATATAAAGGAAAAGTTCACCTTACAATGTTTGGCTTTACACCAATTGATATTTTTCTTAAATTGCCCAATATGCATCAAAGTTGTCCTGACTGTTCTCATACCGGTCCGTTAGAGTATTTCCCAACTGTGCCATTACTAGACTATCCTGGCAGGCTAAGAGAATTAGCATTTGATATAGGAATAGCTCCTACTGTCAAAGTAAGTTTCAACGATGCAAAATCAGATTTACGGTTTAAAGAGTATTCAATTTTAGGCATACCTACTGTTGCATCCGATGTTCCCGCTTATCAGAATTCTATAAAACACGGGTTTACAGGTTATTTATGTAAGGATAGCTATAAAGAATGGTATAAGGCTTTAAAAACACTTATAGATGATGCTAAGAAACGCAAGGAAATAGGGCAGAATGCCCGAGTGTGGGCTGAAACTAACTATATACAGGATAATATAGTTAAATGGCTCAAAGTTTATGATAAGGTATTGCATCAAGTGGATTAATAAAAAGACTAGAATTAGTATATAAGCAATAACTTCTTAAAATAAAGGTCGGCTAGGAAAATTATTGCATAAGTAAATAGAAAAGAGGTCAAGTATTTAATAAATTTAAACCAATACTTTTTATGGCACTAACTTATAATTGGAATCAAAGAACAGGTGCGGCTTCTGCCACAGTCACTTCCGACTTAGGTATTAGCGGAAACTTGTTTAATTTCCAAAATCAAGATGTTGCTTCTGCGGCTCAATACACAGCGTATCCGATTACCGCAGGCAACAATTCATATGAAGTTTGGTTGAGAGGCCATTTCACAGGTTCGTTCAATAAAGTTCAAAATCTTCAACTTTGGTTGAGTGCGGGCTCTGAGGGAACAGGTGAAACCCTTTATTGGAGAGACGGTGCGACTGATACTTATATTGAACCTGCGACTACTACTTCGGTAGCTACCACTGTTATTCCTACTAGCGACCCTGGGTCGTCTAATGTGGGTATCAATGATAGTCAAGCGAGTTCATTGAGTGCGGCGGGTTATTCAGATTATATTGTTATGCAGTTAAGAACTACTGGTGGAGCTGAAGCAGGCGATACTGAAACTTTCACCTATACTCTTCAGTATGATGAGAACTAGATTGACCTCTACAACTAAGCAGAACAGAGAAGTATAAACCCGAATACAATCGGTAGCTCTCAACTGGAAACCACGCAATACAATGCAGGCATCCAGTTTTCTCGTGATTAATAATTAATAATAAATAGTTATGAATAAGGAAGTAATTAGCAAAATTTATAAACAGGGGGAATTACATTTTTTTTGGATAGCAACAAGAAAAGACGGAACTTATTATGAACAATTTGAAACAGATGTTAAGACAGGGAAAGGAAAAGAAAATTTATTTACACTGATTGATAAAGAACCAGAATTATTTAAAGAATTTTGTTTAGTGAATGTTGAGGATTCTAAAGTTAAGTTTAGTGTTGATTTAGAAACAGGAGATTTTATGTTTAAAGGTGTTACTATAAAAAATAATATTAATATTAAAAATCAACAATTAAAATGCACATTTTGGAGAAGAAAAGCAGTAACAATTAATATTGCAGACTCAAAGCAATCAGCACGATATATGCATTATATAATTGGTTGGCATACAAATATTGATGGAGCTAACATTAAAAAAGAGTATAGAATTTTTCCTGATTTTTCTGTGCAAGAGGTCTTGCATAAACAAAGCAGAAAACTCTATGCAAAAGCGAGGATTGTAAAGTAATAATATGATAAAAAGTTTTATGTTAAATGAAGTAAGCGGCATTCTAAAATATTTTTGGGCAAAATTAGTGTTAACTATTCCAGTAGGATTTTTTATATTTAATGAGCATCATTATTTAGTTGTTTATGCTTTATTAATGATATTAATATTAGATACTGTTTTGGGTATTTGGGTATCTATTAAATATAAAGTATTTGCTAGTCATAGATTATCAAGAATGACCTCTAAAATGGCAAGGTATGCAATAGGATTGGCTAGTGTTTGGGTTTTGTCTATTTTATCTCCGATTATGTTTGGTTGGACTTTTGATTTTTTTGGAACATTTTTTGTGCTAACAGAGGTATTTAGTAATTTTGAAAAATTAAGTTTATTAGGATTACATTTACCAACAAAAATGTTAGCAAAATTAAATAAACATTTTCATAACTTCTATTTTGGACCGGAAGATGTGAAACGAGATGCGGTTGTTAATATTTTAAGTAAGGGAAAAGAGACTAATCTAAAACCACACGATATTCACTTAGATAAAACAATTTTTAGTAACAAATAATTATTTTATATATTTTTAATTAATTAGTAAATAGGTATTATGACAAATTTTTTTGGTAAAACTAAAAAAGAAAATAAGGAGGTAGTAAAAGGCACTATGGGGGAAACTCCATTTAAACTTATTCTAAATTCGGAGATTTTAACTGAAAACGATTTAGAAGTTCTTGAACCTTTAAAGCAAGAAATAAAAGAAACATTTATTAAATCGCAGGTATTTAGAACACGGACAGAAATGGAAATTTCAGTATTGAATGAGATAAAACATCCTACGCCTGAGTCAAAATTTTGGCAAGCTACTAGAGAACAAAATGTGATGTTTACTGAGTTAGTAATGCTTTCTTATGAATATAGAAAGAATGCAGTCAAAGCTAAGATAATACAGAGAGATATAAATAGTGAAAAAGATGATTTGAAAAAAGAACTTTTAGAAATAGAATTAGAAAAAAAACTATTTTCATTAAAAATTCAAGAAAAAACTGCAAAAGATAGAATTAGAGAAGTAAAGGCTTGGTCTGAAATTAAAGAAAGAGAAGCAAAAAAAATGTCAAAAGAAGCATTAGCAGATGTGGATAATCATCAATTGATTAGTTATACAATTCGTTGGATAAAGCAAAGTATAGCAATGGGAAATACTGGGAGTCCCTCTGAAAGACAGAATTTACTTGGTCAACTTCGTTCAGGAGTGTTGGGCTGTATTCAAAACAAAGTGTTGCATAAAGTCCTAGAGAATTTTTCAGAAGAAGTGAAAGCAAGAATAAAAAAAGATTATGGTATTCAAGATTCAAAGACTTAGTTAATCTATGAGAAGTTTAAATAAAATAATAGAATATATTAAAAGGCATCCGATGTTAGCCATATTACCAGCATTAATTATTGCTGATTATTTTGGGTTAGAGATGCCTTTTGCTTTTATCTTTTTAGGTGCTTGGTCTTCAGGAGGTGTTTATGGAAGTGAGAGAAGTTCGTTGGCGGGAGCAGGAACAGCCTCGGCAGGGCTTGGGTTTGGTGGTTCAAGTAGTTCAATTCTTACTGATGAGTATAACGGCTCTACTTGGTCTTCTGGCGGTAATTTAGCGACAGGCAGGCATTCTTTGATGGGTTGTGGAACGCAAACAGCAGGTTTAAGTTTTGGCGGCTACTCAACGGGCAGAGAAGCAGTAACAGAAGAATATGATGGAGCCTCTTGGTCTGGGGGTGGTGCTTTACCTACTGCAAGAAGTCACGGAGCTGGTTGTGGCACACAATCTGCGGGGTTAGCTGTTGCTGGTGTTACAACTGCTGTAACTGCAACTTGCGATGAGTATAACGGCTCTACTTGGTCTGGTGGAGGAGCTATTGCAATAGCAACAAGGCAACAAGGTGTGTGCGGAACTCAAACAGCAGGACTCAGCTTTGGAGGTTGGACATCTGGTCCAGTAGCAACTTGTGAAGAATATAATGGGACTTCGTGGAGTTCAGGTGGAAATTTGAATACTGCAAGAAATTATTGTGCGGCGGCAGGAACACAATCTGCAGGATTAGTCTTTGGCGGTGATAATTTATCTGGAGCAGATGATACAGAAGAATACAATGGCACATCTTGGACACAATCGGCTAAGCTGGCAGTGGTAACTTGGTCGTTGGCTGGGGGTGGTATTCAATCTGATGGACTGTCTTTTGGAGGCTCAACAGATGGCGGTGCAACAAACGCTACACAACACTATTCTCAGATAAGCACTGTAACACAGACTGTTACTGCAAAAGCACGAATACAAAAAACTATCGTAACCACGATACAGGCTAAAACAAGAATTACAACACAGGTAGTTACAACCTTAACTGCGAAAGCTAATATTAAAAATGCAGTTTCAACCTCTATCCAAGCTAAGGCAAGTATTAAGCAGTTAGCAGTTACTACTAACATTCAAGCCAAAGCTCGTATTCAAATCGGAGGAGTTACTACTGCAATTTCTGCGAAGAGTCGTATTGAAAAAACTGTGGCTACTAATATACAAGCAAAAGCAAGAATACAGCTTTTAACTTCTACAAATATTTCTGCCAAAGCAAGAATAGAAACTGCAGGAGTAAGCGGAAGTGTTCAAGATAAGGCTAATATAAAAAACACTATTGAAACAAACATACAAGCTAAAGCTAGAATTGAGTTGACCGAAAGTCCGACCATTTCAGCAAAAGCTCGCATTGAAAAAACTGAAAATCCTTTCATTTCTGGTAAAGCAAATCTTAAAGTTACCTCTACTACTAATATACAGGCAAAGGCTAGTATTTTTGATACTAATACAACAAATATACAAGCAAAAGCAAGCATCAAACAGGCAGATGTGGGACTTAGCATATCTACAAAAGCCCGAATTGAAAAAACAGAAACTACAAACATACAAGCCAAAGCAAGAATTCAAACTGAGGATATTGGGACTGCTATACAGGCGAAAGCCAATATTAAAAATACAATCATTACTGCCATTTCTGCAAAAGCAAGTATTAAAATTTCTGCGGTAACAACCAACATCCAAGCCAAAGCAAGAATTGAAAAAACAGAAAGCCCAACTATTTTAGCCAAAGCAAGAATAGAAATTTTAACTGTAACCAATATCAAAGCTAAAGCTAGAATTACTACTGCTGGAGTAACCGCATCTATCCAAGCAAAAGCTAATATTAAAAAAACCAATCAGACCGCTATCTCTGTTAAAGCAAGCATTAAGCAACTTAATGTTACTACAAATATTTCAGCTAAAGCCCGAGTAGAAAAAACAGTAACCACAGACATCCAAAGCAAAGCCAACTTAAAAGTTACAACTCAAACTAGCATTTCAGCAAAAGCAGATATTAAGATTTTCAATGTATCAACAAACATACAAGCAAAAGCTAGTATTTTTATAGGCGGTGTTGCCACGACAGCCTCCGCCAAAGCAGAGCTAATGAAAACTTCAGACATTATTTCAGGAATTACTCATTCCGCTATGTCGCATAGCAATCAATGTAAAATTGTTGAGGATTCAAATGGTGTTTTATATGGAGTAGGCATTAGAAAAAATATTTATAATAGAGATGGAGTATTTGTTTCAAGGTCATTAGATGGCGGAGAAATTTGGGATTGGGATTGGGCGGCACCTATTTCTGATGCTTCAAATGATTATGCTTCTTGTGCAATAACTATTGATAGTAATGATGATTTGCATATTGTTGCCCACGATACTACTAGAATTAGATATAGAAAATATGATGAATCAATCACTACTTGGGAAGCTATTGAAAATTTACAAGAGGCGGTTATAACCACAGGCAATCAATCTTATCCAAATATATATACTGATTCAACTGACCAAGTTTATGTTGTTTGGTATGGTTTTACTTCTGATGACCCAACTAAAACTAATATAAGGGCACGAAGAACTATCGGAGGTGCGTGGCAATCAGTAGAGGAAGTTACTGCCCAAAGCACAGATAATTTATCAAATCCTAAAATAACTACAAAAGTTACTAATGATGAACCTCATATCGTTTGGGAAAATGATGATGGTGATATTTATTTTTCTTACTATACTACTGGAACTTGGCAAGCTCCTGCAAATTTGACCACAGGTGATGCTTCGGGTGCTCAAACTTATCCCTCAATGGGGGAGGAAAGCACAGGAAAGACAATGGTTATTTTCTTAGGTAAGAAAGTAGGCGGTGATGCTTATGTTAGACTCCGAGCAATTAGGCGAACTGGCACATCTTGGGGCAGTATTACAGATATTAAAGACGGAACTGATGAGGTTTTTCAAGGAGTGCTTAATCATTCTTTAGATGCAATGGTTGTTTGGTGGACGGAAACAACAGGTGGGTATAGTCAAATATTTTATAGTGTAAAAGGGGCAGGAAATACTTGGGAAGCTCCATATCAATTAACTGCTGATTCTATAAATAAATATTATGTGACTTGTCATACAGATATAAATGCCTCTGATTTACACCAATCAATAGGGTATATTAATGGAGATGCCTCAGATTTTAGATATGCAGGGGAAGTATTAATTGCATATATTCCTATTCAAGCTAAGGCAAATATCAAAGTAACTACGGAAACCAACATTCAAGCTAAGGCAAGTATTGCACAAGGCGGAGTTACTACTTCACTTACTGCTAAAGCCCAAATTGAAAAAACTAAAACAACTTCAATCCAAGCCAAAGCTAATATTAAGGCGACCATTGCTATAAATATCTCCGCTAAAGCGAGTATCTTTATTGGCGGAGTAAGCACTATTATACAAGCCAAAGCGAGTATCAAATTGACAGCTTCTTCTAGTATTCAAGCAAAAGCTAATATTCTAAATTTTGTTGCTACTGGCATACAAGCGAAAGCGAGTATTAAAAATTTAAACGTGACCACTAATATATCAGCAAAGTCTCGGATTGAAAAAACAGTAACTACAAATATTTCAGCCAAAGCTAGAGTAGATAGATTAGGTATAGCAAACATTATTCAAGCTAAAGCTAATATAAAAATATTTGATGTTGCGACTAATATACAGGCTAAAGCTAATATTCAAGTTACAACAGAAACAAATATTCAAACCAAAGCGAATATTAAAGTTACTACGGAAACTACTATCTCTGCCAAAGCATCTATTAAACAATTAGGTGCTGGTATTACTATATCCGCAAAAGCAAGAATTGAAACTGAGGAGGGCATAAACATTCAAGCCAAAGCAAACATTAAAGTAACTACTGAAACCAATGTTTCCGCTAAAGCCCGAATTGAGAAAACTGAAAATCCGACTATTTCAGCAAAAGCAAGTATTAAACAAGTGGATGTAGGAATTAATATCCAAGCCAAAGCTAGAATAGAAAAAACAGAAGCTACCTCAATATCCGTAAAGGCAAATATTAAAGTAACCTCTACTACTTCGCTTTCAGCTAAAGCAAGAATTGAAACTGAGGGGGGCATTAATATCCAAGCAAAAGCCAACATCAAAGTTATTACTGAAACAAGCATCCAAGTTAAAGCCAGTATCAAACAATTTAATGTAATCACAGATATTTCAGCCAAAGCTAGAATTCAAACAATTAATATAGGTGCAAGCATTCAAGCCAAGGCAAATATTAAAAATACTTTAACTACAACAATACAAGTGAAAGCTAGAATTAAAGTGGCAGATATTGGTGTTGCGATTCAAACTAAAGCCAATATTAGAAATGTTGTTGCTACAAATATTTCTACTAAAGCCAATATCAAAGTGACTGCTGAAACTGATATTTCTGCTAAAGCAAGAATTACTCTTGAGAATATTGGTGTTTCAATCCAAGCTAAAGCAAGTATTAAAGTGACTACGGATACAAATATCCAAGCTAAAGCAAGAATTGAAAAAATTGAAACTCCGACTATTTCAGCAAAGGGAAATATTAAAGCAACAATTCAGAAAACAATACAAGCTAAAGCAAGTATTAAACAGACAGATGTAGGAATTAGTATTCAAGCAAAAGCCCGAATTGAAATTTTAACAGAAACAAATATCCAAACTAAAGCAAATATTAAAGTTACCACAGAAATCAACATACAAGCAAAGGCTAACCTCTTCAAAGCAATTTCAGGAATTCTGTTATCCGCTAAAGCAAGTATATTTAAAACAGAAAGTGTAATTTTGCAAGCTAAGGCACGAATTGAAGTGGCTAATTTAAGTATTAGTATTCAAGCAAAAGCCAATATCCAAGCATCTATTACACCAATTATTCAAGCTAAAGCTAATATTAAAACTACTACGGAAACTAACATTCAAGCTAAAGCAAGCATTAAAATATTGTCAGTATCACCAACAATTTCAGCCAAAGCAACAATATTTAAAGAAGTAACAAACACACTAACAACCAAAGCTAGAGTAGAGAAAACAGTAGGAGTAACTATTTCAGCAGTTGCCTCTATTGCCATTGATATTTATGTAACATTATCAAACTTTAAGAGTGAGACTATTATAGATATTTCTGATTATTTGGATGCTACCTTGCAAGAATTTATTAATAGAGCACAGAGAATGATAGATGCTTGGTTAGGCGGAAATATTGGGTTTAGCTCTTATGTTGATACTGATATTCGTTGTATGTATGACTATCCTAGAAATGGAGTAGCAATTCAGTTACCAAGAAGACCAATCACTAATTTACGAAAAATTGTTCTCACTTTTGGAGCACAGTCAGAAGTTACTTATAGCACTACTGCTCAATTAGCAAGGTGGAGAGTAAATGAAAAGGTTGGTTATCTTGAATATTTTGGATTGTCCGTTAATGATTTAGCTTTAAATGTTTGTTTGACCGACCCATCAGCTTCAAATATAATTCCGATGGCGGAAGTTACTTATTATGCAGGATATACAATCATACCATCTGATGTAACAAAGGCTACTATAATTTTAACTGAGCAATTAATTAGAAATGAGCAAGGAGATGATATTCAAATAACTTCTATTGCAATAGGTAACTACCGAGAGGGATATAAACGAAGCACGGGTATTAAAAGTATGGGTGCAATCGGAGGGACAGACCAAGTTGAAAGATTATTACGACCTTATAGACAGCCTAATCAAACTATGTTTACTAATGGACCGTTAGGATAATTTTATGTCAACTATAAATACTACAATTCAAGCTAAAGGCTATATTTATCTCCCAACAAAAAGTATAGGGATTCCAATGCGAATGTTGAACACTAGGATTGATATTAAAAGGAAAACCGTAAGTAAAGACACTACGGGCGATTTAGATGAAACTTTTGCTAATAATCAAATAAATATCCCCGCCACTATACAGCCCTTATCAGGAGAAGAACTAGCCTTACAGCAAGGTATGGTATATAATTATACTCATAGGATGTTTTTGCCTAAAACTATTTTACAGAGTAGTATTAAAGTGACTATTTCAATTCAAGAGGGAGATGCAATTTATGACCAAGAAACAGAAGTTACATATAGAGTAAAATTAATTGAAGATATGCGTCCGGCAAATAAGGCTAGAACAGGAACACAATTTCATCATTACGAAGTAATGTTAGAAAAAATTAATGATAGTAGATATGTTTAAAATAAGTATCAAAGGTAGTCAAGCAGTTATAAATAGCCTTAAAAAGAAAGGGCAAGGATTTAATAATGCTATAAAAGCGGCGGTCAGAGCTTCGGGATTGCAGGCAGAGAGGCAAGCTAAGATTAATTGTCCTGCAAAATCGGGCAATTTACGCAGAAGTATAATGTCAACGGATTATAAAAAAGGAAATGTATTTATTGCTCGTATTGGACCAGATATTGCAGTAGCTCCTTATGCCATTTGGGTTGAAACAGGACACTCCCAACAGCCTGGCAGATATGTTCCCGCAATAGGAAAAAGGTTAGTTGCTTCTTGGGTTGAGGGTAAATGGTATATGGCAAAAACAGGTATTCAAATGAAACAAAAAATTGAAGATAATTTAAAAACCGCATTTAGGCGGGCAATGGCATAAAAGTATGGGATTTGATATTCAAACATTAAAGAAATTAGTTTATGATATACTAGTTAATGATGCTACGTTGAAAACTCTTTTAGGAGGAACAGCTAATGTTTTTCATTTTCATCCCCCGCAAGAGAGTAATATTCCTTATCCGATTGTTGTTTATAGTGTTTTAGGCATAGAAGATAATCCGTATGATTCTGATATAAGTGCAGACATAAATAGTTTAATTTTAAATATTGATGTTTTTTCCAGCGACAGTTCAATGAAAGAGGCTGATGATATTGCGGATAGAATTTATACTTTATTGAACGGACAGACTTTATCTAATGCTAGTATAATAGTTTATTCCTGTTATAGAACTTTCCAAGACGAAACTTATGAGCAAGATGCAAAAGTGTGGCGTATTAACGCCCGTTATAATCTTACTAATTCTAGTAAATAATAATAAGTAACAAGTAAAGAGTATGAGCATTACAAAAAAAGTTATCAAAACCGAAGATGACAACCGCCCTGCCCAACCACATTTTCAGGAAATTCTATTAAAAAAGTTCAAAACTTGGACTAAAATAGATGACCCTGAATTGGCGGAAGCCTTGAAAGATTTGTGTGGTGATTCTTTCTTTGAAATGAGAAAGATGACAGCACAACTCTGCCGAGCAGTAGAAGCTCAAATCTCTGATGAGAAAAAAGCGAAACAACTTATCACAGATTTAAAGGCTGTCATTGATGATACGTGGAGATGTGTCATTGATAAACAAAAAGTTGGCATTGACAAACTAGGAATAATTGTCCGAAAATATGTCAACGAAGATTAAAATTGTATTTATCGGGAATGGCAATTTTAAATACAATTTGCTATCTGGCAAAAGGGAATCTTTTGAAAAAGATATTCCTAAGGAAGTAGATATTGAGGACGGAGAAAAGCTATTAAAGTTAAGAGGCAAAGGTTGTAGGTGTCATAACGCTGAAGGTCGTCTGCAATTTATCACCTACGATAATTGGAAAGAGTATTATAAAGAGTAATCATATTTTTTGTTTATGGCTATTACAGTAACAAACATAAATACTGCTGGTGCAATAGTTACCCTTGGCGGGACAGTTAATTCTGTTGACGTTGATGGTTTTTATATTGGCACTACCAGTGGAGTTGATGTTGGTTGCACAGAGGGCGGCGTAACTGTTGTTTACAGTTTTGAAACCCGTGATATTTTCTGTGACCAAGTAACTGCTCCTGTGGAAACTGCAATTATCAACGAAACTGCAACTATTAACTTTAATATGTTGGAGAGTGAAGCTGATAATTTAGCGATTGCTATACAGCAATGCACAACTACAACGGATGCAGGGGTGGCTAACAAGATTGGTGTTGGTGGAATTATAATCATTAATTTCACTCCTCTAATGCTTGTGATTAAAGATAATGATAATGCGGCGTTGGAAACTACTTGGACATTTTACAAGACTCTTTCAGGTGGTATGGAAACCAACTTTGAAAGAGAGAATCCTACTGGCGTTACCGTTACCTTTACTGCTTATGCTGATACTGACCACGCTTCGGGGCATCAGTTATTTAGTGTCAACGAGGCACTATCTTAGAGCTAATTAATTAAGTAAGAGTAATTATGACAGAGATTAAAAAAACCTCTGCGGAGGCTACCCTCAATGGGGAGAAAATTACAATCCAAAAGCTGAAAGCTGGAAAATATTATGAAGCCCAAAAACTTTATGTTGGGATGATTGATGTTATTCGTAGAACGACAGCTAAGGATGCAAAGCCACAAGAAAAAAGTGGTAAAGCCGACAACAAATCTAATGAAGTAGTTTCAATAGATGTTGCAGGACTTTATTCTACTTTTCCCCAAGAGGTTGTTAAACTTGTGGCTTTTTGTATAGACAGAAAAGCAGACGAATTGTTTAAAGATGCATATCCTGAAGAAATTTCAGATATGGCAACCAAGGTTATTGAGCTTAATAACTTTAATGAAAACTTAAAAAACTCCGTAGCCCCTTTGGGGAATCTGGGGGCGGAGAAAGCCTAGGACATAAATCTACGAATCAAGGTGTTCAGCTACCAAAAATAAGATTGCTTATTTGGATAGTTGACACCTTGGCTAGTAGGTATGGCTGGACAAGATTCCACATTTTAGAAGAATTATACTGGGAAGAAGTGTGGGAGATTTTAGAAGTAGCTTCCAATTCAATAGTCTATGAAAGAAATCAGGATAATTATTTTCAGTTTTGTCTGCACGCAGGAAGTAAAGAAGCGATAAAGAGTTGGAAGGATTCCCCCCTGCCTTTTCCTGACAAGGAAATAAAAGCGAGAAAACCTCATTATGGCGGATTAGACCAATTACCTCATCATATTCGTGTAAAGAGAGTTGGATTAGATAAATTAAAATCAAAAAAAGATGGCAACAAAAATTGACATAGTAATTGAGGCTGTTGATAATCTATCCGCTACTGTAA
>SDBT01009363.1_pt1 | contig 15895 bp, 18 predicted proteins | sample 2277101 | NCBI WGS metagenome assembly SDBT01 (sample SAMN10404973, study PRJNA504765) | marine sediment metagenome | isolation source: marine sediment core GS10_PC15, 103 cmbsf | place: Arctic Ocean: Southern Knipovich Ridge | collected 2010 | reverse complement strand
AACGGGGGCAGCTGGTTGCGCCGTGGATTAGAGTAGAAAACGTCAAAGCAGTTGGAAGAAAATAAAACAGTTTCACAATTATCTAACAAGAAGGTTAGATGGCGCGGGGTGCGGGATTTGAACCCGCGTGGCCCTATGGACCACAGACTTAGCAGGCCTGCTCCCTACCAGGCTAGGAGAACCCCGCATAGGATATTTTGTTCAGAGCGTAGCCTAAAAAAAGTATCTGTCACACAAACAACTTGAGTTCTGCAAAACAGTGCCTAAAAGCGGCTTCATGCGAAACTACAATCCAAGGCTGGATAAAAGACCTCAAAACAAGACACTAAAAACAGCAAACGAAATGCAACAAAACCTCAACTACCCCCTCTTTTTCTCGGGGCACTTCATTAAATACGTAGATGAGAAATCTTTTAACTGCTATGCAACTGAAAATAAAGTCTGTGAAAAACGGTAAATTGTTGCTGGGTTCTATACTTGTCATAATTGTGGTTGGCGGGGCTTTACTTGTTTATAGCGTAATTGAGCAGTCTCCTCCAAAGCAGAGTTCTGTAATTGAAAATTATTATTTACGCATAATGAAAAACTTGAATACTGAGGAAAATAAAACCACAGTGAGAAGCTGGTTTGAAAGAGACTACAATTATACAGAACTTCTTGAGTGGGTAAACTATACGTTTGTTCTTGACAAGACGTATAATGACCCTGAGAGACCTTGGATAACAGACCCATCGAAAATTAAAGAGATTGGAATGGGTTAGTGTGGAGAGTTCGGTATCCTTTATGTGGCGGCGTGTTTAGCTCATGGTTATGACAGCAGACTTGTTGTAGCAGTTAACGTTAGCGACCCAAATAGCTGGAGTGATCTGCATGTTTGGGCTGAAGTTAAAGAAAACAGTAATTGGGTGCACGTTAATCCTGCTGGAGTAGCATGGGACAACAGGTATGGATATGAAAATAATGAAACATGACCTTGGGGAGATTACATTGGGTCGGCTGTAAGGATTTATGCTTTTGAAGACGGAAACTATGAAGAAGTGACATTAAGTTACCTTTCTCAATCCTGAGATGGTTAGCAAAAAAGAATCGTCCCAAGTTTAGTTAACCTTTGTGTGTGTATTCTGTAAATATGTTCTCATATTTTTTTAGAGAGGTTGATTAGTTTTTGAGGATAATAGTATTCACCAACAACATAAACAAAACTTCTGTATGACTGCATGTTGAAACCAAGTTTTTATAAAACCGTTTGAATCATACTGTTGGACGATGGGCCGGTTGTCTAGTCCGGTTAGGATGCAGCCCTTACGCGGCTGAGGTCGCAGGTTCGAATCCTGCTCGGCCCACCACCATTTTCACCAAAAACCACGTTTTCGCCAATCATATTAGGAGACTAATAACAGTTGATTGTTGAAAACAGCCTTTTTTCCTGAAAACCAAGAAAGATAATGATGATTGATTAACTGGTTAGGTGACCATCTTTATGCCCTCGGCGACTGTTTCCGCTCTTTTCAGGTTGTTGAGTAAAACGTTGAGTCGATATGAACTTTTGCCAATCTTAAACAATTGTTTCACGATATAGTCTGGTCGAATAAAGAACCGTTGGTAAGCCTCATGAATCATCTGTTCAATCTCTTCGGCGGGCACAGCATCGGGCGAAACTTCAGACACCAGAACCCCGGTCTCCCAATGTTTCTCCTCATCCAGCAGCCCCTGCAATTTCAGTTCCTCCCAGATGTCGGTTCCAGCAAAAGTGGCTAAAATATTGAATTGGGGAATGTCCGCATGCAGTTTCTGCGCAAACTTTAGGGTGTTCCAAATCTCCTGTCTTGTTTCGTTGGGCGCCCCCAAAATAAACGATGCAACAATCACGTCTATGCCCGCTTTTCTAGCTTTTTTAACAGCATCCAATGCCTGCTGCGGGGTCGTCTGTTTATCATAGTAATCCAAAACCTTCTGAGTGCCATTCTCAATCCCAAAATACATCATTTTACAGTTAGCCCTCGACATCTCACGCAACATATTTTGGGGACATTGATCAACTCTGCCTTCGGCAAAAAATTCAATATCCACCTTCTCTTTCTTCAACCTACGGCATATCTTGATTACTCTTTTGGGATTCAAAGTGAAGTTGTCGTCTACAAAAAGAAACTGCTTGTAGCCCTGACTAAACAAAAGATGCAGTTCCTCAAGTATATTCTCCACAGACCTTGATCGCCAGAGGTCTCGCGCTAATCTTCGGCATCCACAGAAGCGGCACTTAAAAACACAGCCTCTGGAGGAGACAAAGCCGCTGAACTTTTTCGGCGCAACAACTATGCCTGCTGTGGTGTTGTGATATTCTACGTCCAGCAGTTCCCTGTCGGGAAACGGCAGAGAATCAATATCCTTGATTAATGGTCTATCAGGGGTTGAAATTATCTGACCATTTTTTCTAAAGTTGATTCCCAAAACTTTCTTCAGGTTACCATTTTTCTCTAAACACGTTGCCAATTCAAGGCTGGTGTGTTCTCCTTCTCCCCGAATAATCATGTCCACAAAAGGATACTTTTTCAGAATTCTTTCAGCATTAAATGTGGCATAAAAATTGCCGAAAACCGTAACAATGTCTGGGTTCTCCTGTTTCACTCTTTTTGCGATAAGCGCTGCTTTGCGTCCTGAACTGCTGCATGTGGAAAAACCTAGAATGTCAGGGTCCTCTTTTTTCACCCAGTCAACTGTACCTTTCAGGGAGTAGCCCTGTGCCGCCTCATCTATGATTGAGATGTCTACTCCGTTTTCTCTGAGGTATGTTGCGATGTAGAGCATGCCAAGAGGAGGGGCTGCTCCCACCATCTTCTTAACATCTTCGATAGGCAACTCAGGATTTGGACCCGGATTAATGAACGAGAACTTCATGCTGTACCCTTTTTCCAGTCCGTAACTCTTCTACAGACTCATTTAAGTTTACTGTAAAAACAGACGTTAAGCCTATGCTCTCAAGTGCTAAAAAAAGATGGCTCTTCCAGCATTTCATGGATAATGCCAGTTTTCAATCATCTCTTTTGATGCCCCAGTTTTTTCTTTCCCATATCGGCAATGGGGCTTTGTTAAATGCCTCTGAGACCTTGGCGACGTAATGTAAAGCCCCTTCTCAAGCCCACGTTCTTCCTTGACTTCCAGCTTCTTTAGTTCTGAGGAACGAAAGCCACACTTGTCGCACCTGAAACCCTGATTCTTTCCCATAGACTTCATTCTCTTTGTGCATTCAGGACAGCTTGGATTAACAAACGATATTCTAGGAGCCAATTTTAGAACTCTCATCTTCTCAAGATTTATGGTCAACTGATGTTCTAGAGACGAGGGGCGAACACCTCCAAAAACTTTCACAATGTCTCCAGCAATCAGTTTTCTTGAAACTTTGCAAAGAGTTACCGTGGGTTCATATGCAGCACAATCCACTTCCCCTGTCTCATCCTTGATCGAAAAGATCGCATGACCGCCGTGGATTACTCTTGGCTCCTTGGATACCACTCCCTGAGCAACCACAGGATTGTATGGCTGTATTTCCCTAACGGCGCTGACCTTCCGCAGGTGAGCATCAGTTCCTTGGTTTGTGCGAAAGATTATCCACCTCTCAACCGGCTCATCTATTGTAACCATCTCGTATGCTTGTTTAACTGCTTCTGGGGTTTCGCCTCTGATTCCACAAAGGATAGGGTCAGGTCCTCTAGGCGTAATTAGGACTCTACCCGTTTCAGGGTCTACATTGTTGAATGTAAGCGGAGACTTTGTGTCCATAGTCTTCACAGATGAAGCTTGTACGCAGCGTGGTTTGTCGCGGTTTTCTGGGGTTCTGTACGATATGATCTCAAAGGTGTGATCTCCGCTCAAGTCTTCTCCGATGGCAGCTAAGGCTCCGATGATTCCTCTTCCATTCTTGAATCCCACCGCCTCTGCGTTGACGCTTTTAGCGAGCTTTAATGCTTCATCAATTGTTAACATGCTCTGCTCTGCTTTTTTTGCAAAGTCCCTGATTTCTTGGGGAACGTCCTCGAAAATGAAGACACCCCCAGGGTTTGTTCCATCATAACCTAGCTCAGAGTTCGCTTCAACTGTGCCTATGACAGTCTCTTTGATTATATCTACGCTGTTTTCGGCACAAATGAGTCGTAGGCAGAGGGCTCCGTTGCCTCTGGTCTTCCATGGAACATTTGGGTTAAGCCTGATTAAACTGGGGTAATCCATGAAGGAAACGTTCATGTTGCTCAATTTTTCGACGAGGATGGCGGCTATGTAAGTGGTGCAGCCTCCTTTTGGTGAATCGGTGTCGTCGAATCCTATGTGCAGCTTGACCATTAGCTTCCGCTCGTTGCTTGTAGTTAGGTTGTTGGGCGGATAAGAACATTCAGTTAATGGTTATTTCTTTCGGAGTTAAGAAAAGACAAATAGAAAAGGGGGAGGTGGAGGTTACTTTTGTCCCTCGATCACTATCATGGTTAGGGTTGATCGAACCTTGTCCAGTCTTCTTACGTTCCATGTGACAATCTCTTTAAGTTTCTCCATAGTATTTGCACCGACCTTAGCCACAACATCATAAACGCCATAAACCATGTAAGCTTCTTTAACTGCGTCGATCTTCTTCAACTCGTTTAAAACTTCGCTTTCAGATCCTATCTCAGTGTTTATCAACACGAAAGCCGTAGGCATAAAACCATCTCTCCACAACATAATGATTGTTTTCGTCTCCCTAAATAATTTGCGGCTTTTATGTCAAACAAAAGAGCCATTTATTGGTTTCATAGGTTCGTTTAGGTGATTGACAGTCAAATTATATAAAAACGACAAGTATAAAGAATCGGCTTGCGATGAAATAGTTTAGGTGATTGCTTCTCTTGCAATGCGAAGTCTGTGGTCGTCAAATATTTGATACGCCTTTCAGGGCAATAATTGAAGGCGCCAATATGACTGTATGCTCTCACTGCAGTAAACTGGGTTCTGGTTACTGGGAACCTAGACCTCAACCGCGCGCAAAACAGAGCATGAAACGTCAGCCAATCCAGCCCTTCGTAAAAATAAAACAACATACAACTGTGCCTGAAACCTTGGAGGTTGTGGATAACTTCGCTCAGTTAGTGCGACAGGCTAGAGAAGGTTTGGGCATGAGCCATGAGGATTTGGGTAGAAAAATCAGAGAACGCGTTTCAGTTCTACGTAAAATTGAAAGCGGCAAAATGGTTCCCGATCTTGGGCTTGCAGAAAAGCTGGAGCATACACTGAAAATAAAGCTTCGTGTGCCTACTTCAGACCCTAAAGCTCAGTCTAGTTCATCATCTAAACCCCGTGGAACAACCTTGGGAGACATTATCAAGTTTAAGGTGAACGAAGAGGAGGCAGGGAAATAACGAAAGCGATAATCGTTCAACGGCGGCTTTCCCGTGAGCCTTCAAGCCTAGCTGAACTCGGGAGCCTCGCTAATGCCGCAGGATACACCGTTGAGGGTTCCCTTGAACAGGTCAGGAAACGAGACCCCCGCTACCAGATTGGGCGAGGAAAAATAAATGACCTAGCCAATTTGGTTACAAAAACTGGCGCACAGAAGATTATTTTCGATAACGAACTGACGCCGGTTCAAGCCTATAACTTGGCTAAGGTTACTGGCTTGACTGTTATTGACCGCTTTCAGCTCATACTTGAAATCTTTTCAATAAGAGCTTCAACCTACGAAGCAGAGCTTCAGATTCAGCTAGCTAGTCTTCGGTACGAGTTATCGAGGGCAAAAGCAAGGGTGAAGCTGTCGAAAATGGAAGAGCAACCCGGTTTTATGGGGTTAGGGAAGTATGAGGCGGACGTTTACCACGAAACTGTAAAAAGACAAATAACTTCTATCAAAGGGAAGCTGAAAAAGAAGCAAGAAGAACGTCAGTTGCATCGCGTCCGAAGAACCAAGCTGGGGTTTTCTTCGATTTCTTTGGCTGGTTACACAAACGCGGGTAAAAGTTTACTGTTTAATTTGCTCACAGAAGAAACTGTTCCTGTTGACAACGCTCTCTTTACTACTCTTTCTACGACGACTCGGGCGGTGGAGTTTTCTAAAAGAAAGGTTTTGTTGACGGACACGGTTGGTTTCATCAATCGGTTGCCCCTGAAGTTGATTAACGCTTTTCATTCAACCCTTGAAGAAACAATCTTTTCAGACGTGATTATCCTAGTTGTAGATTTGAGCGAATCCGAAGAAAACATTGAACTAAAGCTCTCTTGCAGTCTTGATACAATCCAACAAATTGGCGCAACAGGAATACCTGTGGTAACCGCACTCAACAAAATCGATTTGATTCAAGAAGGCGAACTGCAGAGCAAGATTGAGTATGTGAAGGAGCGTGCACCAAACCCTGTTCCTGTCTCAGCGTTGCATAAAACCAACATAACCGCGTTGAAACAGGAGCTTATCCGGTACCTTGAAGGTTTCGTCGAAGCGTCCTTTTCTTTGAAAATAAATGACGAATCCATGTCCTTGGTTTCGCAGCTTTTTGATCGTGCCCATGTTCAGAACATAGAATATGAAGGAGATATGGTGAGTGTTGTCTTCCGTGCGATTCCTTGGTTTGTGGATAGGGTTAAGGGGCGCGTGGAAAAACTGGGGGGACTGCTCAAGTCTGAAGCTAAGAGCGAAGGAGAAACCAGTAAGGTTGCCAAAAGTTGTTGTTCTGAGATGGGGACATAGGTACAGAGATCAAAGGCTCACTTCGCATGTGGCTTTGACTGCCCGTGCCTTAGGCGCATCTGGCTTTGTTATGGCAGATATAACAGATTCTAAAGTAGAAGAAACTATTGAAAAGGTTACGGTATGTTGGGGCGGCGATTTCCAGTTTGAGATGGGGCAGCCGTGGAAACGTGTGGTTAAGGCTTGGAGAGCACAAAACGGCATAACAGTTCATCTTACTGCATACGGAGAAAATATCCAAACAAGTGATGTCATGAAAAGAATCAGGATGACAAAAAAAGACGTGATGGTTATTGTGGGTAGTCAAAAAGTGCCCGCTTGCTTCTTCTCCGAATCGGTCTCAGACTTCAATGTTGCTGTGGGGAACCAGCCTCATTCGGAGTGCTCCAGTTTGGCTGTTTTTCTTGACCGCTTTTTTGAGGGTCAAGAGCTTTCAGAGGATGTTATTCGTAACGCAAAAAAGAAAATAGTTCCTCAGGCTAGAGGCAAACGGGTCGTTGAATGTTAGTCTGTGAACATTGTGGTAAGAGATTTAAGCTTTGATTCCCTTGTATATTAGAAAAGTGGAGTAACGGTTCAATGTTAACTTTCGTAGACGATAAAACTTTGCAAAAGGTTGCCGAAACCTTTGGTGGCGAAGAGGCTGTTCAAATTGTTAATGTCCTCAAGAAAGTTGGCGAAACCATAGATGATGAGATTGCCGTCCAAACCGAGATAAGACTCAATACTATTCGCAAGCTTCTCTACAAGCTCTACGACCACTCTCTAGTTGGTCTAAGACGGTCTCGTGACAAAACCACAGGCTGGTTCATATTCCACTGGAGACTTCAGCTTGATCAGCTTGCTGGCTTTATTTTGAACCAAAAGCGTCGTGTTCTAGAAAAACTGGAAACGCGGTTCACGTATGAGCAGGACCATGACTTTTACTCCTGTTACACCGAAGGATGTAAACGGATTACCTTCGAGGATGCTATGGAACTTGTTTTTCGTTGCCCAACCTGCACCAAACTTTTGATGCATTTTGACAACACTGAGCTAAAAGCTGCCTTGGTGGAACGGGTTAAGGCTCTGAGGACGGAATTAGGTGAATGAGAAACTGCCGTCGTCACAGATGGCGTTGACGCTTCTTTCTGAATGTGGATGTTCCGAGAGGGTTGTTGCTCATTGTAAAGCGGTTTCTGCTCTTGCTGTGAAGTTTGCTAAAGCCTGCGAAAATAAGGGATTAGATGTGGATGTTAATCTTGTTGAGGTTGGTGCTCTTCTTCACGACATTGGACGCTCCAAAACGCATGGTGTAGATCATGCTATTATTGGCGTGGAAATTGCAATGTCATTGAATTTGCCAGAATCCATTGTATCCATCATTGAGTGTCACGTTGGTGGAGGCATAACAGTTGATGAAGCAAAAAAGCTTGGTTGGCCTGTAAAAGATTATGTTCCAACAACTTTGGAAGAAAAACTTGTGACATACGCTGACAAGTTGATTGAAGGCTTTAGGGTGGTGCCCATAGAAAAGACGATAAAAAAATTTTCTAGAGAACTGGGGGGAGATCACCCTGCTATAGATCGGATTATAAGGCTCCACGAAGAGCTTTTTCCTTTGATAGGCGATTTGAATGCCGACAGTCACATTACTTGAGAAGCTTTACGGTTCAGGTTCCCCTGAAACCTTTGAGAATCTTTATTCTAGTTTAGTCAGAGGCCTCAAAGTCCAGTTAGGTTTCGTTGGCACAACGAACCGTGGATGGATACAATTAGATGTTTCGGGTGAGGACGAAACCGCCGCCTTGAGTTTGCTTAAACAAGAAGTTGGGTTGGCGCCAGCTTCTTTAGATGACATAGAAAAGTTTTCTGTTATGCAAGGTAAGGTCGTTTTTCCCAGTAAAAGCAAAGATGAGCTTTACGTGGATTTGGGGGTTGTTTCTTCGGAAACTTGTGATGCTGTTCTTTCGGAGAAGCGGTTGCGTGCTCAGTTGGCTGACGGTGGGGAGCTTTCGCTTCAGAGTTTGGTTGAGCTTTTTTGTTTGTATGATAATGTGCCCCTTGAGGTCAAGATTATTGAAGGGGTTGGGGAGAACAAGAATGTTGAGGCAAATCTTTCTGAGGCACAATTTTCTCTGTTCAGAGACTGGGTTCGCTCCAGATTTGATCGGTTGATTATTTTGGGTTCTCTTTTTTCTGATGTTGAACAAGCCGTGAAGTTGTCGAGGCACTCTCGGGACGTAATCAAAATAGAGTCTTTGGGTGTTCTTGAGCAGGTTGTTCTTTGCAAGTTGGGAACTGATGCTGTGGGGCTAATTCCAAAGCTTGGGCGTTATCTTAAATCTGCTGTTCTTGTTCCTTTTTCGCCAAAAAAAATCATTAAAGCTGTCGGCAGCCAATCTTTTGATTGGTGAACCTAAAACATGTTGACGCTTAGTGCTTCTTTTAGGGTTTTCATGTCTACGATTGTGTTGATGCAGCCGTCTCTAAGCAGTTCTACGCCTTGACCTATTATTCCCATTTTTTCGCAGAGGTAGCTTCCGATGACAAGTTCTGTGGAGCATGCAACGCCCAGAGATGCTTTGGGTTTCAGTTCTAGGATAATTTTTTGTGCTAAGCTTCCTCCAGGCAAAATAAACGCGCCCTTATATCCCAAATCTTTTGTTAGCTGCATGATCTTTGCAACGCTGCATCTTCCGCATTGTTGGCATTCGTATCCGTATTTGCCTATTTCTGCTGGGCAATCCTTAGCGCGGAGACATTGAGGTAGCATTATGACTCTTTCGTTGTAGGGTGTGGATGCAAAACTGTGTATCAGTAAACGGTTCTTTGCCTCAACGTAAAGTTGAAGCAGTTCTTTTTCTTCTACGCCCACCTTGGTTGCGACTTGTTCCAGCTTGTGAATTGCGAGGCTGCTGAGTTTTGTTTTAGCAAGTTTTTTGACAACGCGCATAACAGAACTGTCGTTGCTTTCATTCATTTGTTTCAGTGTCTCCACTCGTAAGTTTGCGTAGAAACTTCTGGTTAACTTCTGAGAGGTTCATAAGTGCATATAAGTGTTAACCAAACCTGTTGGTGATGAGCTTGACAGAATTTGAGCTGAAAACCGTTTTTCTGGGCTTTTTTATGGGTTTGATGATGTTATTGTTTGGTTCCAATAGTAGATTTTTGGATATTTACCTGTGACTGTAAACGCTGGGTCATCGTAGACTATGTCTAGGGCTGTGCCGTATTGTGTAAGGAGTTGGCGTGAGATTGTCCAGATTTGCTGTGATTTGTTGTCAGGTCCCCACCAACCCCATATTCTGTCTTCTTGGTGTCTCATTCCCCATCCATAGTTTTTAGGTAGGACCAATGCGGCTTCAGCTTCTATTGAACCATGAATTACTTCAGAGTTTTTCACGGTGTCTTTCCAGAATCTTTCTAGGGCGTCAAAATGTTCGTCGGTCATGATTCCGTAATCGTTGCCTTCGAGGGTGGGAAAGTTGAAGATCATAATGTATTCTGCGCCGCATTCGTAGGCGGTGCGCATTTGCTCATATATGGCTTCTCCACTGTCTAGGTAAGGCGGATGTCTATACTTCCAAGTTATCATTTCTCCCCATGTTTTATTTTGCATCCGTGCTGCGCCTCTTACTAGTGCGATGTCCTGAACCAGAGTGTGGTTCCAACCTGCTTGGGCAAGCACAACATCATAACCTGCCAAGTAATCGAACCAATATAGGGCGTAATCAGAAACGAAAGCATCAAGAGATTTTGTTTCAATTGCTTCAAAGCCGTCGTCCATGTGGAAACCAGTGATGAACATGTTTGCTGCCCTATTATAGTCCGGATAATCTAAGTTCAAAAACGTTAACATCGTTTCATTCCGGTCAAAGTCAATGTAAATTCCTCCGGGTTCATCGTAATAGTGAACTCCCAAGAATCTGTCGCCCCATTGTTGTTTCGCCATTTCTATCCAAGATAAGCGCCAAAGCAAATCTTTTCGTCGTAGTGCATCCGAATCGAGGTCGCCAAAATATACTATGATGTTTAAGTCGGCGGCAACAGCGTATTCGCAGATTTCGGTCATGGCTGTTTCGTTCTTGCTTACTGGTCCAGAATACGGAACAAAGAGGTTAGTGAAGTCTTTGACCCTGTCTATGAGCATCTTTGCCTCGGTGGTTGTGTTTCCGCAAAAGGTTACGCCGACGTAAAATTTTGTTGTTTCTATGTTTTCGTTTTCATGAACAGATGAAACAAAGAATGCTGTGCTCACTATTAACAGAAGGCATATTGCGGGAACGATGAACCTTTTTTTCATGCCAATATTTACCTCCTTTCTGACTCTTTTAGTTTCTGAAATCTGTGCGGTTGGTTACAGGAAAAAAAGGTTGTTTTCAACAAAGAAGTATTATTAGTCTCCTAATAGAATTGAGCAAAAGAGCTAGAAGCATCCCTCAGTTTTAGGTCACTTATAATATAGAATCTGATTAGAGTTATATTAGGAAACTAATAACACCGTATTGTTGAAAACAAAGTTTTCTTGCAATTCTCTCAGAAAGTTAGTGCTCTAAGGAAAAACGTGGTTTCTAGTTTGAAATATGTAAAACAGGCTAGTTAATGAGAGAAGAGAATGCGTTATAAAAAGATATAAAGGAATCCTTCAACCGTTTAGGTTTGAGAATGGGCCCGTGGTCCAGTTGGTTAACTCCTGTTGAGGCCAAAAGACGCTTCCCTCACGCGGAAGAGATCGCCGGTTCAAATCCGGCCGGGCCCACCAACAACCACTTATCGACAGCACAACTTCAGAGGTTTTCCTGTATTTTCTTTGCGATATCATTCAAGTCGCTTTTCTCTGGATTTTTGGGTCCATGGTGCTCCATCATTGCTCCTAGAGCTTTGGAGATGGCGTCCCCGCTGAATCTTGGTATTATATGGATGTGAAAGTGCGTCACTGTTTGGCCCGCAGCCCTCCCGTTAAGCTGAAGAATACTGATTCCCTCGGCGCCACAGGTTTTCTTCACAGCAGAACTGACCCGCTTAACCACTAAGAACAAGTCAGCCAAGACATTCTCAGGGACTTCGTAGATGTTTTCCCAATGTTGTCGGGGAACAACTAAAGTATGGCCAGTGTTGGCGGGATTCAGGTCCATAAACACCAATACAGTAGCGTCTTCGTAGACTATGCTTGCTTGTGCTTTGCCTGAGGCTATGCTACAGAAGGGACAAACAGCACTCATCCGTTTTCCAGCTCTCATTTAGCCTTCACTTTAGAAGTTTAATAGTTTATTGTTCACCTTCACGGTCAACTGAATCATGGCTTTTTCAAAAAGCTTAAAAAACAAGTTGTGGTTCTTGTTGAGTGGCGCCGAGGTAGCTCAGACTGGGAGAGCACTCGACTCAACAACAAGCATCGTTGAGGGTGAAGCTGAAGACCGAGTCGTCGCTGGTTCAAGTCCGGCCCTCGGCACCATTTTCTTTTACTGAACAAAATAGAATATTCACTTTCGCAGTTTTTGGAACAAATTAAAGAAGCGATTATGGGGGTTGTTTGCTGAGGCTCCGTGTGTGGGCATCTGTTTTTGCTTGTAAAAAACGTAAGGTATATGAACTAATCTGGTGACACTTAATAACCCCCGTTTAATTTACAATAATGAGGAAAAATCATGCCAGTCAAACGAAAATCCAGAGGCAGATCAAAAGGAAGCAAAGGAAAAGGCTCATTGGTTCAGTGCCAAGGTTGCGGTCAGCAAGTCCCCCGTGACAAAGCCAAACGAGTTTCACGAAGAATCTCCTTAGTCGATTCGCTCCTCTACAAAGAACTTCGACAAAAAGGCACATACATTGCCAGCAGCACCCAAACAACTTACTACTGCATTTCATGTGCAGTGCACCGTGGCGTAGTAAAGATACGTTCTAAAAACGAACGCAGACAAGGTCCTCCTCCCAGAAGAGGTAGGCGTTAAACAAACAATCTTTTTCTTTTCCATTTATTGCGACGCCTTGCGGAAATAAACTGCACGCTGAACTACAGTCAAGTTTGTGACGATAGCAAGAACTAGGATGCTCCAGTTTAAAGCGTCAAGCCAGAAGTAACTGAGAAAACTTGCGAATACCAATAACACTATGCGTTCTGCTCGTTCAGCTAAGCCCACGGACTCCATTTTTACTCCCGTGGCTTCTGCTCTTGCCCGCGCGTAACTGACCAGCAGGGAGCCCATGAGCGCGGCAAGCCCCCACGATACTTCGGTTAATCCGCCGAGGATGATTCCGCAGAGGACAAAAGCGTCAGCGTATCTGTCAAGCAGGGAATCGAAGAATCCGCCAAAGCTTGTGGCTTCTCCGTAAATTCTAGCTATAACTCCATCTAAAGCATCGAATAATCCAGAGATGAGCATCAAAACAGGCGCCAGTATCAGGAGAACAGGATTAAAATGCCATTGTGAATAAGCGACAGCTGCGAGTGCAGCAAAGATTATTCCCAAGATGCTTACATGATTTGGAGTTAAACCTAAATTATGAAACAGCGTAGCTGTAGACGTCAACCACGTTTGGACTCGTTGTTTAAGCTTCGTCAGCATCTCTCATAACCTCCAAGCGTCTCCATGTCAACATCTACGAAGACGATTAACGATTTTTGTTACAATATTGCGGTTATAACATATTAAACAGCTTCGTGAATGCTAATACGCTATAGCAACTCTTACAACATTAACTGCCTGTTCTCCGCAGACAACACATTTTCCATCTACTTTTTTTGTGGTGTCTTCGGGAAATCCTAGCAGCCGAGCCTCAACTTTTTCCTCCAAGCTGTGACCACACTCGTCCTTGCCGCACAATGGAACCTCAACGATGCCCGCCTTCCTTTTCAGCAAAGTCTTCGCCTCAGATAAACGGTTAACCCTGTAAACTTGTTTTCTCATCCACGCTTCAGCATTTGCCTTTAAGTCAGCGGTTATTTCTTCTGCAAGCTTTTGTACAGCCGCTGTTGCATCTTCCATTTTGAATGTTTGCTTCTTCAAGCTGTCCCGCCTAACAACAGTTACCACCCCATTCACTAAGTCTCGGGGACCAATCTCGACGCGGATAGGCACACCCCGAAGCTCCCAGTAATAGAACTTGTTTCCGGGAGTCAACTCAGCCCGCAAATCCAACTCAACCCGATACTCCGCCTCCTTCAGCTTAGAGGCAACATCCGCGCAGGCTTGGTTTACCTCTTTTTCTTTCCCTTTGTACGGAACCGGAACAATAGCGACTTGTATGGGTGCTATTTTTGGAGGCAAAACGATGCCGTTGTCGTCTCCGTGGGCAATCAGAACAGCGGCGATTCCTCTACCAGAAATCCCGTAACTGGTCGTCCAGATGTGCTTCTGACATCCATCCTTAGTCTCGTAAGTTATGTTGAATGCTTTGGCGAAGTTTTGTCCCAGATTATGCACGGTTCCTATCTGGAGAACCCTGCCGTCAGGACATAACATGTCAAAAGCTATTGTATACAAGGCTCCCGCAAACTTGTCCCATTCAGGTCTTCGAGAAACAACGTAGGGAACGCCAACATCATCAAAGAACCGCTTGTAAAGCCCAACAGCCTCATTCACTTGCTCTTCAGCTTCTTTACTGGTGGCGTGGCAAGTGTGAGCTTCCTTGAAGGTGGAGACCTCACGCATTCTTATGAGGGGACGAGTTGCCTTGGTTTCATGACGGAAAACGTTTACAACCTGATACAGTTTCATGGGCAGGTCTGTGTGGGAGCGAATCCAAAGCTTCAGCATAGGAGCTATAACCGTCTCGCTTGTGGGGCGCAGAGCATACCTGACCTTCAAGCGTTCAAAACCGCCGTGGGTTACCCAGAAACATTCACCCTCGAAGCTCTTCACGTGGGCAGCCTCTTGGGCTAGGGAGGTTTCGGGAATCAGGAGGGGAAACAGGGTCTCGTCATGTCCTGTATTGTCCAGTAAATCTCGTAGTATCTGGAGAACATTTCTTCGTATCTTAAAGCCGTAAGGCATCCAAACTCCGGAGCCCTTGATGGGATATCGGTAATCCATTATGCCCGCGTTTATTAGCACATCGCGGAACCATTCACCGAAGTCTTCGCTCCATTTCCGTCTCTTAACCGGCAAAATATGCACCTTCAAACGTTATGCTGTATGGATGGCCCCTAATTAAAAACTGTAGGATATTAGCTTATACTCCGAGAATAAGTTGGGATATTTATTGCTGTGGGTCAATTAGGTGTCACCATCATTGCCATAAACTCTTCATGGGAAAATAAAGTTTCTGGAAGCTTTTCACGAAGAGACTACTTACTGGTGTGCTGGTCGTAACCCGCCTTATGATACGTTAAACATGAACTAACAAAACAGTAATTTATTGTATCACCTGGTGACGGTTCTAAAACTCCCCTTTTTTTGGGCAAAATTATCTTTGATTTATCAGATGACTTAAGTTTCCAAAATTATATTTTTAGCGATTTCTTTTGCCCAATTGCGTATTGAATCCAAGTTTCTTAAATCATAAATTCCGCTTTTTGACTCTTTGAAACCAGCTTCTTCTAGTTGTGATTTAAGCCCTGACATAGTTTTTCTAAGAAACCATGACATCTTATTGAAATTATATAATCCTCCAAAGAAACCTAAAGTAATCACATTTAGACTGTATTGCGTAACTTTTTCTTCAAGATATTTTCTTCTAGCGTCTTCCATTGCCTTGATTTTTTCATCCCCTTCACTTAATGGATATGCACTACCACAACAAACAAAAAGTGCAACCTTCTTTTTTGAGAAATCTTTTTGAAATTTTCCAAGGAATTTTTCAGGCTCCTTCGTCCATTTACCCATTCTGATTCCGCTCCCAACTATGACCAGCTCATACTCGCTTATACTATGCATTTTGTCTTTTTTGGCATTAACAACTATAACCTCGAATCCTTCTCGACGAAGAACATCTCCAATAATCTCAGATGTATCTGCGGTCGCTCCATAGCGAGTTCCGTATAACACCAAGGCTTTAATCATGAATCATTACCTCATGAAATCTATATTATTATAGATATTTAATAGTCAGCAGATACTTTGGGTTCATTAACTCCGTTTTTTCTCGCAACTCCCCCTTTTTTCAATAGAAACCGTTCTGTCTACACGGGTTCATGAAACTGTGTTGAAACAGTTTTTATGTCACAATTTCAAGTTTTTTATTCTGTTTTTTTGACTGAAAACTTAAATCGATTTG
>SDBT01009362.1_pt1 | contig 15896 bp, 15 predicted proteins | sample 2277101 | NCBI WGS metagenome assembly SDBT01 (sample SAMN10404973, study PRJNA504765) | marine sediment metagenome | isolation source: marine sediment core GS10_PC15, 103 cmbsf | place: Arctic Ocean: Southern Knipovich Ridge | collected 2010 | reverse complement strand
ATTCGCACGCCCAACAGCTACACCAGAAGTGTTTCCCGACGATAAAGATGCTGAATTTATGACAAGATTTGCATAATTCGGACTCGCCGCGCCGATGCCGACGTTGCCATCAAAATAGTAATTACTAAGCCCATCAAAACTCGCTGTGTCTGCTGCGTCTACACCAACGCCGATTTGTAGACTCTTTAATGAGTCGCCTGTCTTCCAACCATAGATTATTAATTCTCTTGTTTTCCCCTCAATGCCATACTTAAATAGAGCTACGTCGCTTTGACCAGCGGACTGAAGTACCAAATTACTCGGTGAAGTTCCCGCCATACCAAGATATCCTTGTTGATTAGAAACGCCAATTTGTAAAAATTCTGCATCATCTTGATCATATAAATAAACATAACTAATTCCTGTACCCTTCCCCCTAATCTTCAAAAAGGTTGTTGTGTCTGTTCCAGAATCACCCATAATCTCAAAAGTCCCACTTCCTTTATTATACCATCTGGGCACAAGACCAGGTTCAAACCCCATTTCGTAAGTACCATCAGATACTGATAATTTGTAACTTGGACTCTCCGTCCCGATGCCTACATCGCCGCCCGTAATATAGGATGTTCCTGTGGCAGTAGATTGAATTAATCCTGTTACTGTCCCGCTCGCAGTAATATATCCTGCGTCATTAGTCCACATGTTATTGCTTCCTGATTTGTTGGTTAAGGTATCTGTGGATGAAATGGTGATAAAACCATAAGAATTGTTCCAATTTTGATTACCATCTGTGATATAGGCTGAGTTATTAGTCCACATGGAAATGTTGCCACTTGCCCCAGTGACTACACCAGCAGAAGTAACTTTAAAATTACCACCAACATCTAATGTCGCTGTAGGAACTGCTATTCCAATACCCAAATTACCTGTCTTGCCCTGAGCAGTATCACCAGTATTAAGCGGTTCAGCCACATTCCCGCCGGGAGGAGGAAAAGCAGGGGGTGTCCAAGCAACTACCGGATGGATAACAAATCCAATGAATAATATAGTTAGTAAAATTAACCCTGTAGAAAAATTTTGACCTAAATTTTTAATTCTTTTAGTTTTCATATAATAACCTCTTTTTTACTGACAAATCTTAATCAAATTCGACCTTAATTAAAATATGCCAGCAATTAATTTTTATTTTATATTAATTGTTTAAAATAACAGAACGCAAACCTTTCCAACCTAATAAAGTAGAGGAAAAACTTATTAATTATTCTATATATATTAATATTGTATCAAAATAAAAAAGAAAAAACAATGGGATTAAAGTCCAAATTTCTGCCATTTAGGCAAATTGGTTTTTAACCTGCGTTCATATCCTGTATAACCTCCTGTAGAACTTATTTCAATACCAATAGGCAATTCCCCTGTTGGTGTTAAAGTATAACTCTCTGAACCGTTTCCTGCATTATTAATTCTTAATTTATAATATTTAGTTTCATAATCAGTAATATTAAACGTATAAGGAAAAATAATACTAAAAGTCTGACTCATGGTTGAGGAACAAACTCGAGGACTTCCTGTAGTTGTGCATTCATAAACAATAATATCTGTATCTGTTGAGCCAGAGCGGGTAATCTGAACACTAGCCGGATAAGTTGCGCCATTAATATCAATATTTAATTGAAAAGACTCTCCTACTGCTAAAATCACTGTCCATGGATTAGTTGCTGAAATAGGATAAGCGCTACATTCTGTAGGGGGATTAGGGCACTCTTTATCAGCGCTAATTGTCGCTGTATAAGTTGACCCATCGTCAAAGCTATCATTTAAACTATAGGTTGAAATATTTGTGTAATTTTTCATCGCCTGATAAGCCGCTTTTTGAATTCCTGTTTCTGCAGCAAAATAGGCTTTTTCAGAAATTTCAGCCCCATGAATAATTTGAGCATGACGAATAGTAATATCAGCCACCAAAATTGTTCCTGTTAAAACAGAACTAATAATTAATAAAGTTAAAATCAAAGAAACTCCTTGATTTTGTTTATTTATCTGATTTAAGCTCATAAAATTATTTACGATAAGTATATTTTTGAGGCACTGTTTGTTGTAAAATCAATTCTTTCTCTCCTGGTTTTTCCCTTAAAGATCTTAACCTAAGAAGAACTGTTACTCTTGGGTGTTCATAAGTAGTTGAACCGGCTGTAAAGGGATTGGTTGTTGGATTAATATAAAAATCTAAACGTTCAAAGCTAATATTTATCATCGTGATTGTTTGATAATTGCCAGCCACGCTACAATCGCTATTCTCACATCTTTCTAAAGTACAACGATTGAGCGTACAATCGCCGTCTACAATTGGGGTTGCCGCACTAATACGATAACGAATTTGATCTCCAGATAAGTTCAAAAGTAATAATTCATTCTCAGGAGAACTAATTGCTCCATAATTGTCATAATCAACCATACCCGCCCGAATATCCTTAACAATTAAACTCATTAAATATTGACCATCTTCTTGAATATTAAGCTGGCCTAAAGTTTTTTGCCTTGTTCCAAGAACATTAATATAAATTCCCAAAGCGGCTAAAATTGCTACAACTAAAATACTTATAGAAACTAGAAGTTCAATTAAGGTAAAAGATTGTTTAAAATATTTTTTTATCATTTTTAAAATTAACGCCAATCAGTTAAGTGGGATTCTAGGCTGAGGGTATGATCTCTTCCTCTTTCAATCCAATAAATCGTGGTTACAATTTTTTTTTCACAACCACTACAATTACCACCTAAATCATCACCAGTTGAAACAGCAACCATTCTTAAAAAAACTTGATATGAAAGACAATTAGTGTGAGTATATAAATCACTGGATTGCTTGCAAAGATAACAATTAGTGCAATTATCAATTGTTTCTGCGCCATCAAACGTGGCCGCGGTATCTAAAACAGTATCATTGTAATCAATAATATAAATATCATTAGTCATACTATAGGGCCAAGACTGATCAGGATCTAAACGATTACTACTAACAATTGCGTTAACAACCTCAATTCCTTCTCTGGCTAAATTAGTGGCCTGAACCCTTTCTGATGATTGTCCGCCTAAAACCATAGAGGTTAAACCAACAGACAAAATAGCCACAATGGCAATAACAATAATGCCAATAGCAACAATTGTTTCAATTAATGATTGGGCTTTATTCTGTTTTTCGCACATCAATTTCTCCTTGACTATTAATTCGTACATAAGCGTAAAAATTAGCGTCAATATGTTGTAATAAAATAAGGGCTGTATCACTGCCTGTTAAAAGGCTTCCCCCTTCCCCTGCGCTGACATAAATTGTTCCCCGTGGCGGAACAAAGATTATAGATGTTTGCGACGGCGTACTTTCTATTTGCTCTCCAAATTCAATTGTTTGAATAACTGTATCATTGCCAGAATCATATTCACGATTGCTTACATTAAAAATATCAGCAAAAAGCTTATAAGAATGAGGACTGGTTAAAGTATCAATGTAAACTCCATAACCGCCTACGGGCCGACTTTCATTAATTAGTTTTCCGCTTAAAGACATCATTTGGGCTTGTTTAACTACTCCAGCCAACTTTTCTGCACTGGCATTAATATCGCCTGAACGCCCGCCAGAACGCATATTAACAAAAACCATTGTTGCCACCATAGCACTAATAGCAATAACAACCATTAATTCAATTAAAGTAAAAGCTTTTTCTTGTTTTTGTTTAAACATTATTAAAAATACCAATTAATTATTTGTTGTCCAAAAATAAGAACAATAAAGGTTCCTACAACCAAAAAAGGACCTAAAGGAATTTGGCTTTTTATTCCTTTTTTCTTAGAAACAATTAAAAACAAACTAACCAGAGCCCCAATAATATAAGAAATCACTAAAGCTAAACAAATATTTATCCAATTTTCCAAAGCTACGCCCATAAAAAGACCTATACGCAAATCCCCCAAGCCGATTCCTTTTCCTTTGGTAAATAAATATTGAAGGCCAAAAAAAGCAATGCCAATTAAAGCGGCCAAAAGCATATGCCCAGCTACAATTAAAATATTTTGATCTGGCTGGGAAAATAAATTTAAAATAAAAACCAAACCTGCGGCTGGCAAAAGAACAATATCTTCTATTTTAAAATATTTTAAATCATAAACAAAGGTAAAAACCAAAGCGAAAAAAATAACCCAATCACGTATAAGTAATAAATAAAAAGAAGTGTCTCCAAAAAATAAAAAATTACCTGTGGTTAAATAAAAACGCCAAACAGGCAAAACAAATAAAAGGCCCATAATCAATTCCACTAAAGGATATTGGTAAGAAATTTCTTCTTTACATTCTCGACACCTACCCTTGAGTAAAACAAACGAAAATAAAGGAAAATTATCAAACCAGGCAATCTTTTTTTGGCATTTAGGACAAAAAGAGCGGCCCAAAACCGTTTTTCGACAAGCCAGGCGATGAACCAGACAATTTAAAAAACTACCAAAAGCTAAACCAAGAATAAAGACAATTAAGTAAAAAATTAAAACCATAAATATTTGATTACTTCTGATTTAATTATAGCTAATTTTTAAAAAAAAATAAGGGGAATACTATTAAAGCAGTGACTTTGGGGTATTTACTAGAATGTTTTTATCTAAATTTAAACATTCTTTTTCTGAAAAAATCCAAAGTTCCTAAAATTAAACCTTTTACCATGTTAAATCGGCCCATTAAAGTCCATTGAAAAATTCTCGCCGGGACAATAAAACACAATAAAATAATTCCTCCTAAAAAATTTTTGGTTCTTTTAAAAGCAAAAACAAGGCGGTTTCGGGTTCCATAATAACCATTGGAAAAAGAAAATTCTCCCTGACGGCTTGCTGAAACCTTGTGCCAAAGATAAGAATCTAAATTAACAACTATTTCCCATCCTTTCTTTTTGGCTTGCCAGCAAAAATCCAAATCCTCAACAGTTAAAAAATATGGCTCGTAAAAATATCCTATATCTTCAAAAACCTGTTTTTTTATCAGCATGGCACAACCAGTAATAAAGTCACTTTTTCTAACTCCTCTCAACTCTTTTTTTTCTATTTTTTGCCAAAAGCAATGCTTGCCAGACCCTCTCCACCAAATAAACTTTCCTCCGGCAAACCAGATCTTTTTTTTGTTTTCAAAATAATAAATCTTACTACCAATAATACCAATTTTTTTATTATGCTCTCCCGCCTTAACCATTTTTATAAGAAAATTAGAAGAAACCACAGTATCGTTGTTTAATAATAAGACATAATCTGCTTTGTCTTTAAAGGCCTGTCTGATTCCCTGATTGCAGGCTGCAGCAAATCCTAGATTTCTTTTATTTTCTATAATTTCTACTTGGGGAAATTTGTCTTTTACAAATTGAACAGATTTATCAAATGAACCATTATCAACCATTATTACTGAATAATTTGAATAATTAATTTTAAAAATTGATTCAAAACATTCTAATAAAAATTTCTTTCCATTCCAGTTTGGAATAATAATTGTTATTTTGGGAAACATGGTTTTTAGCATTTTAAATTTTTAAAAAATATTTCTTTATTCCTTTTAAAAATTTTGCCAACTCTTTTGGGTGGTATAAAAAATAAAAAAATTTTCTTATAATCACTAAACATTTTTGTGAAAAATTAAGACAAACTTTCCAGCCAGCCAATTTTTGCAATTGTTTTATTTCTTCCGCTGTCCAATCAGACGTCTCAATTAATGGTTCCATTGGGGAAAGCAAACTAGCATCAAAATCTCTTATCAAATATCCTTTGTCTTTTGCTTGTTGATAAAGCTCGGTTCCATATAATGGCGTAGCAATATGAAACCCGGCGTAATTCATTCCTAGTTTTTTAAGTCTAAGGGCATATTTAATAGTATTTTGAATGTCTTGCTTGGTTTCGCCGGGGAAACCAAGCACAAAAAACCCATCAACAATAATCTTATATTTTTTAAATAAAATAACAGCTTGTTCTATTTTTTTAAGGTCTAAGTTCTTTTTAATAATCTGGGTGACCACTTTTTGGACTCCTGATTCTGGGGCAACAAAAACACGATAACAACCAGACTGTTTCATTTTTTTAACAATCCTTTCATTAAGGTTATCAACCCTTAAACCATTGGGTAAACTCCAAGTAATATTTAAATTCTTTTTAATAATAAGATCGCACAATTGTTCAAATCTTTCTTTATTTAAACTGATGTTATCATCTTCAAAATTAACATGTTTAATTTGATGTTGATTAATGTCTTGTTCTATCTCTTTAACAACATTTTCCGGGCTTCTGGCTCTAAATAATCTACCCATGCTAAGATGAATGCTGCAAAAAACACAATTATATGGACAACCCCGGCTAGTTATTACATTAATCCAGCGATTTGATGGAATATAATCTTTACGTGGACCGCGTCCTGATTTAGTGGCAGCAAAATATTTTTCCATGGGCAACAAGTCTCTAGTTGGAAAAGGCAAGGTATCTAAATTTTGTATAAATTCTCTAGGCGGAGTTTGTAAAACTTTATTATTTTTGCGATAAGCAATTCCCTTAATTAAATGTAATTTATTAAACTCTTTTTTTTCTAAAGCCTGTATTAACTCCAAAATCGTGACCTCTCCTTCTCCAATAACAATAAAATCAACCGAGGAATTGTTTAATACTTGTTCTGGCATTACCGTAGAATGAGGGCCACCAAAAACAGTAAAAATATTTTTATTAACATTTTTAACTGCTCGAGCTACGGCAATAGTAGTTTTTTCATTTATTGAAAACTGGCAAGAAATTCCTACCACGTCAGGATTGATTTGGTTAATTCTTTCTTGAATCTGATCTAAAGTTAAGCCTAAATGATATTGATTTTTGGTCTTTTTTAAACTTTTCCAAGCTTCGGCATTGGCATCTAAAATAGAAACTGAATGGTTTTTTTGTAAAACAGCCGCAAGATAGGCCAAGCCCATTGGTTGAAAAACCTGGGGCTGACCCAGTTTTTTAGAAACAACAAGAGGTGGATTAATAAAAAGAATTTTCATAACTTAAAAATATTTTTTAATCTTTTTTTTTACAGCGTATTTTAAAATAGGCCAGCCAGCTGACCTTAAGCTCCACTCAACAGCCCAAGTATTTAAACAATCATGGCAACCTTTAACAACACCTCTAATCTTTTTAGCTTCTTGGCTTTTCCAAATTACCAAAGGATTGTGCTTTCTAACATTACCGATAGGCAAATGAGAAAGTTTTAAACAAGGGACAATGTCTCCATTACATCGTAAAACACAAAAAGTATTTAAAGCAAAGCAGGAAAAATTAAGAGATTTATTTTTCAATGTTTTCATTAAAATATCTCTATGGAGTGTTGCTGGCATTAATTTAAGAAATTTAATCAATTTCTCATAGGTTACCATTTTCTTGCCAAGATTATGATAATATGATGCTTGCTCATACATAGCCACAACAAAATCAGTTTTTAATCTTGTACTATATTCAACAACATCTTTAACTGAATCTAAAGTAAGTTCTGAAAGAGTAAATCCTACTGCTGGGCGGACTTTATCGCCATAAACATTTTTAAGCTTTATTAATTCTTTTAAAAGATAATCTGCTCGCCGAAAATTTCCCTTTACTCCCCTGATTAAATCATTTTTCTCTCCTATTGCGTCCAAAGAAACTCCAATAATTATGGTTATTTTATTTTTAGCTACTTCTTTAACAAGTTTTAAAACTTGTTCTGGTAATAATCCATTTGTACTTAAAGTAAATTCAACCCTGGGCAAAATTTTATGAATCGCAAAGATAATCTCTTTTAAATCAGATCTTAAAATTGGTTCTCCTCCAGTTAAAATAACATGTTTTAATTTAGCAAAAACAGGACTTTTGATTGTTCTTTCTATTTCTTGAAGGGTTAAAGGATTTTTAACTGATTTTTGATTCCAAATATTACAATGAATGCAACGAGAATTACAATTATCAGTTACCTCAAAGACTAGCCATCTTGGATAAAGTATTTTTTTTAATTTTATTAATAATAAATTTATTGGACCGATAATGCCCAATTGAAATAATTTGATAAAAATATTTTTTAAACTATTCTGCTTCATTTTTTAAAGCGATTTCCAAACGATCAACAACCTGACACCAATTAAATTCTTTGGCTGTTTGAAAACCATTTTCTATTAGTTTATTAGATATTTCAGTTGATTTTAAAATTTTTAATACTGCTTCAGCTATTTTCTCTGGATTTTTAGGAGATACAACTAAAGCATTAAATTCATTAATAACAAAATCTTTAACGCCTAAACACTCAGTTGTCACCACTGATGTTTTGCAGGCCATTGCTTCTAAGGGAGGTAATCCAAACCCCTCTAAATGAGAAGCAAAAACAAATACATCGCTACTAGAATAGAAAGAGGCAAGTTCTTCATCAGTATGTTTTTTTAAGATTTCTATTTTATTTAATTTTATATTTAATCCTTTGAGCAATTTCTTTAAAAGATTCTTTGGATCAACTATTTTAAAACAAATATCCTTATTTTTTTCTTGAAGGATAGCAAATGCTTTTAACATATCCTTTTCTCCTTTCCATTCTATCCCCCTGATAAAACCCATTACTGTATTTTTTTCTTTATTATTTAATGGTTTAAAAACTTCTGTATTAACTCCGTTACCGAGATAAATTGCCTCTTTTCCTGTTCTTGATTTTACTAAATCTTTAAGCCAATGAGCGACAACTAAATGTTTTAATGGTAGATAATAGCTAGACAAAGCCCGTCTTGATTCTATTGAATTTTTAGAAAAAGTAGTTTCATCATGCTGAATATAATAAAACATTTTTCCTTTTCCGCTTAAAAAAACCGCTTGGGCCGTAGGAAATTCTGTAGCAATGGTAATATCAGCCTCTGGAATAGACTGAGCTAATAATTTAATTCTATCAACATCATAAGGGAGTTTCATAGCCTTGAATATTTTTCTAAAAATAGCAAAAAATGGTACTTTTGCCCGGCCAGGGAAAGGAATAAAATATTTGTTTTCAGGATAGTTAATTTTAATTTCTTTTTTTAAAGGAAACCAGTGATGCTGTGGCTGGTCCAATGAAGTAATAATTATTTCATGTTTTCTCTCAACCAAATGATTAGCCACTTCAAAAATAACCCGCGTTCCTCCATTTTTGGCCGTACTTAATAATACAAAATTAATTTTCATATTCCAAATCTTTTAATAAATTTTTTATTTTCTCGCTTTCTGGATCAAGTCTTAAAGCGTTTTTTGCCCAAATCAAGGCTTTTTCCATATCACCTTTTTCCTCATAAAGAAGACTTAAGGTTAATGACCAAAAAGAATCATTGGGATTAAGTATGTAGCCATGAAAATTTCTCTCAATGGCTGTTTCTAAATCATTTTGTAAATAATATATATCGCCTAATTTTTTCCACAAATCAGTTCGGGTTAAAGGATAAAATTTTAAGATTTGCCGATACATTGATTCTGCTTTTTCATAATTCTCCAAAGCTAAATAAATCTCTCCTAACTTTTCATAAACTTCTGACATTTCTGCTACTACTAAATTGCGATGTTCCATGTTCATTTGAGGATGATCAATTGGCGGATATAAATAAAAAGCTTTTTGACATCTTTCTCTGGCCTCGTTCCAATCTTTCTTATATATTTTTAATTGACACCACTCATTATAAACTCGAGCCGATTTTGGAGACATTTGGCTTGCTTTTTCAATGGCTTGTTCAGCAATTAAAAAGTCTTCTGAAACCTGAGTTAAGTTTGCCTTTAAGGCGGTCAAGCGGGCTAAATAAATTTTAGTACTGAATGACCTGTCCTTTTCTAAAATTGTTTGTAATTGCTTAATGGCTAAATCTATAATTTGTATTTTTGATTCTTTGTTTTGATAAAATTTTAATCCCCACTTTAAATCACTGGCAAATCTTTGATGATAAAAAGGCTCTCTTGACTGCAAAGAAAAAACTTTTTTATAAAGATCTAAAATTTCTGGCCATTGATCAGTTAAACGAATTTGTTTGTAATAATAGTCAGCTAAAAGAATTCTGGCGTTAAAATGCCAAAAACTAAAAACAAGGACAAAAAAGAGAACAAGGATTAGAACAATTTTACTAATTCTGCTGATCATGCGCTAAAATATTTAAACATATGGCCAGATAACCCCAAAAATAAATGGCAGTAGGGATGACATGGAAAGAAAATTGTAGAGAAATTAAATAACCAAATAGTCCAGTTAATAAAATCAAAATCATAAAAGAAGAATGATTTTTCCCTTTTAAAATATATTTAAATCCAGAAAAAAAGACCAAAAGAATCAAAAGCATGTAACTTATTAGTCCTAATCGGCCAGATATTAGAGTCATATCTAAAATATCATTATGGGCTCGATCTGGAATTTTATTAATTCCTTCTAGAGCGGCATATTCAGGTTCATAATATTGGGGAAAATTTAAATGTTGTGTTTCTGGTCCAAATCCTAAACTAAAAATTGGTTTTTGTTCAATTAAATCCAAACTATTTTGCCACCAAATAAGTCTTAATCGACCAGCTTCTGCTAAATGACTTAATGTTTTAAATCTTATTACCAAGGGATGATCTGTAGACTTAATCTGTAATGGTGAAACATTAAGAGCAACAATAAAAACAGAAAATAAAACTAAAAAAACAAATAATGATATTGCTAAACGTTTTTGATTTTTCTGCCAGGAAAAAATAATAATAAAAAAGAAAAGGGCTAAGAAAAATCCAATCCAACCAGCTCGACTCTGCGTCAAAACAAGGAGAATCACCGTCAACAAAGATAAACAAACAAAAATAGGCCGGAAAAAAATCTTTTTTAAAAAAGATGTATTTGTTGTTTTGTCTAAATGGTCTTTTTCTTCTCTTTTAAAAGTTGAAAAAAGAGGGGCTTTTAAATGGTCTTGAGAGGAATAACGGAAAATAATCCAAAAAATAACAGGAAAAACCAATAAAAGCCAAGAGGCTAAAAAATTAGGCTGTCCTAAAGTGGAAAAAACCCGATAACCCAAAGAAGGCGGCTCACTCCAATTAAAAAAATCCAATCCAAGTACTTGTAAAAAACCATAAAAAACAACTAAACCAGCAGTTAGGATAATAATGTAAAAAATGCGGGCAATTTGTTTTGTTGTTTTAAGATTGAAAAATAAAATTAAAAAGAAAAGGAAAAAATGAAGCCAAATTAAATACCCCATTTTACGGGTGTAATAACCCCAGAAACTGTAATGAGACGACTGGGAAAAAATTGTTGCCAAGCCAAGAATAAAAATAAATATAAGAGCGGGTAAAACAGGCTTAAATTTTAAAAGTATTTCTTTTAATTTTTTAAGACTAAACTTCTGCCAATTAATTACTAGTTTTAATAACCAAACAAAACACAAAATTTCTACTAAAACCTGAAACAAAAAACTCTCGCCAATTTGCCAAGTTGCATGAATAAATGGAGCAAAAAATATTGGCGAGAAAGCAAAAATAAGGAGCCAGCCAATCTCGATGATATAATTAAATATTTTCAAATGTTTACTAGTCATTATTTAAATAATATCACAATTAAACATTTAATCAATTAAAAATAAAAAGTTGAAAAGCTCGGCTTCTCAACTTTCTTATTTTAAATAGTTTCAACTAAGGTTTACGGATCAGCAATGCCGGCTGGTGTCCCATAATGAGTTCCGGCCGCAATATCACCTGTCGCACTACCTAAACAGTATATAATGTAATAACTCAAATCTGAACCTGACCCAACGTCTACTGCATCATAAAGGTATACGGTGTCATCACAAGAGCCGTCTGCTCTTGGTCTGGGATTTTGAGGCACTGTTCCCATATAAGTTGTATCACTACATGGATGAGCGGCAAAATCACCACCACTGCTAAGACATAAACCCTCAATAAGTTTATTCTCTGGATCAGCTGGATATTTATAATTATCCATATAATATAACTCCAATGCCGTTTGAATCTGCTTGATGTCAGAAACTCTACGAGCGTCTCTGGCTCTGGCTCGCGCAGTATTAAGGGCGACCACAGCTAGGGCAGCCAACAGTCCCATAATAGCGACAACAACCAAAAGTTCAATTAATGTAAAACCTTTTTTGTTCTTCATAAACTACTGACTTAATAAATATTTAAATATTTATTCTTTGTCTTTAGTATACAACAAAATCCTCTAATTTCAAACAAAGTTATCCACAGGGAAAAATATTAGAACATTAGAATATTAAAACATTATACTCTATCTTGATTAATCTTTATTTTTTTGTTACAATGTTTTCATATTCCCATATTAAAATAATTTTCTATGTCCGAGCAAAGAATTAATTTAATTGATGGTATTTCTCCTCCAAAGGTGGTAATTGACCGTCCTAATATAAAAAAACAAAACCGGAATCGTTGGATTTTTCGTTTATTGTTCTTTTTTCTTGCTTTAACAATCTTCTTTTCTACAAATGTTATCTTTTCTCAAAATAGTTTAATCACTAATTTGGGGCGTTTGTCTTTTTGGGAAGGAGTAGCCCGTTTAATGGTAGGTAAAGATAAAATTTTAAAAGGAGAGTTGTTAGATCGCACCAATATTTTAATTCTAGGTATGGGCGGGGCTCAACATGAAGGCCCGTATTTAACAGATACTATAATTTTAGCCAGCATCAAGCCATCGACCAAGCAAATTGGTCTTTTGTCTATTCCCCGCGACCTTTATGTCCCTATAGCAAATTATGGTTGGCGAAAAATAAATTCAGCTAATGCTTTAGGAGTAGCTGAATCAAAAGATGGTGGACTCTTAACTAGCAAAGTGGTTAGTAATATTCTTGATTTACCTATTCATTATTGGGTAAGAGTAGACTTTAATCTTTTTAAAGAAATGATTGATGAATTAGGCGGGATTGAAGTAGAAGTGGCACGAGGATTTATTGACAATCAATTTCCCGGAGTAAATTTCTCCTACCGAGTTGTTAGTTTTAAAAAGGGCCTACAAACCATGGATGGGGAAAAGGCGCTTCAATTTGCTCGCTCTCGACACGGAACTAATGGAGAAGATTCGGATTTTGCCCGAGCCAAACGTCAACAAAAAATTCTTTATGCTATTAAAGAAAAATTTGAAAAAGAAGATATTATTTCTCAACCTAGAAAAATTTGGGGATTTTATAATGCATTAAAAGACAATTTGAGCACTAACTTAGACCTGAGTCAAAGTATTAGATTGGCTAAATTAATCGCCGAGGTTGACTATGAAGATATTTTTACTAAGGTCATTGAAACTGGACCTAATGGGCCATTAAAATCTGAAATTACTCTACAAGGGGCTTTTATATTAAAAACAAAAAATGGAAATTTTAAAGAGCTGGCTAAAATAGCAGAAAACATTTTAGATAAATCAAATGCTACTGAATTGTCTCTTTTTGGACAAAGGGCGGTTGGTTTAACAGAAGAGGAGACGTCTTTAGAAGAAGTATTAAATCAAACAACTAAGCTTATTGTTTTAAATGGTACTTATATAACCGGCCTAGCCAAACAAATAGGAGAAGAATTAACTGAACAAGGTTTTAAGGTTGTCCAAATTGGAAACGCTTTAAACAGAAACTATAAAAAAAATACAATTTATCAAATCAGTTCTTCTGAAAAACAATTAGAAAAACAAGAGTTACAAAAAATACTTAATGGAGAAGTTAATCAAGAATTAAACGAAGGATTAAAACTTTTATTTAAAGATTCTCAAGCCGATTTTTTAATTATCTTAGGTAAGTAACAAATGAAAAAAATTGTTTTACTTGGTCAAGTTAATGTTGGTAAATCAACATTTTTTAATCGTTTAATTGGCAAACCCAAAGCCATTGTTTCTAAAATACCCGGAACCACTCGGGATCGTAATTTTGGAATTTGTCATTGGCAAGACCAAGATTTTATGATTATTGACACTGGAGGAGTTGAAGAAAAAAAAGCCCAAAATCAAATAGAAAAAGAAGTTAAGAAACATATTATTAAAGCCATTGAACAAGCTGATCTTATTTTTTTTCTTACTGAAATCCGGCCATTATCTGATTCTTCTTCTGGCCCGCCTATTTCTAATTTTGAAAGAGAAATTAGCCGTTTAATAAAAAAATCAAAAAAACCATGTTTTTTGATTTTAAATAAAGCTGATAATCCCAAGAAAAGAAAATGGGCTCAAAATCAAGCTTGGTTAAAATTAGGACTTGGAGAAGTCTCTCCTGTTTCCGCGGCCAATGGTACTGGGGTTGGCGATTTGCTAGATAAAACAATTGAATTTTTTAAAAAAACATCAAAGATAAAATCTAAAAAACTTGAATTAAAAATTATTCCCTTAAAGGTTACTATCATTGGCAAACCTAATGTTGGTAAATCAACTCTTTTAAATACTTTATTAGGGGAAGAAAAAGTAATTGTTTCTCCTTTGCCTCACACTACTCGCGGACCTCAAGATACTCTTATTTATTTTCAAAAAAAACCATTACTACTAATTGATACAGCCGGTATTCGTCGACGAGCAAAGATAAAATTAAGTATTGAAAAAATTGGAGTACAAAAATCCTTTGAAACAATTAAAAAAGCTGATATTGTTTTAATGGTAACTGATGTCTCAGAAAATATCAGCCATCAAGACAAAGCCCTGTTAAACTTTATAATTAAAAAGGACAAGGGACTGATTGTTGTTGTTAATAAATGTGATTTAAAAAAATCATATCAACTCTGGAATCCTTTGGCTCAATGGGCTCCTCGTATTCTAATCTCGGCAAAAACTGGAGTAAACGTAGAAAAAATATTTCCTTTAATCCAAAGAGTTAATACAAACTATAATCGCTGGATTGACGAAAAAGATTTGACTAATTTTTTAAAAGAAATTATTGTAGAAAAAAAGTTTGAAGAAAAAATTTGGAAAAGGGTAAAAATTAAACAGTATGGGATTAAACCTCCTAAATTCTCTCTTCAAGTTTCTAGAAGTATGATTAGAAGGAAATCAATTAAACAAGCTCAAATAAATATTATTAAAAAGGAACTAAGAAAAAGGTGGTCTTTTGAAGGCACACCAATAAAAATAAATTTAATAACATGACTTTAATTGTTGGTTTAGGAAATCCAGGAAAAAAATATAATCATACCCGCCATAACATTGGGTTTAAAATTGTTAATATTTTAGCTGAAAAAGAAAAATGGAAAAAAAGCAAAAAAGTTGAATGCGAATATATTAAAAAACAAATTAATAACAAAGATGTAGAACTAATTAAACCCATGACTTTTATGAATAATTCAGGAAAAGCTGTAAGATATGCTCAAAAAAAACACAATATTCCAGTAGAAAAAATCATTGTAATTCATGATGACATTGATCTTCCTGTTGGCGCTATTCGGATTAGTAAAAATTCTTCTTCAGCTGGACATAAAGGAGTTCAATCAATTATTCAAGAACTAGGAACAAAAGAATTTGTTAGACTTCGCATTGGGATTAGATCGAAAACAAATGGTTTTATTCCAAAAATACCAACAGAAAAATTTGTATTAAAAAAATTTTCTTTACAAGAAAAAAAATTAATTAAAAAAGCTGTTAATCTATCTGTTCAAGCAATTTCTTTTGCTTTAGAAAAAGGAACTGCTCAAGCAATGGCTGAATATAATTAAAAGGCCCCACTGTTGCGCAGGGCCTTTTATCTGAGGGATTTGTTCAGACTAACCTAGGACAAAGTACGTTTCCCGCCAAACCTCTTCATTATTATCGTCAAGGATTCTAATCCAGAGCTTAATCTTGTCACCGGAATCAAAATATGATTCCTCAGTAACCTCGCTGAGACCAGGAACATTACGGTCTATTAGTTCAAGATATTCACTCCAGACATCATTGGCTCGACGGCTGACAATTACGCGGGCTC
>SDBT01009361.1_pt1 | contig 15896 bp, 12 predicted proteins | sample 2277101 | NCBI WGS metagenome assembly SDBT01 (sample SAMN10404973, study PRJNA504765) | marine sediment metagenome | isolation source: marine sediment core GS10_PC15, 103 cmbsf | place: Arctic Ocean: Southern Knipovich Ridge | collected 2010 | reverse complement strand
GGCCTTGGCCTTGGCCTTTTCCTCGGCAGCCTTAGCTTCGGCGTCTGCCTTGGCTTTATCTTCTACCGCTTCGGCTTTGGTTTCTTCTTCTGCCTTAGCTTCTGTCTCGGGTTCGGCTTTTTCGGTCTCAGGTTCAGCCTCGGTTTTCTCTTCTGCTGCCTCAGCCTCCGGTTTTTCTTCTACCTCCGCTTTGGCTTCTGCCTCTGCTTTGGCTTCTGCTTCTGCCTTGGCCTTAGCCTTGGCTTCGGCTTTTGCCTTGGCGTCGGCATCGGCCCTGACTATTGCTTCGGCGTCTGCTTTAGCTTCGGCCTCGGCTTTTTCCTCAGCAGCTTTTTTAGCATCGGCCCTGGCCTTTTCCTCGGCAGCCTTCGCATCGCCTTCGGCCTTGGCTTTTTCTTCTACTGCTTCGGCTGCTTTTTTAGCGGCTATTCTCTCGGTATTGTTGAACAGCTTACCCTTGGCTTTGGCGATGGCCTTGGCTTTTGTCCGGCGGGCTAGTTGTTGTTCGGCATATTTATGCTTGATCCCATGGCGGAGCAGGATTTGCGAGACGGCGTCGCTTGGTATCGCCCCTTTATCCAACCAAAACTCAATCCGCTCGCGGTTCAGGACAACCTGCTTGGCAGTGTCCTTTTCAATCGGGTCGTAATGGCCCAGCTTTTCAAGTATTCTGCCGTCACGGGGATTGCGGGATTCGATTGCATTGATTCTAAAGAACGGCCGATGCCGCCTGCCAATCCTTGTCATTCTCAATTTTACTGACATAATTTTTCCCTTTCTTTAATATATAATCAATTTCCGTGACTTGCCCAATGCGAGTCACGAAACACGTTTACAATGTAAAGCGTAACCATTCAGGAAGATCGCCAGGTTGGCCGGATCTACCTGGGCGTCGGCGGCAAGTTTTTCGGTCTGCTCGTCGCTCAGTATATCGGCGTTCTCTTTTTCCGCCGGCGTCATGATCGCCACTGCCTTTTTTAACTGCTCCAGTTCTTCCGCAGTCGGCGAGACTAACATGGCCAGTTCGCTGGCGCCCTGTAAATCATCGAACTGCTCCCTTATCATCTTACCATAATCGCTGCCGGAGAACCGGCCGACCTGTTCAAGATATTTTTCTATCGAAATCTTATGCATAATTGCTATTTTACTGTTCCCAGGAAATTTGGGCGATTAAATATTTACAAGATTAACTTTTTTCTTTCCTTAACGGCATTGGTGTTACTACCCAGCCGGCCGGCCGCTGGCGGCCCTTATAGTTGACGTCGCCGAGGTCTTCGCGTGCTTTTTCGGCTAATCCGAGAAGGCGCTCGACTACATCAGGATGCCGGTCGGCAACATCATTCTTTTCGCCGACATCGTCTTTGAGATCGTATAGTTTCATCGGCGTATTCGGCGTGCCCTTGCCCCAGTTTCGCCTTTTTACCTTAAGCGGCAGATGCAGCTTCCACCTGCCGGAGCGAACCGCCTGTAACTGGTCCATCTGATAATAATAAAACGCCTCATGCGGAGATTTTGCACCTTCGGAGCCGGCCATCAAGGGCCAAATATCCCTGCCGTCGATGATACGGTCGTCGGGAGCTTTTGCTGCCGCCAATCGAGCTAAAGTCGGCAATAAATCCAGCGTCGAAGTCAATTCGTCGCACGTTTTTCCTGCCGGAATCCTGCCGGGCCATCGCATCACGCACGGCTCGCGCATCCCGCCCTCCATCGTACTGCCCTTCCAGCCGGAAAGCGGCAGATTGCTGCCACCCCAACGCTGAGCGGCGCCGTTGTCCGAGGTGAATACGACCAGCGTGCGTTCGTCGATGTCCAGCTTCCTGAGTGCCCCGAGGATTTCGCCGGTGGACCAATCGATTTCCTCGACCGAGTCGCCGTAGCCGTCATTGGCGCTTTTGCCGCGGAAGTTTTCGCTGGAATGCACAGGGTTGTGCGGCATCGTATGCGGCAGGTAAACAAAGAAGGGCTTGTCCTTGTTTGCGGTGATAAACTTGATGACCTGCTGGGTGTAGCGTTTCGTCAGCGTGTTCTGGTCGGCGGGTGCTTCGATGACTTTCGTGTTTTGAAGCAGCGGCAGCGGCGGATTCTTGCTTCGCTGGTTGCCGCCCATATCATTACTGTAGGGGATGCCGTAGTAGTAATCGAAACCCTGGCTCGTCGGCAGAAACTCGGGCTGGTCGCCCAGGTGCCACTTGCCGACGCACGCCGTGGCGTAGCCCTGCGACTTGAGCACTTCGGCGATAGTGATTTCGTTCGGATTCAGCCCTTTTCGGGCAACGGGGAACAGCACACATTCGTTCCGTTCGCTTTCGTGCATGTTGACCCGGCGGGGATAGCAGCCGGTCATCAGGCTCGACCGTGACGGTGTGCAGACGCCGCTGGTGACATAAAAGCTCGTGAAGCGCATGCCCTCAGCGGCCATGCGGTCGATGTTCGGCGTGCGGTGCTTTTTCGAGCCGAAGCAGCCGACGTCGCCGTAACCCAGATCGTCGCAGAAGATGATTATGAAGTTGGGTTTGCTCGCAGCCCGGCCATCCCCAAAGCCTTTGGCTTTGAGGCTGCCACCAACCGGCAGAGCCAGAGTTCCTGCGGCAGTGGCGCCGGCGAGTCTTAAGAAACCGCGACGGTTCATATCTTCGCTCATCATCGTCGTTTTATCTTTCCTCTCCGCTTTATGACTCTTTTCCGTTTCGAGCGCTGTTTGATTTTTCTTCCGCTGGACATCATCTGGCTCAGTGCGCCCATATTAAGGCCGCCCTTGAGTAGATTCCCGAGCCCGCCGAGGGCGCCGCCGCTGAGTGTTTTGAGCATGTCTCTGCTGCGTTTGAATGTCTTTACCAGACTGGAAACAGCCTGAACCTGAACGCCGGCCCCGGCAGCAATCCGCCTTCGTCTCGACGATTCGATGAGGTCCGGAACACGTCTTTCCTTCAGTGTCATCGAATGCACAATGGCTTCCATCTGAGTCAGTTCGGCGCCGTCGAGGTCCATATCTTTGAGCTGACTTCCCATTCCCGGTATCATTTTGAGCATATCTTTCATGCCGCCCATTTTCTTGACGGCCTGCATCTGCTTTAGGAAATCGTCGAAGCCGAAGATGCCCTTGGCCATTTTCTTCTGCATCTTCTCGGCTTCTTCAACCTCGAAGTGCTCCTGGGCCTTCTCGACAAGCGTTACGACGTCGCCCATCCCCATGATTCGGCTTGCCATGCGGTCGGGGTGAAATTCTTCGAGCTTATCGAGTTTTTCGCCGATACCGACGAATTTGATGGGCTTTCCCGTAACGGCTTTGATGCTGAGGGCCGCTCCGCCGCGTGCGTCTCCGTCCAGCTTGGTCAAAATGACGCCGTCCAGCTCAAGCCGCTCGTTGAACTCTTTAGCCGAATTTACGGCGTCCTGGCCGGTCATCGCATCGCAGACTAAGTAAATCTGCTGTGGAGTGACCGCTTTTGCGATGTTGGCTACTTCATCCATCATCTCCTGGTCGATGTGCAGCCGGCCAGCGGTATCGAGGACAACAACATCGTAGCCGTTCTTCTTCGCGTGCCTGACACCATTCTTTGCGACCTTTACGGCGTTCTTGCTCTCTTCGCTGTAAACATCGACACCTATCTGCTGGCCGAGACCGATTAACGGCTCGATAGCAGCCGGTCTTTGCAAATCGTCGGCAACCAAAAGCGGTTTCTTGCCGCTGGCGAGGATGTACTTGGCGAGTTTTGCGGCGGTTGTGGTTTTACCGCCCCCCTGCAGACCGGCCAACATAATCACGGTAGGCCCGGGAGAGACATAATAAATCCGGCTATCTACCGGCCCCATCAACTTGGTCAGCTCATCGCTGACGATTTTGACCATTACCTGGCCGGGATGAAGGCTCTTTATCACTTCGGCGCCAAGTGCGGCCTGTGTAACGTCCTTGCAGAATGTCTTGACGACATTGTAGTTAACGTCCGCCTCGAGGAGGGCCTTGCGGACCTCCCGCATGGCGTCCGAGATATTCGCCTCGGTAATTCTCCCCCGGCCGGAAAGCGACCGGAAGACCGAGTTAAATTTTTCCGTCAATGACTCAAACATCACAAAAATCCTTATTTCCGGCCCGAAATGCCCCATTATCGAGCTTCGGATCCCAATAATTCAGACGAACCAAGTAATATAATGATCCGGAGCCAATTTTGCAAGGGTAAAATCTATCAGAGGCATTTTGACCAGGTACAAAGGCCTATATGTTATAACGTGAAGAAATCATCACCATTAAAATAGGCGAAAAGCTGGAAATATAGAAGCGGTTGAAGCCGTTTTTTGGCATTACCACCAATGATATGGGGCCGAGAAGCGGACGACCATGTCAGTAAATCGGCGCCATTCGAGATGTCCATCGACGTATAGGACATTAGTGCCGACGGGTTTACCGCCACGGCCCATGTGGTTGGTGCGGTCATAGATTTGCCAACGGCTCCATAAACCTCCGGGGACCTCGACGAAACTGGCCGTCTCGACGTCAGGGCCGGTGCTGAGGGTCGCATCCGTAATCAGGTCGGTTGATGCCGGCTGTTTACAGGTAAGCAACTTGACCCAATTTTTTTCGGGTATTCCCTCGGGCTGGACCGATCTTCTCTGGACGGTGTCCATCATCCAGAAATAACTGGTTACCCGGTAGAGGCCGCCACGTCCGGTTTCTGGTTCCACTACCCAGTCAGAATCTTCTCCTATGTCAGGATTCTGGCTGTACTGCCAAAAAATCGCCAATTCCGGTTTTTTTGTAGGATCCGCAGGGCAATAGAATGTGCGTCTGTCGCCGCCTGTATCCATAATATAATCGGTCGTGCTGTAAGCGATATCCCACAGCCAGTTTCCTCCCTGGTTGAGGGGCAGCTTGTTGTCGTTATCCGAGCCGTACATATGAAAACTGATACCGATTTGTTTTTGGTTGTTGGAGCAGACAATTTTCCTGCCCTGCTCTCTGACCTTTTGAAGCGCCGGCATCAATATCGCCATCAATAACGCAATAATGGCAATCACGACCAACAGTTCTATTAATGTGAATCCCTGCCGTTCGCGCATAGTCATACCCTGCCTTTTTTTGTACGAAATCGCTTAGAAATAACATATCAATATTTACTGTATTTCCGGCAAAAAGTCAATGAAAAATACGCCGGCATATTTCTTCACACAACATAAGATACGGGGATAAACCTGTTGCAGCAGCATTTATGCTTAGTACAATGGCCCGAAATCGATTGTTCAGGCAGGTTTTTTACCAAGAAAGGAGTTGCCGCGCCTTGAAATGGAAGAATAGACTTCAAAAGATTTTACCGTTAGTTGTGCTTTTACTCGCAGCAAGCTTCTGGATTCCCGGACCGATGTACGCTGACGATTACGCAATCGGCGCCGACCTTTCCTTCCTGAAGCAGGCTGAGGAGCGGGGCACCGTATTCAAGGACGATGGCGAGACGAAGCCCGGCCTTCAAATCTTCAGAGACCACGGCTATAACTGGATCCGCCTGCGGTTGTTCCACACGCCCACACGTTTGCCGAACAACCTCGATTACACCATCGCTCTGGCCAAAGAAGCAAAGAAGCTCGGCTTTAAATTCCTTTTGAACTATCACTACTCCGACACCTGGGCCGATCCGGGCAAACAATATATCCCGAAGGCATGGGAGGGCAAGTCGCACGCCGAACTGGTACAGGCGGTGTTCGAATACACACGGGACACTATTGTTGCCTTTAGGCAAGCCGGTGTCCTGCCGGATATGGTCCAGCCCGGCAACGAAATCATCCACGGGATGCTCTGGCCGGACGGCAAGCTGCCGGACAATTGGGACAATTTCGCCGAGTTGATGAAGGCCGGCATTAACGGCGTCGATGCGGGCCGGGGCAACGTCCAACGCCCTCGGATCATGGTCCATATCGACCGGGGCGGCGACAAAAAACGGACAAAGGCTTTCTTCGACAAGTGGCATTCGTACGGCATCGACTACGATATCATCGGACAGTCCTATTATCCATGGTGGCACGGCTCGCTGCTCGACCTTCGAGAGAACCTGATTTTCATGGCCAACGAGTATCAGAAGGACATCATCCTCGTGGAAGTGGCATACAACTGGAGGACTGCCGAATACAAAGGCAAGCCGGCTCCCTTCCCGGAGACGCCCGAAGGGCAGCAGCAGTTCCTCGACGAGGTGCATCGGCTGGTCCTCAGCACGCCTCATAACAGAGGCAAGGGCATCTTCTGGTGGGAGCCCGCTGTGGCCGGCGGACTTAGACGCCGAGGCATGTTCGACAACGACGGCAATGCCCTGCCCGTCATCACTGTCTTCGACCGGTTCACTCGCAAATGATTTTGAGAACCTATGCACATCAGTCGGTTGAGCGTTTTTGGTGGTGAGCGACGTAGATGTCCAGGAGGCGGCGTATCATTTTCTGGTACTGAGTGCGATGCTTTTTGGCCTGCTTTTTGAAGTAATCTACAGAATTTTTGCTCAGTCCGATTGTGACTTTGACTTGTTCTTCGTTGAACGCCAATTCACCTGGAAACGGCAGGAAATCATCAACAATCCTGACATCGCCCAAGGGCTCATCCGTGTATCTTTTCTTCTTTTTCATAAATTTTCTGGAATTCCATTCAAAATGGATTTTCGTCATACTGAATATTTTATCGGCAATACAGATTAATAGCAATATATTTATACATATTTTTGTATGTTTAGTAAAATGGCAGCAGGATATTGAGTTAGTGTTTCAACGGAAGTTAATTGCAACAAGTTCAATTAAAACAGGGGTTTATATTGATGCGGCTTTAGTCTTGGTGAATCTGTCAATCCTACTGAAAATTTCCTGAAAAAAATGCTCGCAGGCCGGAGTGAATAAAAGTATAATATATTATGACTCGGGGTTGCGTTGGCTTTCTACGCCCCGAAGCGTTTTTTCGGTTGTATCCGGTATTTGTTTGATCACGCAGAGTCCAAATAGGAAGGTGTTCGAATTATTTAAGGAGGAGTATCATGGATAAGAGACTCATTCTTTTTGCGGGATTGGCCGTTCTTTTAGTAATCGCATTCGTCGTAATCATTGTCGGCAAAGTCAACAAGCCGCCGACGGCCGAGCCTCTCAGCGTAACGACAAAGGAGGACACGCCGACGTCGATTACCCTGGCTGGCAGCGATCGTGATAATGATCCGCTGACCTACAGTGTTATCACAGAACCGACCCATGGTCGCCTGACCGGGACGGTGCCCAATCTGAACTATCGCCCCGAACGGGATTTCAACGGGCAGGACAGCTTTACGTTTGAAGTCAGCGACGGCAAGGTCGACAGCGCTGCGGCAACCGTATCGATTACTGTGGCACGGGGCAACGATCCGCCGACGGCAAACGATGACAGTGCGACGGCACAGGAAGATGTGCCGATCGTAACAATTGATGTGCTAAAGAACGATACGGATCCCGACAAGGACCGGCTGATGGTCATCAGCGCCACCCAGGGCCGCAACGGCTCGGTCACGATAAACACCGACAGCACGCTGACGTATGCCCCCAACAGGAACTTCTCCGGAAACGATACGTTCACCTACACCCTAAGCGACGGCAAAGACGGGACCGATATGGCTAAGGTGAACGTGACAATCAACGCTGTCAACGATGCGCCGTCGATTACTTCAAGGCCTGTCGAGACGGCCAGAGTATGGGCGCCATATACATACGGCGTTATTGCCAAAGATCCTGACTTGGGAGATAGGCTGATTTGTTCCCTGGACAAAAAGCCGGACGGCATGACTGTAAACAAGACTACGGGATTAATCGAGTGGAGGCCTACCAGTTCCCAGGCCGGAACTCATGATGTGCTGGTCAGAGTTGCAGACAACTATAAAACTCGGGCCTTTGATACTCAATCGTTTACGATTACGGTCACCTCGCTGGACTCGCCTTTGAAAAATACCCTGACTGTTACGGATTGCTTCAACCAGAAAGGCAAAGAAAAATTGTCGGCGAAAGACAGGATTCCCGTAGTCCAGAGCAGTGACGACCAGTGGTTGGAAACAGAGCCGCGTTCATACACTTGCTATGGCTTTTTCGATCCTTCCATTCCGGAGGGAGCAATGATAATTTCGGTCGTTGTCTTTGTAGAGCACTTCGAGGACCCATCGTTTACTCAAGGCAAACTGACATGGTCCGTCGGGACGGGCTGGCCGTCCAGGCCGGCGGTTTGGGCGTCCATCGAGGCTCCGGTCCGGCAGGGACAGCCAGGTGAAGCGACCGATTCGTGGGACGTTACAAGTGCCGTGGAAACGGCCGAAAAAGCAAATTCCTTGCAGTTTCAGATTCAGAATAATGACGCTGCCGGGACGAGAAAGACATCGGTTGATTACATCTATGCCGTCGTTAAATGGTATTGACTTTATAAAAATAGCTCGTTGCAGGTAAATTACATTTGGCATTTGTTGAAAAATCACGTATAATATTTATAGAGGGAGCATGAGGAGTAAGAGGGCGGCAGGGGACAAAAAGTCCGGTAAAATTCATCAGTGGTTTTTGTTTCTCGCCGGCATGTTCTAAGAATTTAGCGGACGGATCCGGGCGGTTTTTGGCATCATAATACTCCTTTCTTCAATGGGGGGCTGGTCATCAGGGTCAGCCCTCAGTTTTTTTGCGCGCTCATATCTTCATCTTCAAGTCAAATCACACATTTCCATAGCAGTTTGTAACAACTCAAGCGGCAAATCAGCGAAAAATCTGCTATACTATAATTCGTTCAACAGTTCTACACAGCGTTTGATCTTCGGCGACGATTTTCAGAAAGATTTCATTTATGAAAAAAAGCCGGAATCGATGCGCAAAAATTCATGGCCGACGAACGTTTCATTCATCGCTTTGGTCCCAAAACCATTCCGTTTTCGACATGACAGGGACATATGTCGAAAAAATCTCCGCTACACTCAGAGATTACCGCTAAAAACTCTTGACTTTTATGGAGTAATACGGTAAACTTATCATCATAAGTAGTTTTTGGGGCGGTTATATCGGAATGGGGGGTTCTCAAGTTTTTCTCCTTTTGAGCACCCAAGTTAAATTTGGTTAATAACAATAACAAATCGTCCGCTGTGGGTGGTCCGCAGTAATTGTGACGTTTTGTGATTACATTTGGGGAGAAGGAAAATGATCAAGTCAACAAGGATATCGATACTTTTCTCTGCGGTGTTTCTTCTGGTGGGCCTGCCGATCGCAGCCAGCGCTTACCCTGTCGACACTGTGGAAGTCGTGAGTACCGGCAATGGTGCGAATGAGCCTATCGGTGTATGGGGCGGCGGCCTGGACGGCTCGGTGGAGGGCGTTTACGCCGGTGTTTATAATCTCTATAAAACCGACGGAGCCGGCGAGGGAAAGCTCTGGTCCAATGGCACGATTGGCGCTTTCTGCGTCGAATTGAGCGAACCGGCGCCCGAGATCACCTCGAAGTATAGCGTGGTTTCGCTGGATGACACGTTCGGCGCCGGCAAGGCTGACTACATCAGCGAGCTTTGGGGCAGATACTACGACCCGAGCTGGACCGGCGACGGGCCATTTACATGGCAGCAGGACAGCAAGGCGGCGGCGTTTGCCACAGCGCTGTGGGAGATCGTTTACGAGGATCTTCCGGGCTCCACGCTGAAGTGGGACGTCAAGGTCGACGGCACGTGGGGTGGCAATGGTTTCCGCACCGATTTTGGGGGTTCGATTATCGCCAATAACTACCTGCACTCTCTCGACGGGACCGGCCCGATGGCGGACCTGCGAGTCTTTTCCTACAACGGAAGCCAGGACTATATCGCACAGGTCCCGGAGCCGACAACGATCGTTCTGCTCGGCCTCGGAGGTTTGGGCCTGCTGCGCAGGAAGAGAAGCAAGGCATAGATGATTACCACAAGAGGACCAGGGAAACGGCGAGTCACTATACGTTCGGCTCTGTCCCGGCCTCTTGACGATAAGTTCGACATTTTCGGAAGGGATGAAGATAATTTTCGGTTCGTTCAGGAACGTCACCGGCAGCGAAATGCCGATCGATTCGACGATCGGCAGAAAGGGGAACGTCAATGAAGCACAGCAGCTATTGAATGAAACGTAACAACTCGAAACCAACGGACTGGTAGAGTTATCAAAATTGCTGCAAGGATTCTGCGGCACAAAGATAAAAGCGTAAAGAATCATAACCCTATACGCGGGGGGGAATAAGATGAAAAGATTTATACTCATTATAGTGACTCTGGTTTTTTTCGGTGTCCCGGCGTTCGCAACGCCGAGCATCGAATTCAGTCCGGACGCCGGTACAGCCGGTAGCTGGACCTATGACGGGGCCGGCACGCTGAGTTTTAATCAGTATGTCACCGTCGACCGCGGGCTGAGCAGCAACGCCGATGCTTTAGTTGGTGCTTCAGTATTTGTCCCAACGTTGAGCGTGAACGCAACTGCCTGGGACAGCTCTTACACTCTCAAACCGCTGGGCAGCTCGGTCCTGACGATTCGAAGCCCGGAAACCAACGAAATCTACATGAAGGCCACGCTGGGCAAAGGCGACCTGGTCCCTGTCGGGACCATCGGGGCCGCATACTCCAACTTCAAGGTGGACCTTACCGACATTGTCGTAACCGATGCCGGCAAGTCCCTTGGCTCGGCCGTGCTGAGCGCCATTATCAATTCCGGCACGACAGCACTCGATTTCGAACTCTCATTGCAGGGAGCAAGCGGCACAAACTATTACAGTTTTAATCAGATGCTGGCCGGAGGCTATACCGGCGGCAACGGCTTCAGCGGTGCAATGTCGATTCCGGAGCCGGCAACGATTGCCCTGATGGGTCTCGGCGCACTGGCTTTCATTAGAAAACGAAAAGCATAAAACTATCCTTAACTTATTTGAACTCTCAGGGCTGCGAGCTTTTTTACCTCGTGGCCCTTTTTTTTTATCTTCCCGATCCGAAGAAACTCCAGCCAAAGCCCGACGATTGGCTTTGCTTGGCTTTGTTTTTTCAAATTAGCCACGAATTAACTTGGCGCCGCTTCGGGTCTTTGGCCCTTAGCCACAACCAAAAGATTATGTTGGTGGTGTTTCACATTGTAGAGTTATAGTAGTATCCTCATTTGTGGTTGAATTAGAACTATAATTTAGTACTTATCAGTTTTTTCTGGACATTCGCATCTGAACAGATAAAAGTACTAAATGTTGGTCTATAAAAAGTGATACTAAAATTGAATTAAAAGAAAAGGTGATAAGATGTTCCTACCCATTCCAAAACCAATCCGCAAAATTCTCAAGATTCTTCGCGGCGGCGTTTCGCCGGTCATTATCTTTATCTCGGTAATGCTGGGCTTTACATTCGGTCTGATACCGGGTTTTTCAGGATTGCATGCTGTTCTGATAGCGTTAGTGTTCCTGCTGAATGTTCATCTCGGAATGTTCCTCATGTCGGCAGCTTTAGGTAAGGCATTGTGTTTTGCAGCCGCACCTGTGCTTTATCACATTGGAATGGCTGTCCAGGAGAACCTTTCAAGCCTGCTGAAGTTTTTGGCGGCGATACCCATTATTGGTATAACGGACTTCAGTACGTACGCCGTTGTAGGCGGCTTAATTGCCGGACCGGTTGTAGGAGTGGTCGCAGGATTGCTTTTGGCCCGGTCGGTCATTGGTTTTCGTCGTACGCTGTTGAAACTTGAAGATGGTTCCGAAAAATTCAAGAAGTGGTATTCCAAAACATGGGTGCGAATCCTCGACCGCATTCTAATCGGCAAACGGACAAAGGACACTAAATCGCTCTTCACCGTCAAGACCAAAATCATCCGCAAGGCGGGTGTCGCTTTTGCCATGATCCTATTGGTTATCATCGGCGTAGCAACCCACTTTCTGAAGGATACGAAGATCAAAGAATACGCCGCAGCCAGACTCACCCAGTTAAACGGCGCGGAAGTCAACCTCGAAACACTCAAGCTTTCGGTCCTGAAAGGCGAAGCTTCGGTTTCGGGCATACAAGTCACCGATGCCAATAATCCCGGAAACAACCAGATTTCCGTTGAGAACATATCTGCAGATGCCAGTGTCTATAACCTGATGCTGGGCAAAGTTGTCTTAGACAAAGTGAGGTTATCGGATGTTCAGTTCGATCAGAAACGCCAGACACCCGGCAAGGTAATCGAAACAAAAGCTGAGGAGCCGGAAGTTTTCGATCCGTGCGAATACAAGGTGGCAGTAGAGGATATCAGCAAGCTCGATAAATACCTCAAAAATGCCAAGGCCGTAAAGGAATGGCTGCAAAAGGCTCGAAAGTGGCTGCCCGATCCTAATGAAAAAGAGGCCGAAGCGCCCGTGGAAAAGGCGCCAATCAAGTACCTCGACTATCTCATTGCTCGTGCTGATGTACCGTCCTCGGCGCGTTTCCTGGCCAGAAACGTGCTGCTGGAGAAGGTTGGGATAAAATCACCCGTTTTCGGCAGCAGTAATATCAGCATAGAGAATATCAATGATGCCCCGTCTGCCACTGCCTTGCCCATTAACTTGAAGGTCAAGTCGAACGACACGCCGCTTGAAATCAACATGACCTTCGATTACAGCACGGGAAAAAAAGTGCCGAAAGTGACGGGGAGTTTCACCAGGCTGGACCTGAGTAAATTGCAGTCGAATCTAAGCAGCGGTGCGGGTCTGACCTTTACATCCGGTTTCGCTTCGGGGCAGTTCAACGGTTCGATTACAAGCGAATCGATCGACCTTACTGTTGATATCGAAGTACAGAACATGCAGGCCAGCTCCCAGGGCGACGGAATTCTGGGCCTGGGCGGCAAGACGACATCCGAAGCTTTCAAAATCCTCAAGGACCTGAAGACAACAATCAAGATAGTGGGCCCGATTACCGAGCCCCGGCTTGTGTTTGACACTCACGGGCTCCAGGATAGTATCAAGCGGGCGCTGGTAAAAGCCGGCAAGGAAAGACTGTCGGAGGAAGTTGACAAACAAATCGAAAAACAGCTCGGCGACAAACTTGGAGACAAGATCCCGGAGGAGTTGAAAGACGTTATCAAGAAGCCGAAAGACCTTATCAAAGGCCTCGGTGACCTGCTTGGCGGAAAGAAAGAAGAGAACAAGTAGTAAAGGCCCAAATGTACTGGTAGTCATGGATCGGCGGCAGTGGGCAAATGGAATAACGTAAGATAAAGGAGATTACAATGCGTTATCGAATTCCAATTGTAGTGGCATGTCTTGTTCTGTTTGCTCAGTCAAGCTATGGAGATGAAATTCACTTGAAGAATGGAGATCGCCTGTCCGGTAAAATTCAACATCTTGTAGATGGAAAATTAACCTTCAAGGCAGATGTTGCAGGGCCGGTCACTGTGGATTTATCCAACATCCAGACTTTCAGCAGTGATGATCCGATCGAAGTCAACCTTAAAGACAAGACGGGTTTTACGCAAAAAGTGTCGAGCGCCGAACCCGGCCGGTTCGCCATAGAAGGCAGTGAGTCGATGAAAGCACAGGAATTCGCGGTCGCCGATATCGTCTCAATCAATCCGCCTATAAAGCCCAAACCGAAATGGACAGGGGATATTGCCGTCGGTATTACCTCTACTCACGGCAACACAAAAACCGAGATGATCAGCGCCAACGCCAATTTTGCCAAACGTACTGAAAAAGATCGCACGACGGTCAGCACGGATTACGCAAAGGGAGAACAGGAAAACCCTGATACCGGCGAAACGGTAACTATTGAAGACTGGTGGCGTGCAAGAGGCAAATACGACTACTTTTTCAGCAAAAAGATGTATAGTTATCTGGATGGCCGATACGAAAAGGATGCCGTCGCCGAGCTGGACCGGCGTACTATTATTGGTCTCGGTGCCGGCTATCAATGGATTGAGTCGGAAAATATGAACTTTTCATCGGAGTTCGGTCTGGCATCGCTTTATGAGAAGTACGACAATCAGACTGACAGCAATAGTGAAATTTCGCTACAGCTTGGCTATAACTTAGACAAGAAGCTCCGAAAGAACATAAAGTTCGTACATGATCTGACCTACTATCCGGCCATTGATAAATTTTCCGACTACTATCTTACAACAACCGCCGGAGTCCGTGCCGATTTTACTGAGACGTTTTTTATGACTGCAAAAGCAATCCTCAACTACGACACAACACCGGCGATTGGCGCTCATAAAACGGATGTAAAATATTTTCTCGGCTTAGGCTATCGATTTTAATCCAGTCTATACGGCTTAATCAGGCACTGGTCATTTTATCATTTCGATAGACTCTTCTTAAGACTTGACAGTTGCCGTTCTGAGCTTAAAATCACAGCCTATGGCTGATTTGCCCCAACAAAAGAAGAAAAAGAAAAAACACAATCCCATCGTAGATTGGCTTGCCTATTTTATGTTGCGGATTTTAATAGTTTTTCTTTACCTGTTCGATGTCGAGACCAATCTTAACACCGCTTGTTTCCTCGGCCGGTTGTTGTGGAAATACTATCATCGTGGCCGAAAACGGGCTTTGGATAATCTTCGTGCAAGCTTCCCGGAAAAGAACGAGCAATGGATATGGCAAACGGGCCGGCGAAGCTTTGAGCATATTGTGATGCTGACGATAGATGTATTGTTTACGCCGCGACTGGTAAAAAAGTATAACTGGCGCGATTACTCCCGGTACAAAAACGTCGAACGGGCCAAATGGCTGATGATGGAAGGGCGCGGCCTGCTGATGGTCGGCGCTCATTATAGTAATTTTGAAATTATCGGTTATCTTATGGGCCTGTTTGGTTTTAATGTCTACAGTATCGCCCGACCGCTGGATAACAAGTACATCAGCAGATATCTTTACGGAGTCCGCAGGGCCGCCGGGCAAAGAATTATCGACAAAAAGGGCGCAACAACGCTCATGGAAGAACTCACATCAGCCGGTGCTACGCTCTGCTTTATTGTCGACCAGGACGCCGGCAAGAAAGGGATATTTGTCGATTTCTTCGGCCGCAAAGCCAGCACGTATAAGAGCATAGGCCTGCTCGCCATAACCAAAAACATGCCGATAGTGGTCGGTTACAGCAGGAGAGTTGATAATCGCTTCTACTTCGAAATCGGAATCAATCGAATTATCTTCCCCGAAGAATGGGCCGACAAGGACGATCCGTTGAAATGGGTGACGGCGGAATATACCAGGGCAATTGAAGAATTCGTGCGGGAAGATCCGAGCCAATACTGGTGGCTGCATCGTCGCTGGAAGCGCAGGCCAAAAGAAGAACGGAAAAAGCTTAGCACTCAGAAGCTCCGATAGACTGCTGTTTGTACGGGAAAAATTCGCGGCCCATACTGATTGGTCCGGTATGGGCCGCGTTTTTATTGATAAGCATTAGCATACACCTAATGCTTCTATGTCACGAAGACACTTCGAACTCTTGCTGCAAACTCAATTTACGGTTTTATACGAGCGGGTCGCAGCCTGTCGCGATACTGTGGAATATCCCGGGACCCGCTTTCATGTCTTCCTGCTTCGGCACGAGATCATGCTTGGAAGCATTCAGCAGCCAACTCCACTTGAAGGTCCGGCCGGTAAAGGCGGAGATCCTCGCGCCGATGGCCGTCAGCGTGCTTTCAGCGATCCGCTGGCCTTCGTTGAGCGGGTTGCCGCTCCGGATGCTCTTTATCAGATCGATGTGCTCCTGGTCCATGCCGTTGACGCTCGGACCCTCGTATTGCCATGCATTCTCACCGGTGATTCTGTTATTGCAGTTGCTGGTGCCCTTGGTGCCGACGATCTTCTCGTCGCCGCGTCCGGTGCCGGGACTATGTCCGCTGAAGCTCAGGCAGCGTGCGCCGTTGGGATACTCGAACTCGGCGAAGATGTGGTGCCAGATGTCACCTTTGTATTTTTCCCAGCCCTGCTCGCTGCCGCTGTT
>SDBT01009360.1_pt1 | contig 15896 bp, 11 predicted proteins | sample 2277101 | NCBI WGS metagenome assembly SDBT01 (sample SAMN10404973, study PRJNA504765) | marine sediment metagenome | isolation source: marine sediment core GS10_PC15, 103 cmbsf | place: Arctic Ocean: Southern Knipovich Ridge | collected 2010 | reverse complement strand
TAATAATTAATATTAATATAACAAACATCTTTCTATTATAGTTAATAAATAAGAAAAAATAAGAGAGATATAATAAAATGTATATTACTTTACATAAGATATATTATAGGACGTTGTAAAATTATAAAAATAAGATAAAACTCTCCGAACCCTCTCTCTGTCATTGCGAGCACCGCTTTAGGTGCGCGGCAATCTCATCATTCCTATCTGTCATTGCGAGCACCTCTTTGGGTGCGTGGCAATCTCATTACTCCTTTATATCTTTCATCTCTATTCATCTTTTATTTTTAACTCGCATATTGCAATTAGTATTTTGCATTTTCTTTTACTTTTTTATTATTTCTTCCCTAGCTTATAGCCCAAATCTTTTACCCCTTTCTTAACTAAATACTAAATACCAACGACTAACGACTGATTTTAATAAATATACGATATTCCTATGCAATATTTCCTCTTTTTAAGCTACAAAAACTATAAAAAACTATAATTTTTATATATATTACTATATTTATTATATAAAATGGATTTACACAAAACGCTGTAGCCCTTATAAACAAAGGGTTAGCAGGATTTATGAAGATGTACAAAAATCGCTTGTACTGCAATATTTTGAAGGGTCGCTTATGATTATACGTATTGGGGTAAAACACCCCCCTTATATGCAAAATATGAAGGTTTATTTTTTGTGATCTAATAAAAAACCCTTGCTCTTTCGGGGCAAGGGTTTTGGGAAGTATATGTTTATTTTATTTAACCAATGTACTATATTTAATCTATATTTCTTACTTTTATTCTAACTATAATTGAAATATAAACTCATAATTATCCTAAATTTATTTTCTAGTTTCAACTAATAAAAACTACCAATATTTTTGAGATCCTTTTCAATCATGCAATATTGTATTCTATATTAATTTGACGATTTATCCTTTACTGAAAAACTTCTTCCTATTTTCAATAGAACTATGTTTCACAGGACAAGATATTTCATCATCATCAGTAAAAACAATTTTAAGCATTTTTTTAAAGCAATAATCTAGCAATATTTTAATTTTTTTATTATTATCTTTAAGTATTTTCTTCCGTTTTCTCCTTAATTTACGGTATTCATTTTTAAAGTTTGGAATAATATAATCATCTACATATTTTTGTAATTCATCAAGGTATTCATTAAAAAAAAATATCGATTCCAATCTTTTAATATCTCTATCTTCATAACGAACTAAATGAGTATGACTTCCCCTAATAGTAATTATATTTTCTAAACTGTCTTCAACTGCATTAATTAATTGGTCACACGTTTTTCTTATTAAAACATATCTCCTGTCTTCTATATAAGACTCTCTTATTTTTTTTAAATATTTATTTAACCTTTCTTTTAGAATATACACTTCACTTATGTAATTTTCAATTAGAAAACGCAAATAGTTTATTTTTGCAATCGGAGTTTTTACATTAGGGAAACGTGAGATATATACTTCTAAATCTTTTAATCTTTCAAATGAAATATAAATTTCATTAAATCCGTAAAATAGAACACCGAAAAAAATATCCTGAGGAGAAAGTTTCTGATTCACCGTTACTAATTTATCAGGGAAAAATATTTCATTAATAACTGATTCTTCAAATTTTTTAATATTTTCCTTTGATTTACTTTTGTTTGTTATAATTTTACGGGTTATACTATGAAGATTTTCACGATATTTGTCAAAACTTTCTATTTTATTATTCAATTTATTATCTATACCCATTTTTTATATTTTCCTGAAATGTCTTATAATGAAAATCTTTTAAAAATCCTTCTTTTTAAAATATATTTTAATTTTTAGTATTTTTTAATCATTTGGAAGCAGTTTTCCCTCCCCTGCCCTTTTGGTTGATTAGGGCTATTGTTGCATGAATTTGTTTCTTTTTTTGAGCTTTTATTCTATAGATCTTTTATTTTCAATAGGCGTTCTAAAGTCCAATTGTTTTTTTTAACACTAAACCAATAATTGAAATAATAACGTCAGGAACCCAATTATTCTTAAGAGAATCGTATAACTTTGATATAACATTCTTGTCTGGAGATGAAGATTGGAATTGTTCAACAATTTTATCTAGTGTTTGAAGTAGAGCGTTGAATTGTGCATTCATCGCCTGCTTACCGCGGTTTTGTGAGATTTGAATATCAGCTCCATTCATAGAGACCTTTTGTCCAATAGTAGTTGATCCTGGGCCTCCTCCTGTCGCGGTAATTTTAAGGCCTGTTCCACCATAAGATGTTACCTTTTGACCAGTAACCTGAATATTTATATAAAATTGGTTTGGATTATTCTTTATAGATTGGATCATTTCCTCTAGAATGCTAATAGCTTCTTTATTTTCCATTATTTATTTCCTCCTTTTCAATATATCTAACATAGATTTATATGCTAATAAAAATATAAAAAATATTTATTTTATAATTTAGACTTCTAATTAACTTAATTTTTTATAGTAAAATATTTTCTACATTCACTATGCGACAAATCTTTCAAAAACCCTTTTTTAAAAAAATATATATTTAGAATTCAAAATAATTATCTCAAATGTTGTGATTTAATCTTTCTTACTCTTTAATTATTTCACACTATGAATCAAATCAATTAAACTTTGGGTCGATATTTTCGACAATTTTACCCATTGGAATAAGGGTTTTTATGAGACCTTCTGGTAATTTCTTTCTGGCATATGGGTTTTCAATAATAATTTCACTCCAAGCATATATATTTGTCCCTCGATATAACAAACGGAGCCATACTGCGCTAGGAAATGTATATATCTTTGTATTAAACAATTCTTCTGTTAACTTTGCCCAAAAGCTAATTTTAGCAATTGGACCTCCCATCTTAATAACTACTATACCTGGGTAAGCTTTACTAAGTTGCCCTGATTTATTTATTATTTGTTGGGCTACTCTTTTATCTTCAGAAGGTCTTATAATTCGAATTATTCTGACTCTTTTTTCTCCTTTTTCATCAACAATCGAACCTATTCGGGCTACACTTGTAGTAGTATGTTTTTTCAATTTTAGTTTCTTCAAATAAATAATTGATCTATCATAATTATTATCATACAATAAAGCACCAATTGAACCATCTGCTCTAATTTCTGGATAGGAAGTCTTATGTCCCTCCACCTGAATGTTACCTGTGGGATCGAATACCATAAAAGCAATTTGCGATACTAAATATTCACTTACTGGATTACTTACTAAAAATCTTGAACATTCCCTAATAATATTATCAATGGTTGTATCTTTAATTTCTATCTTAAATAAATATACGTCAAATGACCCAAATTTAATAATGTCTGCAATTTTATTAGCCAAATCTGTCTGTTTTTTATACATTTCCGTATCAAACGCAGATAATTTAGGGCTAATTACTTCGTATTGAATAATATCTGAATTAAAATTATGAGTTATATCTGGTCTCCTACTAAATAATCTAATCAGAGGCTCATTTCTAACATTGTCTAGGCTTAATTCCAAGAATTTTTGAATGACTTGTGCTTCTGCTATTGCACTTGAATATTCTTGTGAATTAAGAGGAGTTATTAATTTTTTCATAAGTTTTGAAGGAGAACCTATTTTTTTAACAGCAATAATTGACTCCCCCAACTCAACCATTTCAAGTACATGAGGTATAATTTTAGGATCTTTTTTGCGTTTCTCAAACCAATCTATTCCAAAATATTCTTTAATTATTTGATAACTTCTTTCAATTCTATCTAACGGAATATTAACCTGTTGACTTACGATTATAAATTGTTCATAAAATTTATACATGTTAATATCACTTCGACAGGAGCTTTTAAAAACCCTCTTTTTTCAAAAAAATTATTTACCCTCCCCTGCTCTTTTAATGCAAGAATTCCGGAAAGTTTTTTAGTAGTTTATTTAATTAATACATATGTTTATTTAGGAAATTATCTTCTACGCCCTTCTCTGCTCTAGTGGTACCAAACTCACTTTTAGTCTTAAGAGTAAAGTAAATTAGAAATGGTAAACTAAAATGCACCTAAGGTGGAAAATAAAAATGTCTCCTAACCCTTCCCTTACAAAAAGTTAGAAAATATTTCCTAATTATTAAGTCAGTACAGTCATGCTTTTTATGCTCAAAAAGTTCGAATCTTACCCGGCTCACCGAGAAGGTCAATAAGCAGAACTTTCAAGATGGTTTTAACAATCAATAAAAAATAAGTACAAATATTTTTCTTATAAGTGCTTACAAACATATAAAAACCCAACTTTTCTACTTCTTTTACTATTAATTAAATGAAATTATTTTTTAGATGAGAATTAATATTTATCCCAATATTACAAATATAATGAAATATTTTATTCTTGTAAGGTCCCACAATATCCTTAGCCCAAACTATAGGAAATTGATCTCTTCCATAATTAAATTGTTTAAACCTAATTCCCTGGTCATTTCGTGTATTTATTCCACCTTCCGCATGGAAATCCGTTTCTAAAATTCTTCGATGTTTAGTAATATTTACAAAAGCGCTAATATATTTAAATTCTGATGAGTTTTTTAAATTAAGAACTTCAGTTACTACATTTGAAGCGCTCTTCATGTTAGTAAGCTCAGTTAGAACATTATTTAATGATACACTTTCTTCAGAGAGAGCCCCTGATAATAATACTTGATTAATTATTTGCCCTAAGATATCTCCCATAGAATGTAGAGCTTGAGCGGCTGCTATGACATGTGCTTCAGATGCAAGATGAGTATCTCGCCATTTCTTCTCACCAACTACCAATTTTTTGTGTCTAGAAAATAGTGAATTCCAAACTTCGTTTGACTGCTTTGAATGAAATAAAGCGAGTTCTTTTTTCCAAATTAAAGCTTTTTGGTATATTCTTGAGTCAGGCATATTTTCTTCTGCACACAGACTATTTAATTCTTCAAAATCCCATTTCATATTAATTTGCCCTTTACTTTAATTAATTTATAGTTCACAGAAATTTGATAAAATAACAAAGCAATATTGAGGCAAGACAGGGGGACGTTTTGTTTGTCACATCTTCATGGATTTTTCTATAATACTTCTTCATAAGCCTACCCTCTACTCAGTTCTCTGATGCATGCAACGATTTCTTTGTATATATCCTCAATTAAGTTAGCTATATCGATTAATTGAATTTAATAAATTATTAATCATACTTTCTTTCGAAGATGCTATCTATAATAATGCCTTTAAGTATAATATAGTTATTTTCTAAATTACTTTTAACCTTGGGCTTATTGACATAAACCTCTCCTGTTTATAAAAAGAAATAAAATTAATTAAGACAAGTGAAACGTCCTCATTTCTTACACTTCTGACTAACGTGAAAATTCCGCTAAAATTTTTAAATTTTATTGTTTATATAATTATATAGAGCTTCTTCCCATGATAAAGGATATCCTACTCTTGGACCAAATTCACCAAATTGAAGCACTAATTCTTTATTTTTATATGCTTTTTCAAAGAACTTTTGACTACTACACCTTGCATAAAATATTACCTGGAGAAGTCTTTTGTATTTTTTATGCGGAAGTAGTAAAACTTCATCATTAGAAATTAGTTCTTTTAATTTTTTAAAATTAGATTTAGTTGAATTATTCATAGACTTCTTCTCTTACTATTTAATTAAAATATGGACACATCCTATTTTTTCTATGATTTGGCTTTCCATTTTACGAAGTCTTCCTTTAGGACGTCTATCTATAACTATACTTAACGTCTCAACCATCCGGACAAGAAGCTCCCTAGATACTATAGGTTTTCCGCTAAAAGTTAGCGAATTATAGATCTGGTTCGCTTTCCCTCTTTATTTAATGTCAAATGTTGAGACCCCATTTCTGTTTTTTCCATTCTTCATGAGCCAAAATTAACCTGTTAAGTTCATCCTTTTCATCTCTCCATTTTGGGAGATGCTTGTCCATTAATCCCACAAACTTATCGCTGTGTTTTCTCTCTAAAATATGAATTAATTCGTGTACAACCACATATTCGATACAACTCTCCGGTTTTTTTATCAGCTCCAAGTTGAGCAAAATCCTTTTGGTTTTCTCATTGCAGCTACCCCACTTGGTTTTCATTCGCTTTATTCCCCAGAAATCTACTCGTACTCCAATCTTTTCCTGCCATTTTTTAATCAAAGGATCGAGTACCTGTCTTAGTTCGTTTCTATACCAGTTTTGTAATACCTGTTCGCGCTTTTTGGTATTACTCCCAGTTCTAACACTCAGCACAATATTTTTCTTGTTTTTAATTTCAACTTTGGGTTTGTCCTCAATATAAATAACTTCAAGTCTATACCTTTTATCCAAAAAATAATGCGATTCACCACCCACGTATTTTCTGGGTGTTTGTCGTTCCTGGCCTTTAAACTTTGCTTGTTGTTTTTTTATCCAAGAGACTCGTGTTGCCAAAAAAGTGTGGATAGCATCATCACTCATACCCAAAGGCACGGAAACACGCACCATTCCGTTTGGTGGCAATACATTAAGGTGTAAATTCTTAATTTTTTTCCGTAGGACCAATACCTCGATACCCCGGATTTTTATTAAACTTCGGTTAATATTCATGTTGGTTCTTGATAATTTCAAATAATTCTTTTAGCTCCTCTTCAGAAATAGTAGTCAAAACCTTTTTAATAGCAATTTTTATTCTTTTTTCCTTCAAAAAATGACCCCTCCAATCATCCTCGCGGGCATTTATGACAGCGTTATGCACAGCTTGGGCTTTTTCCTCATCGTTGCCTAAATTATCATATAAAGCTTGTTTGCCTCGGCTGTCTATGGTGCTTGGGTATTGCTCTGATTTGCTTGGATCCCTGACTTTTTTAGCTAAAGTAATAATTTCTTCAAGATATTTTTGATATTCGAGAACAGCTTGTTTTCTTTGTCGAATCAGTTCTTTCAGTAACTCAGACATTTGCTGGTAATAGCGGGGATTAGTTGGCATTTCGTCGGTAATTAATTTGCGTACATTGTTTTCTATTGTTTCCGCAATTGCTTCCTGATTATTTTTAATCGCCTCAGGCAGATAATCAAGCGCATCGTCGCCTTTATCTATCAACATCTCAATCAGGGATTTATTATCAAATAAGGTTAATATTTTGCTCTCACTGGCAGAGATATATCTATCCATTAATGCCCGCATGGCCGGGTCGTATTTCTTAAGATCAATATAATCACCGCTTGCCAAACGCACCTCAGTCCTGACTTGTTCGAAGTGGGTCACTTCCTTAGAAATTACCTCGGCCTGATCCCGGCTATACCCGGCTTCACCCATACTACCGACAATATCAGCATAGACCCGCAAAAGTCTTCCTACGGATTTGTACAAGTCAACCCGTTTTATTTCATTCTCTTTGAGCGAATAGGGGTTTTCGGTATCACCACAGAAATACCTGATGTAATCTGCCTGTTTTTTTGGTGGCTGCACCGGTTCACAAAGATCCCTGACTGTTTCCAAGGCTTCATCAAGGTCTTTTCTACCTTCCTCAAATCTGTCTTTTAAAAGTCCCAACACATCGCTTTGCTCAAAGCCGGAAAATGCCTCAGATGTATAATCGATAACTGCTTTTTCCAGTTTTTTAAACAAATCCCGATAATCAATGATGTAACCGTAATCCTTATCCTCACCATGTAACCGGTTGACCCGGCAAATGGCCTGAAATAATCCGTGATCCTGCATATTTTTATCAACATACAGGTATGTTGCCGGTGGGGCATCAAATCCGGTCAGCAATTTATCCACCACAATCAAAAGTTGTAATTGACCCGGTTGGTTGACAAATCTCTTTTTCATTATTCTTTCAAAAGCATCTGTTTCGCTTTCGTTTGATTTTTTCTCCAAGGGACGGTATTTATCGAGCATTTTTCGATAAATGGCATATTCTCGTGAGTCTGTATCCAGTGCGTTGGGTTCGTATGAAGTGATCACCGCACACTTACTAAATCCATTCGCCTGAAAAATGTCATAATACTGGCAGGCTTCATAAATACTGCTGGCCACCAGCATGGCATTACCGCGCCCGCTCGCCAGTCTGGGTTTTTCTTCAAAATCATCAATAATGTCGAACACAATCCGCTTCATCCGATCGGCAGAGCTGAGTAGCGCCTGCATAGTGCCCCATTTTTTTTTCAGTTGGGCTTTGGCGTAATCGGTAAGCCCTCGGGTTTTTCGGTCAAAAAACTCATCAATTTTTTCCTGATCGGTTATTTGCTGAGGCACTTGTCTGGCTTCATAGCGCAGATCTAAAACTACCTTGTCTATAACGGCCTCGTTGTATTTATATTCATGTATATATCTACCCCACACCGCAATGCTGTTGGTTTTATCTATTTTCAAAAGAGGGGTGCCGGTAAAACCGATAAAGCAAGCTTCAGGCAAGATTTCCTTCATGGCCTCATGCATCTTACCGCAGTGCGTACGATGACACTCATCAACAAAAACAAATATGTCTCCTTTAGCTTCAAAATCTTTAGTTAAGCTGGTTCTCAGCTCATGTACATATTTCTCAACGTTTTGATCCACACTTGTTCCAAATTGCCCAAATTTATGGATTAGTGATCCGATTAACCAGTTATCTTTTTTATTTAGCTGATCCAACAAATCACTGCTATTTTTGGCGCGATGAATATCCTCATCCACACCTTTAAACACACTCTCAATCTGCTCATCCAGCTCAACCCTATCAGTCAGTAAAACTACTCTGGCATCGGCAATATTTTCCCTGATCCATTTGGCCAGCCAGACCATGGTCAGGCTTTTGCCCGATCCTTGGGTGTGCCAGATGATCCCACCCTCGTGGTTTTTGACCCGCTCTTGGGCTGCTTTTACCCCAAAATATTGGTTATGGCGACAAACTTTTTTTATGCCATTATCAAAAATAATAAAGTCGTGTATAATCTCCAAAAATCTATTCTTTTGACATACCTGCATAAGATGACGGTCCAGCCGGTTGGGTTCATCGGCAAAATCAGGATCCTTGGTATTCCAAGACAAATAATAATCTTCTGTCGTTTCGGTCGTGCCATAGCGCAAGCCTTCGGTATCATTACCTGCCATAACAAGCTGCATGGTGGCAAAAAAGGGCTGGATAAAGGCATCTTTTTGGTTGCCGATATTTTGACGGATACCCTCGGACACAGACACAGTGCTGCGCTTAAGTTCAATTACCCCCATAGCAATGCCATTGACATACAACACAATGTCCGGCCGTTTGATTCTTTTGCCCTTTATTGTTACTTCTTCGGCAATAGCAAAGCGATTATTTTCCGGATACTCCCAATCAATAAAATGCACTGTCTTGCTCTGCTCTCCGAGCTCTTCAGGTAGTGATATGCCATAGCGAAGCCGGCCATACACTTCTTTATTCAGATCATATAAAATAGCTTGCTGGTTTCCGGCAATTTTTTTAAGTTCTGCTATAGCCTTATCAATCATCTTGTTGCTGTACTTTTTAGTACTTTGTAAATACGCCCAAAGCAGATCTTCCTCAATATTGCTGTTTTCTTCCCTATCTTCCCAGTTACCCAAATACTCATAATTAAGCCGATCACGAAATAACGTCACAATTCTGTTTTGTGTTTTACGTTCTATTTGTCCGACGCTTTGATTAGTTGTTGGCATATATTCGTATTCTCCCTGTTAACAGTTGTTGCATCATTCCCTGCTTGAGCATGGTGTATTTATCTCTCTTTTTCTCTAACTTTTCAATCTCGTCATCCATATCTGAAAGTATGGTGGCAATGGCAGTTTGTTCGGTGATATTTGATGGTGCTTGAAATGAAAAACTAACAAAATCTTTTTGGTATAAATGGTTAATGGTAGAACCAGCGCTTAATTGCACTAGAAACTTATAAAAAGCTTTAGATAATAAAAGATAATAAAAATACTCTGGGAAAAATTCATTTTTAAAAGGTCTAATTACAAAGACTCCGCTGTTTAGTGTCGCAGGTTTTGTAATCCTATTAATCAATGCTACTTTTCCGATTGTTCCATCTTTAGTAACAAGAACATCATATTTTTTAATCTGAATATTTTTATCTTGGTTATACCTGGCTTTTTCAACATAATGACAATTCTCCCAATCAATAAAGCCATTTTTAAAATCTGTACCTGTTATTAGATAATATTCACCAGAATCTTTATATTCTGCAGTAGTAAGACCTTGCCAACCAATACGCGCTTTTAGAGATGCTACATTGGCTAATTTCTTCACCACCCAATCACTTGGGATCACACCAATACCGGTTTGTTTATAATCTTTTTTGATTATTTTGTCTGAAACCATTTTATTCCCACTAAACCCCGGCAAACGTTTTTTACCAGTGAGGAGCTGTTGCATCGCGCCTTGTTTGATGGCTTTCTTTTTGGCAATCAGTTTTCCCAAGTGTTCAATCAGTGCATCAGTGTCAGAGAGAACAGTAGCAATAGCAGTTTGTTCGGATTTTGTTTGAGGAATTGCAATACAGAACTTGCGAATTCTCGTTAGTGCAAGCTTAGGTTGAGCACCAAGAGTTTTAGTTCCATCGATCGTTTTTTGGATTAAAGGTGACGAAAGAATATACAATAAATAATTTTTGTCACATTTTATATTTGTCAAACGATCTGCATTCTCTGTTAAATTTGCCCCATTCAATTTCTTAGGAATAGTGCCAACCAATCCTAATGTACCAGCAACTGATATATAAATATCGTCGACAAATATCCTATATTTTTTTATTAATGGATAAACATCTTCTGGTACAAATCTAATATTTTCTAGGTTTACTGACCTAGCTTCCATGTCTGAAACAGAAATATAGGAATATGGTGTAATATTTTCTGTGAGAGCTCTGCCTTTTGGAATTCTTTTACCGCTTAACACATCAGCAACATTTTCAATCTCATGCACCCTCCAATCCTCTGGGATGACGCCAATTTCAGTTTGTTTATATCCTGCTGGTATTGTTTCTTCTTTATTCATAAATTTTAACCTCTAATTTTTTGCTTCCTTTGAAAACATACAGATTAATATCTCTTTTGACTTCCCCAAAAATTAAATAAAAACCAAACGAATAACCATATTGCGAGGTTAAAACCACAAGATTATTCTTATCCTTTTTCATTCTTTCTGCTATACAATTATTCCACTTTTTAATTTCAAAACAAATTAAATTCGAATTACTTCCACTTTCCCTTTTATGAACAATGATATCTATAAAGCGTTTTTTAATCTTTCCACTTATTTGGTTGGGGATTAGTTTTCCACCTCTTCTTTTCGGTTCCCCTCCGCCTTCGTCATAATAGCAGGAACTATTATAATCACAGTCAACGAAATATCCCTCAGCAGAATACTTTTTGTTAAATATTATTTGCAAATGATGAGCTAATCTAAAAACCAAACACCTTTCACACAAATTATTCTCAAAAAGAAATTTCTCTTTACTATATAATTCATCTAAACAGACTTTAATTATATCAATGTATTTTTTTAATTCTACCTTATCCCATTCTTCCGGTGTTTCTCCCAGTTCGATTTGCTTGTAGTCTGCTGGTATTGTTTGTGTTGCTTGTGTCATAGTTATTTTTTCTTCTCCAGTTTGAAGTGGATCTTATAAGTATAAAAATCGATATTCGGTGCAACCGACAGAGCGCGGTGTATTTTAATATCATCCTCAAAAGCGATAATTACTCCTCTGACCTTTTGATTGTTTTCGGCTAATTCATCTTGCACATACCCCATATATCGTTGAACTTGCCCGACCACCACATCACTCACGCGACCTTTTTTGAGTTCAACTACCAATAGTTCTTTTTTATCTTTACTGATTGCCAAAATATCTATTAGACCGGTATCGCTTGGATACTGCTGTCCGACTTTTTCGCCGTCTTCTTCGTAAATATCGTAGTGTTTACCCAGCCCGGTATGATGCCAATTTTGCACCAGAAAATCTTCCAAGTGCTTTTCCAAGGCGAAAATACTGGGGTCTTCGATGGTCTCATCTGTTGCCACAATAGAGGGATGCCTACTGCCGGAAATAAAACTTTCAATTTCATTCTCATACTTTGAAATATTGCTGACTGTTCCAAGTGAACCGGCAGAATTTCTTAGTGATTCACTCATCTCTTCTCGGGTAACAGTGGGGGGAAACCAACGGACAGCTCGGCGGTGCGGTTGGGCTGTACCTTTTTGATATTCATAATCTCCAACAACCTCGCCGATAAAATAACTGCCTTTACCATCGGGACAAAGAACGATATCTCCATTTAGAATTCCTTTTGTAATCGTGTGAAGCATACCACAGGCAAGTCCGGCCGATACTTTTGTTTTGCCCGGATTTTGCTCTAAATAGACTGGAATATATTTTTTGTTGAATTCACGCCAGTTATCCAGTAACTTATTTGTTAGATCAATATCCGGTAACCAACCGGCACCAATAAAGTTTCCCTTGTGTGCCTCCTCAGCGAATACACTTTTTCGTCCAAGCATAATGCGGTAATAGTTTTTCATAGTTTTATACCTCAAATCCCATTTTCTTTAAATGCTTTTCGACTTTGCGGGTTAGCTTTTCCGTTTCCTTTTCTATCTGCGGTAAAGTCTCATCATATCGCTCTGCCAGCTCTTTGACTCTACTCGCCAGAGTCTGCGACAATCGATCAACCTCACCCATGATCCGATTCTCCAGCTCCGTCATCCATTTAAGATCAACGACCAACTCCTTAATTTCATCAATCGTAAGCGTTGGATATTTGGCAATAACTTTTTTCTCCAGATCTTTTTCCGCTTTTTTGATCTTTACCTTGCAATCTGACTCTTTTTCCAAGAGCTGATTATATTTTTCCAGCAATTCAAGCTCCTGCTTTTCTTCATTATTCATTCCCAATTGTTCATTATTTATTGCCTTAATCTCCTTGATGCGTTTGATAAGCTCTCCTTTGGTGATATTTCCTTTATCGTTGATGACCCCACTTAGTAAACCTTCATCCCCACTGTGGTCTTGCTTGATCTCTTCCATCTGGCTAATAAGCTGCTCAAGCTCTGACTGAAGCTGGTCTAATTTTTCCTTTTCTTGGTGTAAATAGGTTTTAATAATCAGTGATACAGGGATCAGGCGGCCCTCCAAACCCGCGAGTCCAGCTATCTCTTTTTTGGTGCCTTTGCTATTTTTATTTTTTAGCCGAATAAGTTCATTTCCCGCTGGCCACTCATCGGCTGTAACTATGTAGGTATCATCTTGCATGATTTCTTCCCAATAGGTCATCAAGTGCTGGTAGATATCATATTTATCAATCAGCCTGGTTTCTTTGAATGCTTCAAGTAGGTCATTGGACAACTTTGAAATAACCGCTTTCGGGTTATTGTCTTTGCCTAAACTCTTAAGGACAGGGGTTTGTGATTGCTGCCAGTTATCAAATGTGGCTTGGACATTTTTTCTAAATTCCAAAAACTCTTTATTCTCCAAAATAACGCGGTGAATTTCTTCAATCGGAATCGCTACCTCAAAGTAACCTGACCGTAGTTCGTTTTTAAACACCGAAACTTTAAGTGTGGGACAGATAGTCCAGTAGTTATCCAATAGATCAATGTCATGCTCCGGAATGCCGCCTTTAAGGTGCGCATCAATATCCTGGATATCTTCCGCATCGCTGGTGTCGACATAGCGGGGTAGGTTAAGATTGTATTCGTTTTTTTCGATTTCCTCATTGGTGGCAAAGTGGCTGAATTTTGGCAGTTCGTCTTGCTTATTCCAAACATCAATAATCTTGCGGATGTCCTGTTCTCGTAAACGATTTTTATTACCGTCTTTGACAAATCCCTTGGAGGCATCAATCAAGAAAATGCCTTTGCGCTCACTGGCGCCTTCTTTATCAATAAACGCTATGCAAGCAGGAATACCGGTGCCATAGAACAAGTTAGCCGGCAAGCCAATAATGGCTTTGATATAGCCTCGTTTAACTAAATTTGTGCGGATAGCCGCCTCTGTGTTTCCGCGAAACAATACACCATGAGGCAAGACACAGGCACCCTTGCCGGTACTTTTGAGCGATTTTACAATGTGAAGCAGAAAGGCATAGTCACCGTTTTTATTGGGAGGAATACCAAATCCGTCAAAGCGTCCATAAAGGTCTTCCTCTGGAGTAAACCCGTTACGCCATGATTTATAAGAAAAGGGAGGATTGGCGACTACGTAATCAAATGTTTTAAGCGCGAAGTTATCCGTAAACAGTGGATTGGACAGCGTACTTTGGCCTTTTTTAATAACGGCGGTAGGCTCACCATGCAGCCACATATTCAAAATCGCCAGTGCGGCAGTTGCATTTTCCTTTTCCTGACCATAGATTGAGATATCAACAGGTTTGGCTTCAGCTGCGACTTTTAATAATAGCGAACCCGAACCACAAGTGGGGTCATATACTGTTTGAGTACTATTTTTAGCGTTTTCCGCGCCAATCACTTTGGCAATTATCCGAGATACTTCTGCTGGAGTATAAAACTGACCCTTACTTTTCCCTGATTCCACTGCAAAATGTTTCATTAGGTATTCATACGCATCACCCAAGAGATCATCACCATCAGCTTTATTTTTACTAAAGTCAAGGTCGGGGTTCTCAAAAATTGCCACCAGCTTTGAGAGTCGATCCTGTTTTTCTTTACCTTTTCCAAGCTTCTCTTCGTCGTCAAAATCAACCGAATTGATTACCCCGCTTAATCCATTAGCTTCAGCCAGAACATCCAAAACACCATTGATACCTTCGCCGATGTCTGTTTTACCTTTCAGGTTTACCAAATCCGAAAAACTGCCACCAGGTGGAATATCAACAAGCGAATCGGATTTATCTGCATATTTATCTGTCACATAACGAACAAAGAGAAGAACTAGAACATAATCTTTATATTGTGAAGCATCCATGCCTCCTCGAAGCTCATCGCAAGCTTGCCATATCGAACTATATAGTTGTGATTTTTTTAATGCCATAGTTTATTTCCTTTTTAAAGTAATATTGTATTTCATTTTCCCTTATAAATAAATCGCTTTTGTAACTAAATGGTAAAACTCCGCATACCCATATAAAAAATAAAAATAATATTTGTTCGTTATAGAAAAGCGTAAGGCGTTAACCGTAAAAAGAAAAATATATTTCATATAATGTTCCAAGTATATACGAAGTTTCTTCGATGCTGAAACTTAGGCGAACATAGCTACTGCCAACGTCAAAAAAATAATCTTTTTTGTTTTTCTATAACTAAATATTAACACGAGAAAATTAGCATAAAACCCTTTTTTTTTGAAAATTGTTTATTCTTATTTAACTGTAATTATTATTCCCTCTTCTTCCCATTCCTTCCAATCGAGTTTGGTAAGCTCCGGTAGTTGGAGAAGGTCTTTTGGTTCTTTGAATCCTCCGAGTTCTTCTCTTAAGGCAATTATTTTCTGGGCGAGGGGGGAGTCTTATGAGGTCAGGTCTTACAATACAACCTTTCCTCTTTCCCCTCAATATTTTTAATTAAACTAGAGATACATCCAATTTTTTTTATGGTTTAATTTTCTCTTTTACGAGGTCTTCCTTTAGGACATCTATCCATAGTAATACCTTAAGCCTCAACCATCTGATTAAGAAACTCCTCAGATCCTATAGGTTTTCCATTAAAGGTTAACGAATTATTGACCTAGCACACCTTCACTATTTATTTCAATTTCTTATTTCTCTGCCTTTCCAATTTATTATCATTTTTTTCGAGCCATTTTTCCAATTGTTCAAAACATTTTACCCACTCATTATTGTATTCTTCTTCGAAAATTTGGAGGCATATCTCGATCGCAAACTCATGTTGCTTTCCATATCGTTCTTCCCAATATATTCCAAATTCCGTTTCATAT
>SDBT01009359.1_pt1 | contig 15897 bp, 15 predicted proteins | sample 2277101 | NCBI WGS metagenome assembly SDBT01 (sample SAMN10404973, study PRJNA504765) | marine sediment metagenome | isolation source: marine sediment core GS10_PC15, 103 cmbsf | place: Arctic Ocean: Southern Knipovich Ridge | collected 2010 | reverse complement strand
TATTACTATTGATTGTTATCTCTCCCCATAGTTTCTTACTAATTCGTTTAACCCTTCTGTCGATGAATTAACCTTTTTTATCCCCTTGCCTCAAGCGCAACAATTTGAGCGAAATCTCGAAAATTTTCTCTTAAAAGAAAAATTCTAACTTTATCAGAAAACTCCCACTCTTTTAATGGAGAAAGGTCTATTGATTGCAAACCAAGTCTTGTTAAATCAATTCTATCATGTGATTCTATTTCTATGGTTCTCGTACGATTTTTAATATCAATTCCTTCAAATATTATTGATGTCATTTATCTACTCTCCTTTTCTTCAGATAATAATCAATCCGTGGGTCTAAATCAACCCATTTGCAACATTTTTATTCGTGATCAGATTTCCCAATTAAGAATTAAGGAAGTTATAAACCTTTTAAAATTTGTTATTATTGATGTAATTGAGCAGAATTAATTTTATAACCTTAGATAAATTTCTTGAAACTAAGAATAACTGTGTTAATGTTAAAAAAAGAAGAAGAAATTCAAAACTATATTTTTTCCCCGAAAATAAAGAAAAATTTGTGTGGTTAATATTTAAAGGGCAAAATGTTCTTGATCTGAAGATTTTTAATTTAACACCTGATAAAATTAATTTATTTGATATTAATAACCCTATTAAAGGTGAGAAAATAAATATCGAACGTCGTTTGACAAAAGATAAGAAAGAATTCTTCATATACCAAATTAGAACTAGCAATGGTATTAGTTTTGTAGCTTATTTAGTTAAATGGGATCTTTCGCACTGGAGTGGTTTTTCAAGCATCCAAGAAGAGAAAGTTAAGGATTTTACAAAATATAAGGATGCGAAAAACTGGCTCGAAACCGTTTCAGGGACGAAAAGTTCACAAATGGCCTCTACCATTGTAAGATATTCAAAGACTGGGCTAGATCTCCAATTACCCTGCAAAATAGGTTTAAAGTTTAGTTTAAATTAACTTTCGAATTTAATTATCGAAAATTCGTTTTTAATAAGCATTATTTCAAATAAATCATTTCAATTGAATCGCTAAGAGAAGCATAAATTTATAATAAAACTATCTGATTCAATGTCATATAATTATTGCCTGGGAGAAATGAATTTTCATGAGTACTATTCCGACTAACATTTCAGATTTAATTCAGGTTTTTGAATCAAAGGAATATTCAGTTAATGAAAAACCGATTACGACTGATTTTATCCTGGAAGAACTCTTTTCAAAAAGAAAAGCCCTTTTACCTCATATTCAACGAGTTTGGCATCTCATCGATGAAGGTGATCTCTTTCATGTGTGGGTTATCACATATGTAAGTTAAGCATACCCCGACTATAAAGTTATAGTTATTATATTAAAAATTCGTCTAAATTTTTCCCTTTTGTTCTGAATTCTCCTCTAATTTAATGAATTGTTAAACAGAAGTAATTAATAATAGGTTTAAAAAAAATTATTCCTAAAATTTTATTGAGTAAAAAACGCATAACTCAATTACCCCTAACCAATATTAAAATTATGAACAAACTGTTATAAGACCAAAGATTATTACTACTATCAATGAACATATCACGACAAGTAAATTTATCCTAGATACTATCATCTGTCGATCTATCTGTTTTATTTGCTTTTGCATTAGTCCTAATTGGTTATTCATTATATTTTCTTGTTTATTTGATATGTATTGAACTTTTAAAAATGAATTATCTCCCTTTAACTTCTCAAGAATCTCACGAGATCGGTTAAAATTCCCTTCCCACTCTGTATGAGTTTGTATTTTGTCTCGAAAATGATGCGCGTCCCGTATGATATTATTTATATTCTGAATAATTGCCAACAGCCTAGAATAAATCTCTAATTTTTCCTTTATTTCATCTGTAGTATTTAAATCATAAATATGATCTAATGAATAGTATGATTCATAAATATCATTTATTCCCCTTGAGTGAAAATCTAAGGCGCGAGGGAATTCCTTTATTCGTTTTAAATGCTCTTGCCACGATTTTATTGTTTCATCCACTTTTAAACCGACCTTTTAAAATGATCATTAATAGGATTGTAAAATAGACATTTGAAAAGTAGTTATGTGAAACACTTGATTCTTTTTCAATGCTCTGTATTTAAATTCTTAATGATTACGGAAACAATATATTTTTTCAAAAAAAAACCATTAAAATAAAGACCTCTAATGTCAAGAAATCGAAATCAATTTTGTTGTAATCCTTAAATGTTAGATCGAACAGCAACCTGATCTGGATTTAATAGTCGTAGAAATCCAACTAACCGTAAATTTTTTATTCTGGTAATTGTAAATTCACTGGGATCAATAGCATGTTCTTCAAAATATGCATAAACCGCTTCTAAGAATTCTTTTACTAAATTTCCTCTATCTTTAACGATTTCTCTCTTGATTCTATCATTTCGACCCGCTTGTTTCCTTCGTTCTTCAAGGACTTTCCATCCCTCGTTCAAACGATTAATAGCTCCAGAAATATCAGCTTTAATTGTATCAATGGAATACTTGTGTGCATAATTTAGAAATGGTTGGCAAAAATTCCGATCTAATGACTTTTCCTTAATACACCTGATAATATATCTCGCGTATTTCCTGCTTCCTGTAACATATCTTGATGCACTATCTTTTACTAATCTTTCTTCTTCTAAATATCCTAGAATCTTATCCCTAATTTGCTTAACTCGAGGAAAGAGATCTTCTGTTTCTAGTAGTACTCGGGGATCATTAGGTTTACATCGAAGCATGTTTTCAACTTCCCTCCGAGTCATTACTAATTCACCTTTTAGAAATCCTTCAAATTTCTCAGGATGATCTGGATCAAACACCCAGCGTCTTTCAATCCCTCCTTCTTGAAATTCTATTTGCATAGCTACAATTAAACCTGGTTCTCTTTCTGTCAACCGTCCTGAATGAATACCATAAGGTCGTTTACTTAAGATTTCCAGTCCTAGCTTATTGATCTCTTCTTGTAAGGTTTTTTTAGTTGGATTCACATCACTTAATTCAATTTTGGCCTCGTATTCATCCCAGACGGAAATATCTCCGTTTTTGATTCTTTTCAGATTATTATTCCTTTGAATTGCCTCTGTTGGTCTTAATATTGCCCCATCTAATTCAATAGTTTGATCGATGCTATCCAATCGTTCCGTTAATCTATCCATTAGTCCTAATAACTCTTCAAGACCATCTTCTACAAAGAAATTATGGATTGTAATAACAGAGGTTGAATGAGGAGATTTTAAGCGGTCAATTCGACCTGCTCTCTGGATCATGCGTACTGGATTCCAATGAAGATCATAATTTATGACATGATTAGCATCCTGAAGATTTTGACCCTCCGATAAAACATCCGTGCTTATCAATATGTCAATATTTTTTTGACTTGTCACTTCAGGAGATTTATCTCTCTCGTCTGGAGGATTTGAAAGAGGTGCAAAGGCATATACTTTTTTCAAACGATCTTTTGTCGGTGTTCCTCCTGTAATAATCTCGATGACACAATTAGGTACGAAATAAGGAGATTCAGTGTCATTAATTTTTCTCTCAATGTATTCAGCTGTATCTCGAAAATAGGAAAAGAGTAAAACTTTACTACGGGGATCAGCAGGAGATTTGAGAGAATTTTCTGCTAGAATTTCTTTCAATTTTCTAGTTAGTTCCAGGAGTTTTCGGTCGGGTTGTTCTATTATATTCTTAACAGACTTCCGTAATTCTTTCCAAACTTCCAAATCAGAAATAATTTCTCTTTCCAGGTCATCAATGCGAAATTCAGCAGGATTTATTCGTCCTCGTTTTTTCCGCTTAAATTTTTGTTCGAGTACCTCTTTTTTTTCATAATTTATCATTAAGAAGTCGATTAGAACATTATCATCTAGTTCTTCGTTATAGTCAATTTCATCCTCTCCATCAATGAGCATACGCATTATCGGGGTTGTTATTGCATATCCTTCTTTGAATACAGCTAGAAAAATAGATAATAATGAAATTTGGGCATTGATGGATATTAGAAAACTATGTAAAGATGACTCCAGGCGTTTTAGAAACAATGCATGAATCATATATTTTACCGCTTCACCCTGATAATAAGCTTGTTTATCGATTTTAAATTCTGGAAGATGGTATTTCTCCCAGTTAAATTGGGGGAAAGTCAATTTAGAGAGTAAATCATCAATTTTACTGTAAAATTCTCCACTAGTACTACCAGAGGTTGAGTCAACTATTGAATATTCTAGTGAATCCAATTTCCTTTGAGGAAAACGTATGATTGTACCATCAGGAAGGCTAATATCAAGATGAAGGACTTCTTGACGGAAACGAATCTCAGCACGACTTCTACAAACAAGAAAAGCTTCCTTAAGTAGTTGAAAGTCTGCTTCATCAGAAATCAAAGCTTTAAAATATTCTCTTAACTGATCTATTCCTGATAGTTTTAATGAGTCAGTTGTGTCTACTTCACGAGTAATTAGACGAATTTGATGGTAAAGATCCATCATATCAGTGTTAATAGGGGTTGCGCTAAGAAGAATTAGTTTAACATCAATGTTTCTCCCTAACAACAGTTGAAGATTGTTATATCGTTTAGTTGTTGATCTACGGAAGTTATGGCATTCATCAATTAGCAGAACATCATACTTTGCCTTTGGAACTTTGCGGCTTAACATTTCCATGGTAAATATATCAGGATGGATGTTTTTCTGTTCCAAAAAATACGTCCACATTGGTTTTAATTGCGCTGGACAAATAATAAGAAGTCGAGGTTGAATCTTTTTTACATTTCTGAGCAATTGAAAAGCGGTTTCTAACCCTGTGAAAGTTTTACCAAGTCCAACAGCGTCAGCGATTAATACTCCTTTTTGTTTTTTTATAATATTAAGCGCTCTTACGACTCCTTCTTTTTGGAACGCAACTAGATCAAACGAAGCCCCAGTCAGCTTCCCACCTAAATCTTGCTTGTAATATTCAAACGCTATTTTCGTGTAAACTTCGTATGGTGTCCATGGATGAAGTCCTAGCCATGATTCATTTAAAATTTTAAACAATGTCTTTTTGTATTCTTCTCCTTTGCTCCAATAATATTCAAACCAATAATGTAATTCGTTCACATCTGTTGTGTTTTTGGTGATCAAATTTAATTCATGATTTCTTTCTAAACCACTTATTGTAAAATTAGAAGAACCAACAATTGCTATTTTAGGAAAAAGATAGAGTTTTCCATGCATAAATGGGTGTTTAAGTAGTCTAACTCCCGTATCATCTCTTTTTAGGAAATAAATTAGATTTCTGATGTAGGGAGCTAATTCAAACGCAGCATCAGCAAGTTCCTCAGCAAAACGTCGTTGTAATTCTTGCGGATCAAATTTACTTACTTCCCTTCCTATAACCATACGATAAGCAAAATGATCTCCTTCCGCTTTTGGAAGCTTGGAAAGCTGATCTCCAACCAAACGCCATACTTTAGGGTTGAAAAAACCTGTAAGCATATTTAGATAAGAGGGTGAGGATCTCAAATATTCGTTTAACACAATTGATAAGGTAGGTCTGGTAACAAAATCCTTTAATTCTCTTTCCTTAAATTTATAATTAGTTATTACTGAAGACTTAACCATCACTTAATTCCCCTAAATAATTTCTTAACTAGATCATCTAATGCTTGATATTCCTGTTCTAATTCCTTTAAGATACGGTTTTGCACCGTTCTTGGTTTCCATTTGATATCCACTTCACGAAAATCAGGACTTTTCTTTTTCTCAGGTAATTTTTTAAATTCCTGTTTTCGCCATTGATCTGCGATCTCCTTGGTTTTAGTTTCCAATTCTTTTCCCTTTGAGGATAGTTGTTTGTGCAGCAGATTTTTTTGATCAAATTTAGGAAAATCTAACTCCCACGGTCTTTTCATAAGATTTCTTACACCTCCCCCTGCTCCTTCTGCTGCACGGATTTTTACATCTTCGGAAACACAAGGAGCATTCATTATACTAATTAGATAGTAACCCTCTTCTTCAGAATCAACGGGCAATAAATATAACTTATAATCCACAATTATATGCTTTCCCTTAACTAATGCTGCCTTTACAAATCCTCCAGCTTGAGGGGTTATTACTTTATACATAGATTGTTGTCTGTCTGTTGATAATTTATTTTGATAGTTAATCTGATGCCAAAAATCACCAACAGAAGCTCCTTCTTTTTGTTTTCTTAGAAATTGTTCTTTTAAATAAGTATAATGTTTTGCTGCAAGTGGTTTTAACTTCATTGAATCTCCATCGAAGGAGAGAAAATTTGATTTATCTAAGGGCAAAAAAACGGGGTATTCTTCTAAAATTAGGAATGGAACTAGTTCTGTTGATTTAACTACTTTCTGGATGTATTGGGGTTCAACTTCAGCTCTATTATAAGGAGAAAAATTCCAAGGTGCTTTGGATTGGAATTCCATATATGGTTCGATTATGACTCTTTTTTCATCTTTATCAACTACATTTACAAAGATAAAAGGCCTTGGGTACAAGGTTGCACCAGAAAAACATTTGGGAAAGTAGTAATTTTTACCTTCAGGAGATCGTGGTAGAAGTTTATCTCTTTTTTTGGGGTCAATGAATTTTTCTACACCTTTTATCTCACCAAATTTGTCTCTATGGATTGCTACTGGTGAATGTTCCTCTGATGAGACTAAATCAAACACAGTTCGTCCTGTATTATCCTCTTTTACATCGTAGAAATGAACTTTTACTGAGGTACGATTTTCTTCAGGAGAATCAACAAGTTTTCTGGCAAATAGACATATATTGTGAATATTGAAAACATCCCTACTAAATTTCCAAATTCTGATATCAGAAAAATCAATGAATTTTCTTGTACCATTATGCTGACTCCCAGTGACAAAGGCATTACTAACGACGTAAGCCACAGTACCGCCTTCTTTTAAGTATATTTTGTTTGCTTGATATAGAAAAAGAGCACTCATCTCCAACTGAGTAATATTGCTAGCTTTAGGTTTAATGTCTAAATCTTCAGCTAATTTTTTTATCTTAAATTTGTATTCTTTTGAATATACACCATTTAGTACAAGCCAAGGAGGATTACCTATCACTAAATCGATTTTACCTCGTGTTTGGGCTATACCTATAGAATTAAAAAGTAAATAAGCCCAAATATGATTTTGTTTTTCTTGACAAAGTCGATAGATTTTTTTTGCAATGATTTCAATAAATATCTGACCAAGGGTTTTCAAGCCAGATTTTTTCTCAAGCCAAGAATATTCAGATGTAGAGCATTCTTTCTGAACAATATTTAAAAATTCGTCCTCTGATCCCCAATCTTCCATAAGTAACAAATCAAGTTTACGTAGTAAATCACCAAATTGGTTTGAGTGTTCCTTTGTATAAAACTGAACAGGGATCTCTAAAGTTTGATTGATTGAAAGCATTGGAAAAGCAAAATAATTGCCAATATCAAGTTTTTCTTGTTTTTTATATTCAAGAGGAAAAAGAGAATTAGCTAAGTAAATGTTCAGAGGAATTGATATATTTGTAATCACACTGAGTTGTAGTAAGATATTTGCTTTACTTACTGCTACTGCAATAGGATTTATGTCAAAGCCATATAGTTTCTTAATAGCATTCATTTGGTCATCTCTTTCTAACCCACTTCTACGAATATTTTTGATTATCTCGACCAGGAATGTTCCACTTCCACAAGCAGGATCTAAAACTCTCGCCCCTAATTTATAATTTTCATCAACCATTAGTTGACATAATCTAGGAGGAGTATAGAATTCTCCCAAGGCATGTCTAGTGCTAGGCGAAACCATTTGTTGATAAATTACCCTGAAAATGTCAGTGAAGGCGAAATCAGCCCCATGGATTGTATCATATAATAACTCATGTATGAGTGGCACATTATCAGCCCAATAGAAAAAATCATGAGCAAAGAGGGAGATATTTTGATTATTAAGATATTCAAGTAAATCAGAGAAAGTTGGGTTTTTTGATGAAAATTCATCTGAATATTGTTCCAGCAATACTAACTTTACTAAAAATGCTAAATATGTATGTTTAATGAATAATTCAACAGTTGTGTCATTTTTCTTGTATACTTCACTAAATCTTCTTTTCCATTCGGAGTACAGTACCTCTATTTTCTCACGGTTTTCATTAAAATAATCTAATAGTAAATTCTGTGCCCAAACACTAATTGGAGACCATTGCCCATTTTGTGAAGCATAAGTTTCAGCATTAAAGACTGGTCTTTTATCGATAACAGCGATTAAAGATGTTAAAATTTCAATTGCTTTCTCTTTCTCTTCTTTCACCTTTCGTCCTTTAAGTTTCCAAGAGAATGAATCCTTAAGAACGAAATTTCCATTTTCTTTTTGGAATGATGTTCCATAAATTCTTCCATTCGAATCAGCAATAATTAAACTGCTTTTTGTTAACAAACATATAAAATCTATTGATCTGTATAGTTTTCGACTGGTTTCGATGTATACTGAAAGATTTCCTTTGACAAACTCCTCAGGTTTCGGTTCATAAGGTTGAATGTCAATTATAGCATTATTAAGTGGTGAATCTTGTCTTGGGATAACAAATCTTTCACTTTCACTCCTTAAACCAGCCTCCTCAAACACTCCTAATGTTTCTTCTTGAGAGACTTCGAGTGCGTCAAGAATCTTTTGTGCTGTTAATGCATGGGCTGTTTGTTTAGCTAATGATACGGACTCATAAATTGAAAATGAAAAGTCAGCGCTAAGAAACTGTTCCCAAAAACGAGAAACCTCCATAGTCGGATTTTTAGGATCAATAATATCTACTGGATCTAAACCTTCTTCCGTAACAACAACTAAACTGTATACACTCCATTCTTCGCTACTTGGTACAAAAAATATTAATTGATCAGCAAATTCTCTTATTTGAAAATTCCTAGCGACTCTCCGTCTCCATGATTTTTTATTCCACTTTTCAGATTGGATAACCCACGCATGAAAGAGATCACCTTCATCGATGAGATGCCAAACTCGTTGAATATGAGGTAAAAGGGTTTTTCTTTTTGAAAAGAGTTCTTCCAGGATATAATCAGTCGTAATTGGTTTTTTATTAACTGAATATTCCTTTGATTCAAAAACCTGAATTAAATCTGAAATGTTATTAGGAATAATACTCATGAAACTTTATTTCTCCCGAACAATAATTAGATGTGATTGAATTAGATAGTTTTATTATAAATTTATGCTTCTCTTAGCGATTCAATTGAAATGATTTATTTGATATAAAACAAATTTAGAACGAATTTTCAATAATTAAGTTCGAATTTTCCTGCGTCTTATCTTACTCCCAAAGAGCAAGAAATATTTGATTTGATATTGGAATATTTAAAAGGGTTCTTTGGAGATAAAATATCAGAATTAAGAAGAAATATTCAAATTAATATAGTTAAAGATGTTGTTTCTTCAGTAGTCAATAATCTATAAAAAGACGCATGAAAAACTTTTAAGAATAGGATCAATAACATTCTTTCTTTTATTACTTCTTGTTTTGTCTTTATCATCTGGGAGTATTTTCGTGGATAACTGTAAGTCATCCTAAAACCCTGCATTTCTATTTTCTTATAGCCATTATTTGCCATAAATATCCTCATTTCTGCCACATGTCCCTCCAGCTGTTTTTCTATTATTGATATCTTTCTTTTTAGAGCTATTTGCTCATGTAATAACTCTTTGACATCTGTTTGCAATAATCTTGTCTGTGGATCAAATGTTTCTGTGTTAAACAGTCTACTTCACCTTTTTGGTATTTTAAACGATAAATTCGGGAGCTTCAAGAGGATTTAGTGATGAGGAATCGACAGATATCCACATGATTGGTAATTATAATGTATAGGGATTATTATAGTCAAGTATAACAATCATTCGATTAATTTCTTTCGCTTGTGCAAATTATAGGTTTACATTTGATAATTCAAATATAGAACTTATGAAAGCCTATCGAGTTCTAGAAAAACAAAATCAAAAAAAGGAAAATAACCTCTTCTGATACGGAGAAAGGTTTAATGATTGATAATCTCCATTGGTTATTTGATCGCAAATTAATTGAAGTACATCCTAGCTGGAAAGATACCGTGAAAGAATTAAAACGCTATCACAGAGTTAAGACACCAGATGTAGATGTTGTTCTTCTACAATTGCGGAGTTTTATTCAAAAGTTTTATTCTGTCATTCGTTGGTTTCATGATTAGTTGTTCTGCCTGAGCTACATAGGGGAGAGTTTTGATCTGGACTGACTGACCTACTGTGATTTGAAGGTTTCCACGGAAACTGTAATCCATACGTAGGAGGTTGAAACCAATATCGATATGCTTAGAGGGGAGCACAATCGCTCCCAACCGCCAATTTGCATTGTGGGCTGCGAATAATTGTACTCTATCACCTAGACAACAGAAGCTTTTCGAGAATCTTCTGCATCAAATACGCCATAAAATACATTAGATTGGTAAACCTTTGGAATAGCCAGATAATAAAAATAAAAAGCAGATACAAATAGTGAGAGATTAACGAAGAAAACAAAAAATCTGGCTCTTCTGCTAAAACCTGAACGTTCTTTCCCTGTAATTGAATAAATTGCATTGATAATGTGAGCAGAAAGAGGAAAAGGGGCAAGTAATACAGTTTGAACACTACTATCAAAGGGATAAGTGGCAGCTTGCTTTGCTGCACCGATAATTACACTGTAGAACAAAGAAATTAGAAAGATCAAAACTTGGCTAAACCAATAAACAGGATTAATCTTCTCGAGAAATCCACTTCTCTTGGAGGATTTTATTCTAGTAATATCTTCCTGATCTAAGCCAACTGATTTAGCTAGACTATCAAGTTTCGTGTCAGTTATTCTCCTCACAATCCTTCCGTTGTATGATTAATCATTAGTAAAGACGCTATATCTTACTGGTGAACCCCCAAAGGGTACAGAGGTAGAATTGAAAAGTTGACCTGTAATACTACCAAGAAGAAAGCTCAAAATACAAACAAAAAGCGTAACAGCAATTAATCGAAGTATGGATCTTCTTTTAACAGAGTTAGAAAGAACAGTTAGATGACTAAAAAGGAGGACTGATCCAAATGGATAACTACTTTCCAATTCTATTACTTTAATGGGAATGACAGTATAACCAATCAAGAAAGATGTTATACCGACTAAGGATTCAACTAAATATAATGAAGTATTGGAGAATTTTCTTCTTCTTTTCACACTTTGAATAGAATTAATATCACTAGCTGTTAAGCCAACTTCATCTGCAATTTTTAGAACTTCAGAATCAGGTTCGGCCATAAAATCATCCAAAGATGTTTTGATATATTTCTTGTAATTAGATTTGATTCAATGAAGTAAAGAATCGTCCTTAAATCTTTGCATTTAATAGGAAGATAATTTATAAGATTATGTAGAAATGCAAACCTAGATCATTCAAGTATCAAATTAAAAACGAACTTGTCAAGTTCAAGGAGAAATGAAGCTGCAATCACTTGAATGTGCAGTGTGGGAAATAACACTAGGTTGTAATCTGAAATGTTCTCACTGTGGATCCTCTGCAGGAAAAAAACGGGAAAATCAACTTACAACGCTTGAAAGTATTGAAATCTGTGAACAATTAGCCGATTTGAACTGTGCCAATGTTGCACTGATGGGAGGCGAACCTTTTTTAAAAAAAGGTTGGGAAAAGATTGCCCAATGTATAGTAGATCTAGGGATGAAATTAAATATCGTATCAAATGGATTCATACTAGACCAACACCTAGAAGAATTGATTAGATTGCAACCAACAGTAGTAGGTATAAGTCTAGATGGATTACGAAAAACTCATGATGCAATACGAGGAATGAAGGGATCATTCGATCAGGTAGTAAACGCCATAAATCTACTAAGAAAAAATAATATCCAAACAACTGTTATATCAACAGTCAGCAAAATTAATTTTGAGGAACTTTCTAAAATACAGGAGTTCATATTTAACAAGGGAATAAATTGGCAAATTCAGATAGCAGCTCCATTTGGCAATTTTACAGAGGAAGACATGCTTTCATATGAAGAATTTTATGCAGTAGGCTTATTAATAGCTGCATGGAGAGCAAAACATCATTTTCAAAATATGCCAGTAATAGGAGCCCATTGCATGGGGTACCACTCAGAAATCATGGAGAATTTTGTCTGGGATGGCTGTACAGCGGGAAGAACAACAATTGGAATTACCTGTGAAGGAAATGTTGTAGGTTGTTTAGCAATGGGAAATGATCGACTCATTGAAGGAAATCTTCGTGAACAAAGTTTAGAAGCAATCTGGAATAACAGAGACGCATTTTCCTACAATAGAAAGTTCTCAAGAAAAAATTTGGGAGGTTACTGTACGAACTGTGAGTTTGGAGATAACTGTAAGGGAGGATGTAATTCCATGTCGTTAAGTACTACAAATAAATTCCATAATGATCCATTTTGCTTTCATAGAATCGAGAGAGAGATCATAAAGAAGTAAAGGTCTGCCGACAGATGAGTAATGAAAAAATCATTAATAAGACTAACTTACATGTAGGGTGTGGAGCAAATTATTATCCAGAATACCTAAATATAGACATCAATGAAAAATCAATAGCTGACATGATTGCTCATGCCATTTGCCTGCCAATAAAGGAAGAAAGTGTCACTTCAATAAAAGCATACCATGTGATAGAGCATTTTGATTGGGTAGACATACTATATTTACTCAATGAGTGGTATAGAGTATTGAAAAGGGGGGGAGAAGTAACAATAGAAGTACCCGATATAGAAAAGGGGGTAAAGGAACTAAAAAGAAAGAAAACACTAAAAGAGCAAGTAAAAAGCATTCAATGGATGTTTGGAATAGATACACCAGGAATGCAGCATAAATCAGGTGCGACCTTTGAAGTAATCAGGAATATACTACACGAATTAGGCTATGAAAATATCACTAAGAAAAAACCAAAAACCCATTTATATGGGGAAGGATTGAGAATAAGTTGTACCAAACCAGAGGGAGAGAATCTGGAAAAAAAAACAATTAAAAGAAGCTATAGGACTAGAGTTTACAAATATCTGTCGGCTAATCCCTCAACAGAAAAGACACTTTTAGAATTAAATCATTTGAACAAAGTTTATGTGATGTTAGGATCTTTAGATAAGATAAAAGGGGAAAAACAACAAATAGAAACAATTCTGGATTTAGCAATAGCAAATCCATCCTTGGCAATAGAACTACTAGATGTGTTAACAGAAGAAGACATTATAACTTCATTAACAAGTAAGAAATGTAAAGATCTACTAAAATATCTAGAAAAAATATCAATTCAAAAGAAAATAATCACCTTATGGAAAAAAAGAAGAAAAATCCCGGGAAAATTCAATGAAGAATTTCATCGATTCATTCAAGAAATCAAAATTAAAATAATTAGTGGTTTAAGGAATAGCAATAGTATTGAGAAAAATTTCTCTTATTTATCAAAATTAGAAGACGAAAATCTCCTATTTTTTGATAAATACTTCATCTTACAAAATGCGATGGTAAATTTCAACTTAGGACTACGCTATTTTAACAGAAAGGAGTACACCAAAGCTTTAAACACCTTACAAGAGAGTCTGCGATATTGTAAGGACAATTTTCTAGTATACTGGAATATAGCACGACTCCTAGCTCTAAGAGATGATACTCAGGTAGAACAGTATTACAAAACTGCATATGATTTAATACAAGATAAAAACAGGAAAATAGCTCTAAAGAAGGAAATGAAAGAGGTAGTATTGGAGAAGAATGATTTAGAATATAGAAATCCATATTCGGTAACTGATTAGAAAATTATTTATGTAGAGCAGTGATCTATCAAGATCAACTGAATTCCCAACACCCTGCATACCGCTCATCTCGTGGAAAGAAGTAAGCAGGAAAAAATTATAACTTTGGGTTAATGAACGAGTGGTTCAAATCAAACCATAACGCTTTGTTTTCCAGCATCATCGTAGAGCTGGAAAAAATAATCAATTGCAGGGCGGATTAAATGTTGGTCTTCAGTAATAATACCTGCTTCATGTAAAACAGTCATAGATCGTTCCACCAAATTTGCTGAGCCTAAATACATCTTTATTTCATCAGACTCTTAATGTAACAATGCAAGATAGAAAAGAAGTAACAAGGAGGGGACACACATAACGAAACAGAAAAAACGTTTATCAAATACAGACAAGCAACATACGATCCCTCAATGGTATCTGAGAAATTTTTCACCTGATAAAGAGAATGAGAATATTCCAAAAGATAAAAAACGAATCTATTATTATGATAGGCACACTGGTCAAATTGAATTTGATAAAATACAAAACATAGCTTATTCAGAACATTTTTTTAATAAAAAAGAAGATAAAAAGCTGCAAATTATAGAAACAAGAGCTTCAGATATTTCTAGGCACATTATCAGAGAAGAATCTCTTGATTATATTGTAAATGACAATAAGAAAATGTTTAATTTTTGTGAATATGTTATCTTTCAATTAGTTTGGACTACAACAATGAGAAGAGATATACGCACGATAATTGATACTGAAATTTCACGAGTGATCACTGATGAAATTAAATCTAAATTTCCTATCATTTTTGTTGACTTTTTTGAAAATTTATCAACCGATGAAAGTATTATCAAAATCGCACATGGAGCCTTGATAGATTTTGATGTAATGAAAGGTCGGATAAATGAGTTCATGTTTACTAAAATTCCTTTTTTAGTTTGTAATAAAACACCAATTCCATTCTTAACTAATGATAACCCAATCATGGAATGTGATTCCAGAATTGGTTTCTGTCCTCCAATAATGGATGAATGTAATTATTCTCTAATTTTTACTATCTCACCAACACTAGCTATAGTATTTTTAGAAAAAGCCGATGTAATACGGAAGTCTATATTGATGAAATCTGAGGTAAAAATGGTAATAGCAGAATCAGAAATCAAATTGTTGAACAAGAATCTAATAGAAAAAGCTGATCGTTATGTTTTTTCTAACAACAACTTAAATTTTTTACCTTTGAATTAAGTCCTTTGTTTTTTACTCATAACACTATAAAGTCTCTTTATTCCCATTGAGAAGATAAGAAGGAATATTATCCTCATTCTTCTATAGTTTTTCCCAAAATTCAAAATTCAGTCCTAATTCTGCCCATCGGTATAAGAACATTTATGCACATTCCCTCCTATAGTTGTATCAGGGCAGAAATGTAAACAACCTTCCATCTTTCCTAACGCGGAAATTCTATTAACTTCTCTTCTATCTAAAATATCAGTTTTTCCACAAGTAAATTCATATTCAGTAGGTCGCTTTAATAAGATTTGAATAAGATCACTTGCTTTCTGTTTAGATAGTTGATCAATGGTTGTTTTTCCATTCTGTTTAAGAAAATTCTCTATATCTAATCTATCTTCTTTTTCAGTTGAAGGATAACTCGATAGTCTCTTGATATGATCTATCTGTTTTTCTGTTACTGAATTCATAAATGAATAAGCAATCTGTTTAAAGAATTTTTCTTAATAAAAAATTATTTTAAATAATAAAAGCTATTTCTTCTATTTAACATGCTTGTCGAATTTTCCTAAATGGTCTGGGTGGATGTATATCTCATTATAACCACAATCAGCACAAATGTATAAATCACGTTTAGCCATTCCAAATGTCCCTACCTTTATTGCATTAGTATGATGTTGTATTTTCAGTTTTCCCGTGTCTAGATTTCTTCTTTTCTGACCTTAATTTGCCGACAAAAAGGTTTAAATAATGGTAGTTCTGCATATAGAGATAGGTGATACCTTTATATGCATTTTGAAAGAACT
>SDBT01009358.1_pt1 | contig 15899 bp, 22 predicted proteins | sample 2277101 | NCBI WGS metagenome assembly SDBT01 (sample SAMN10404973, study PRJNA504765) | marine sediment metagenome | isolation source: marine sediment core GS10_PC15, 103 cmbsf | place: Arctic Ocean: Southern Knipovich Ridge | collected 2010 | reverse complement strand
GAATAGTGTATGCTTAAATGTGATAGGTTGAAATGTGAATAACTTATTAACCACAGGCAACCCACTTGCTGCGGAGGCCACTTTAACGGCATTTTTATCTAATACCTCTGTATATCCTTTTGCACCTGGGGAACGTGATATTGCTGGAAACGCTGCCATACTTAACTCCTCGCTGCTTGTTTTACCATACGCCGTGTTGGACCGTCTGAGGCTAACGCTTGCCTCACGATGTGTATAACAGTCTCACCATTCATACCTTCTTCAACCTCCGCAGATTCGCCGGGGAGTGTATTAATGGTAATATTCGCCCTGCCAAATTCACCATTGACCCCGGAGAATGTCTCCCCCTTATCGACTTTGGCCCATCCTGTCTTTGTCACCGTACCACCCGTATCGAGTCCGGGGGCTTTCCCAAACAATTTCCCGCCAAAACCCAGTAAACCTTGGGTCGGCCCACCTGTCGGATCACCACCGGTTCCTGTACCAGCCGTACCCGTAAGCACCTGCCAAACATATAACATTTGCATCTTGATAATCATTGCAAGAATTTCTTTGATAAACATTCTACCAAATGATTTCCAATTCATTTCCATACCTATAAGAGCACCGGCAAGTTCATCGGCCATATTACTAAAAGTCTGGGTTAATATCTTACCGAGATTCTTACCCCAATTCTCGGATTTCTTCATCCAAACACCAATATGATCTCCAACAGCCTTTAACCCCCTCAACGAAGCATCCAGTTTTATATTCAATTCTTCAGCTTCAGTAGCTGCTTTGCCTAATGGTTCTACCAGACTCGTATCCAATATTTCTTCTATCTCTTCTACTGGCGACCGAATTAACTCAAGCTGTTCATTGAGTACCTTTACTGAGTCAATAAATTTTTCGCTTATAACAGATGGAACTTCTACTTGGGATAATGCTGAAGGCTCTTTAGGGGGTTCCGGAACTGATGCTCTCGTTATTACGTCAATTTTTTCAGGAGCAAGGCCGAGTTTTTTATCCAACCATTTTGAAGGTGCCCTTACTATTCTTCCAATAGGTGATTCTCTCAGACTTTCCACAGTTAGTAAATCTCGTAAGGCATCATGTATTCTCGTTCCCCAGCCTGTAGTGAGTTTTTCATGCAGTTTGTTTAGCATATCGTCAACTTCTTTTAAGATTTCTGTTGACGCATCTTTCATTGCTGCCACACTAACATCTTTAGCAAATTTCCAACCAGCATCCCAATCTGTTGTCAAGAACGAAACAAAATCAAGAAAAACATCTTTTAAGAAAGTGAGATAGGCAAATATTACCTTGGCCCAGTTACCAATTCTTTCTTCGTTTCTTTTTACCCACTCTTTAATATTTTTTGCGGATGACTGTATCGAATCAAGAAATGCTTCACCAGCCTTTTCTCCGACATCTGTAATTGCATTCCACATTTGTTTCAAAGCTCCTGCGGCTGTATCAGCATCTTGGGCCATTCCACCAAATTCATTTCCAAGCTCTTTAAGAATAATTCCTTGTGCACCGGCAACATCACCAACCTTCATTAGCTGTCTGATCAAATTCTTTTGGGTTCCTGTGAACTGAACTCCTACTCTACTCAGTGCGGTCATTCCGGTGAGAGGATCATTAAGTGCTCGGCCTAATCGAATTGCTGTAGCAGTTAAATCAACCATTCTTCCACTAACAGCAGCTTCAGCAACAGCCATGTCAAGAGCAGCTTTTGTTGCCTCTTCAAACATGTCACCCCTTATGTTTTTGAAGGTCAATAACATTGTCTGCATAGCTGTGATAGTTTCATCACCAAATCTTGTAACTTCCTGCAAAGCAGATGCTTGTTCTAATAACTGTTCTGCTGTGAATCCCGCTGCATGACCTGTTGCTCTTAGAGTAATGGCTAATCTTTTCTCAACATCTTGTTGTTTCATTGCAAGTTTTATAGCGTACCCCATTATTCCAGCTACAGCTAACATCGCCCATTTTACAGTTCGTGCTATCCTCGTAAATGTTCTTCTGATTGACTCCCCCATCTTAGTGAAGTGTCTGGCTATTCTCTTTGAAGATTTTTGAGCAGCTTTTTCAGCCGCTCTCATAGCACGCTGAGCAGTCCGCTCAGTTAGCTTAACCTGGCGTTCCGCAGCACGTTCTTGTATCTTCATGGCCCGTTCAGTAGTACGCTCGGTGACTTTTATCGCACGATCAGCAGTTTGTTCTTTTCTTTTCGATGAGCGTTCAGCAGTACGCTCTGATGCTTTCTTCATACGCTCATCAGCACGCTCTGTCGTCTTTATAGCACGCTCAAGCCGTGCGTTTAACCGCTTATCATCAGCATCGATAACTACATAAGCTGTCAAGAAATTCATGCCAACTCCTTTTCAATCGAGGCACACAACACTATATCCTCGAACATTTGTTTTCCTTCATCATACGCTTTAACAACCGCCATAACCGCAGCGTAATCCAATCCAATTACTTCACCCATAGGGGCCACTCGTACCTGATCTCGACACAGGGTGAAGAGTCTCCATACTTTCCGGTTCCCCGCGTCAAGCTCAACATAACATTTGTCACAAGGTGGCTCCTCCTCCTTGCCCGCCCATAGCAATACGCAGTCTTCACAATCTGGTTTCGTTAACTGCCATCGAGCGAAGGATCTAAGTTTTTTGCTCGTGCCTCTTCCAGGGCTATGTTTGTTTCGGTTAATTTCTCAAGGCAATCCACAATAAATTTCACAAAATCTGTGATCTTTACCAGCGTGACTTTATTCTCGTCATTGCATTCAGCATCTACACCGTCAATCTGGATATCCTTCCAGTCAACGATACAGTAACGCCAGCGTAGCTTACTGGCCAGCACTTTATTCGTTACGGTGTCATCATACGCGACACCATGTTTGAACTTCTTGGTCCTGGTGACAGTGAGCTTCTCAATACCGTCAAGCTGATCTGTAGAGAGTTCTCGCAAGCATATACCGCCCTGATTGTGGTCGCTCTCGTCAAAATAAAACCACTGACCTTCATTTTTTGAATTAAAATTAATCATATTATTCTCCTCTTCAGTGTGAAAGTCCAGGTGCCACCCACACTGAAGCGAGTGGCACCGGACGGTTAATTGTTATGCAGTTGTGAAAGTCTTTGTTTCACCATACACTTTGGAAGTGTCAGCGAGTTCACACACTGCTCTATAGTAATATAGAGTCGCGGTTGTTAAACCAATCTCTTCAACATCGTATGTCCCCTTGTCGGGAGTGGAGAACACAGTCTCATCAACCTTGCTGTCAGTACCGAAGCTATCAGTGGTGCCATACTCAAAGTAACAATCTAAGTCGCCAGCTTCCCCGCCACGATGGATCAATTCACCCCACATAGTGACTGTGGTAGCAGCAATATCAACTTCGCCGAGGGTTTCGACGGCAACAGCAGTTGTTGATCCAACCTGCTCAAGCGAACCATTGACTTTAAGAGTACAAGACCATGTTCCGACACCACTCTTATCGTTACCAACATTACTGTGATTAGTCACGATACAATGAGATTGTCCACCATTCAGACCAGTAGCACTTGGAGTCAGATAAATAGCATTCGTCTTATCCGTGTACAATCTGATATTTGAGATTTCAGTTGCAGCCAAGAAATCAATAGCAATTTGCTTCTGACCTGTATCCTCGGCGAGAAGATAATTACCAGATATAGTGATAATCCCGCCTACACGCTGTAGGGGAAGTTCCTGTATATCCTCATCTTGAAACTGGTCAATGGCCTGCATATTTCGAGTGCCGCCATCCCATGCCCATGTTCCAGACCCAATCTTATAGTCGGTTCCGTACCAAACGTCACCTTTATAACCAGCTTTTTCCATAATATAACTCCTTATTCTTTAATTAATATTCTAAATGATACGTTATACTGCCACACCCCTTCAACACGAATGAGGTTGGCAACTTCTTTCACCAGACTAACAGTATTATGATCCGCAACAACCAGATCGAACTTGTGGAAAGCATTTTTAAGTGCCAAATACGCAGCATTAATTACCGTACTCTTAGGATCATCACTGAACAGGTTGAACTGGATAAGAACATTCTCGTCATCCTCATCGAAGTTACCTGACATATCAGTTTGATTGCTCACGATAGAAAATACTGCGTAAGGAAAAACAGCGGCATCATCTGCCTCAGTGTTATACAGAGCAGTGAGGCCGTATGAGCCATCATCGTTGAACTTCGTATATATGGCATCAAACAATACTTTCATCTTTAGGACACTCCGAATATTTTCCTGATCTTACTCATGCTACTCTCAAGGGCGGGACGCAAGAACGGTATAGGTGCAAAACCAGGATGATTAACTCTCCTAGTGAATATCTCTTTACCGCCTATGAAAAAATGTAGGACACTGGCCCGTCTTGCCTCTATCACATGTGGCTTAGTCCCCATCTCTATATATGGGCCGTGCTCTAAGTCAGTACCTATAAAGGCTTTATGGCCTTCCACTACCCGTTTTATGCTCGGTTTTAGCTTGGTCCAATGTGGGCGACAATTATCTTTAGCCGCTTTTTCTACCAGCAAAGATGCCTTGTCAAGTTTTACCCCGATCAGTCTATCTACTTCTTGCAGGATCTGTTGTTTGTTGTTGCCGGTTATCATTTTACTTTCCTTAAAGCTATCTCTAAAAGAACACCCAGGTTGTTAACATCAAGGACATCGACTATGTCATAATATTCGCTGTTGTAAAGGATTCTATCAGTATTAGTGACAGTCACTCCTGCTGGTACTCGACATTTTAGAATGCCATCGAGCATGTGAGTTTGTTTATTAAACAAAAGCGATTCTCGCCCAGACAACCACTTGATGGCACAAAGCATGTCGTTAACCAATACCACAGGTGTCACCGCAACTCCCTCAGAACTGTTAACTTTGGTGTCGCGGATAACATCAGCAGTGAGATTGTACACAGCTACTGAATTAGTAGTACCGGTTAACTCTATGCTTGTGTCACCAACTTGTATTGAGTAATCTGTCATGTTAGACTGAACCTATGATCGGGACAATAACTCTGGGTTGTGTGCATACGCACAAAGGATTCGACTGGGTGTCAATCATGATACCCTTATCGAACTGCATCACCTGCTGCTTCGCATAGAACGGAAGGCCAACTGTGTTGACTGTCTCTATGTAATCAGCGGGAGCATTGTATGTCTGGAACACACCCTGAGCACCAACCGGGAACATATAACCTTCTGTTGCAGCCAGGAAAGACTTAGAACCGATCTTACCACGATAATTCTCGAAGTAACATCCACCAAACGGGAAACCCTTACGCATATCACTACGTAAGAATGCACCGGCCTGTCCGTCTTGAGCACCCATCCAACGTTCATACGCTGTCTTGACAGATGTGTTGACGATAAAGGCATCCCATACATCATCGCCCATCAGACAATGAATATGGTCGGAAGGTGTTCCACCAAGAGCCTCTTCGATTAAACGAATCGCAGCCATGATCAACGGAGCCTGCTCTGTAGCGGCTGTATGCATATCGAAATCCTGGATAGCCTGGGGCATAACACCGAACTCGTTATACAAGTTGTAGATCATTGCACTATCAGCATCCAACAGTAAGCCTTTTAAGGCTCCCATTCTGTGCCATTCGAGTGTCACTTCATGAGCCTGACGCATTGTTGCGATCTTCTCAAGAACTACCTGGGCAACACCCTCGGTCTCAGACTGACTACCGAAAGCTCTTACACCCTGAACCTCAGCGGCGAGGACTGTGTCCTGAAGGCCGAGATGGGGAACTACAAAGCTTCTTGCTCTACGATCTTGTTTCTTGTTCAAAGAACTGGGAGCACCGGGAGCGGTTGTTTGGATTAACTGAAGAACTCCGTCACGCTCTTCAATTATAATGTTCTGGGTCGTGACACCCTTGTTACCGAATAAACCCATTTCTCCAAGACGAGCGGGTTTATGCGGAATCTTGTTGATGGCATCGGTGAGGCTCGTAACTGAAAATGCGTCACCGGCAAATACGTCTAATACACCAGCCATAATTAATCTCCTAAAATTTTAAGTTTATAGTTTGTTAGTTTAACTCGTCGGAGGACCACTCTGATACAGTGTTGCACCAGTTCTGATAGTGACACCCAGAGCAACCATCGCAGCTTTCGCAGTAGCAAGTTGTGCAGCGATAGTGTAAAGGTTGTCACCATTGACAAGCGATGCTCCCTTAACCAGGAACGGCCTACGGATGTTGTTGTTTGTCTGCAAATCTAACAGTGTTACTGGGGCCAGAAGGATACCAGTTACGTTACCACCAGTCGCACAGAGTACAACGTCAGTCGCAGCTACCGAGCCGGGAGTCGTGTTTCCCATTTCCATTTCCATAACAACAGCACCATCGAGTAACAGTCTTGAATCAACATCAATATCGCTTCTCTTACCAGCGGTTGCCCAGGTACAAGTGGTTCCAGTTATAGCCGGTGCAGCGGAAAACGTTACGGTGTCAAGTGCCAATACCTTTGGAATAAGCTCAAAGGCAGTCTTTGCAGTAGCAAGAGTGGCGTTCCATGCCAAAGCGGTTGTCCATTCACCTTCATAACCGAGGCGATACGTTCCACCATCGGCAGTTGGTCCACCAACGGAATTAGTAGTTGTTGCGATACAAGCTACGGCTCCAGCCGGTTCCATCATCTCACCAACAGGTAATGCCAGTGTTGCACCAGGAACACGGGTAATTACTTTTGACAGTCGTGCCATCTCAAACGGCTCTTCGTATTTCACTACGTCACCAAGGACTAACGATTTTGTTTTCGTTGACATGTTATTCTCCTAAATATTTAATTGCTTGTTTCAATATTTCAACGCCCTTCTCATCTACGAAGAACATTCCTAATCCAGTATTACAGTGGTGGCACGTTAGACCTCGAACTTTACCTGTAATATGATTATGTTCAGTATCAACACTCTCATATTCAATAGGCTTGCCGCACACTGCACAGCAACCCTTTTGTGCAGCATACATTTCCAGATGCTCATCTACAGTCATCCCGTAGTTATATTTCAGGTGACGTGTACGCATATACGCCTTTTGCTTGCCTTTATCTAATCGGGTTCCACGGTATTTTTCAGCACGTAAGCGAGCCTTCAGGTTATGGGCCTCTTTCTGTTCAGGGGTTCTACTGGCTCTCCACCGTTTTTGATAAGCACGTTTCTTTTCTGGGTCTTTATATGCCATGTTAGTCACTTAGTCGGTCAGTCCGGCTTCTTTACGTTTCTGTGTCACTGCCTTTTGCATCACATTCGGCTTGACCTTAGAAGCATCAGAGAGTTCGAGTGACTGTATGCCTGTCACTTCACTCAAGTCCAGGGGCTTATTCTGTACCAGAACATTGTACAGTACATCAAAGCCGTCTTCTTGCTTGCTCGCCATTGACAAAGTCAGAACACCAACCTCAACATACTTGGCAGCAATGACATCTTTGATAGCCGGTGTAATGAGTCCAGCCTTGACCAGATTACTCAGCTTCAATTCTCTGTTCTCACTGACCAGCTTAACGAGCGGATCGACCTTCGTAACCACTACCGGAACGACCGGGGCTACGGGTTTCTTCATGTCACCGAGTGCCAGCATGATCTCATCTTCTGTCGGCTCAGCAGTTTTGATACCGAGTTTCACAGCTAACTTTTTCAGAAATTCCATATTTGGTTCTCCAATACTTAAACTTAATTTCGTGAATTTTTCGAGTCCCACTATAACAGGATTCGTACATAACGCAACGTGCGTGATTATATCTTTATATACTATGCCTTTACCGTCCGTTGTTTCTTTCTCAATGCAGACAGAAACATCAGTGGTTAAGGATAACTCAGGATCTGAAAGCTCCATGATACAATACAAACTATTGTCTTCTACTACCATGTCCGTTACCCACCCGGCATTAGCTTCAGGCATTCCTTCTCTCTGATGACCAAGAGGGATTGGCACGGAATTACCACCAGCAAGATAGCGATTGAACGTCGCTACCCAGTGGTTCAGGACATCGATAGTAATATCAAACTCTTGCTTTGTATCCGGGTGTCTATAGTGACCTACCTTGATAACTTCCTTACGAAATTTAGTCAGTCCTATTTGAGCAGCAGGAAACGTTTGCAGTTGTAGTATAACAGATTGCTTAAACATCTTCATCTTCCTTCCTAGATGTGACATCGTTGATAGCTGCCGGTTCTGGAATCTTATTACCGTTCTCTTCAGTGGGCAGATCAAGCTTGTTGCGTAATGTCTCCACGTCGAGATTCGGATCAGACAGCTTGACGTACACTTCTCTAAGGAACTTCACTTGTTCATCAACCAATGGCAATGCTACCAAGCGTACCTTACCGACCATCTCAGGTCCGAAGTTAAGCTCGATCAGTTGATCAACGAGTTGTTCATTAGCTGCTGTGACTATAGCTCTGTCTACTTGCTCGAATGTAAGAGCAGCCATGTCACCATGTACACCAGCTTCAGCCTTCGTTCCGAATTGGCCTTCAAGTATAGCACGTTCAGGAAATCCTAATCCTCTTACCTTTTGACTATCCAGATATTTCAATCTATCGTTGAACGATATCTGCTTGCCGCCCTTGTCACAGATCAACTCTACCTGCCAAGCGTACAACTCTGCTACAGTGACGTTAGTCATCTCCTGTAACACTGAAGCAACCGTGGTGGGCATCGCTACACTACCGGCACTGGTCATGGCAGTTAAGATCTGACCGGCAATAACACTGTTATCAACAGACTTACCATCTACTGTACCTGTGCCCGGAGGGTATTTCACTATCCAGTGACTACCGGCCATCTTCTTATCGTATCGACGAGCACCATCGTTACACTCATGCCACATATCAGAAGTCTGACGAATGTACTCAAGCAATGGTGTCCCGTACAGATTACCAGCCTCTATACCGAAGGCAACATGCAGGCACTTCTCTACTGGTACATCTAGAGGTGTACCCGTCATAGGGTTCTGTCGATAGCCATTGAAGTGACCTTGTGGTGTCACCAGGATCAAAGTTATATCATGTAACAATGGTTTAAGGCGTTCGATGATTATCTTGTCACCTTCTACTCCGAACACCTTCTCAAAGCCTATCCATCCGAAATCGACTTGACCATAGGCTATACAATTATAAAGGAAATCATCTCTCAGCTTGAGTATGTGCTCCATGAACTCAGTGACATCAGAAGAAACATCCTCATCAGCTTCTATATTCCAGCTTCCCGCCAGAATAGAACTGATGAGGAGTCTCCGGGCCAGAGAGATAGAAGGATCTTTGCGTACCGCACGGAGTTGTGTGTAAGTTCCGCGTGTAGCATAAGACGGAGTAATCAATATACCATTACTGAATGAGAACGATACTGTCTGATTGCCTGTTAGTTCATCTGTTTTCATTGTTAACTCCGATTACTACACCTGCAATTCAGAACTACGGTTCCACCGGTCATCTGACAGATGCCTTGGAAGATATGAGCACAACTGTATCCATCCTTCGCTTTTTTCTTTCGTTTTGATTGGTCTTTTGGTATTGGCGGTATGGTTCGCTTTGTGTCACTCATATTAAACTCCCTGCATTATAGTGATCGTATTGCTGTTCTGTAATATCACGTTCAACGGATAACGCTTATGCAGATAATAACCAAGTGCATCAGTAGGATGTCCCTGGTCGTCTGTATCTGCTGTCTCACGCGTACCCGGTTTATATGTTCTTGTCTCCAGGTCTCTAATCAGGTTCTTACACTTCGGGTCTACGAACACATGCCGGACACCGTCACCTGAACAGATCCTGGCGTTCGTCGCTGCAAACCTGTCAACCAACAGCGGGTTACTCATGGTGTAATGCATAGTGCGACCTAATTTCTTGAGCCTGACATCGTTAACTATATGAGCATAATCAGATTGAGCAGCTGAGGTACGTCTGCCCTTAGCACTGGCATCACCGTACATCTGAAAGCCACCCTTGTGACTACCATACCGTGACATAAGCTCATCTAATGCAGCAGGAGTATTAGTGTTCCTTATCCATAGCTCATCAACTACTACATCCATGTCACTCTGTCGCTGTATCAGTACCCATGCCATAGGGTCAACGTTGAAATCAGATGTCACTACCAACGGTAACGCAGGGTCATAGACACACGGCCTCACATTGAACTCACGGTCGAACGCATGGAAGATCCCGCCAGCAGCAGTGACCCAGGATGCATTGAACTGCTCATCGAAGTCTCGCTCATCCATAGTAGCCCGGCATAACTCAAGATACTCCGCAGGTACTATACCGGCACTCGGCCAGGTGAACGTAGCACTGTCAGGTAGCTCACCATTAGCTGCCTTCTCGCACCGCTCTCTGTAATCAGCAGCACCGATACCGAATCTCTTGGGCACACCTATGAAGTCAACCCACCCATTACGCCATACAAGCGTGGGCAGGATGCTCAGATCGAACGTACCGGGCTTGATGTCGCTATTCTCATCTATCACACCACCGTCAAGGATAAGCCCTTCGATTCGCTGTGGCTTGTCTAAGCCCACAATAAACAACTCGCTGCCGAATACCGTCTTGATACTCAGTTCACTCAAGGACGGCTCACCAGCGATCCACTGGGGAGGTATCAGGCTTATCATGCGATCCCAAGCTACCTTCTTGGCCTGGCTATATGTCGGACCCGCATAGAAATATCGAGGATCAAGCCAAGGTCTCTGTAGCGGTAAGTACATGACCAGCTTCCTCATAGCGAGTTCCGTCTTACCTGACTGTCTCCCGCACGGAAGGTACGCAAATTTCTTCTTACAAGCCATATACTGAGCTTGAATAGGATGATACCTCAACTCTGGCCAAGTATTATACACTCAAATATCTCTCAATATTAACTGACATAAGCTCATACCAGCCTAATTTAGTATTACATCGTAAGCACAGTAACCCACGTACTTTACCTGTCTTGTGATCGTGGTCTATAGCCAATCGCTTGTTCGGGGTGTCACCACCGCATATCTTGCATAGCCCCTTTTGCTCAGCAAACATGCGATCATAATCTTCAAGAGTTATTCCGAAGTTCTTCTTGAGCTTACACTTGCGTTGGCACAGTGCATTCCTCTCAGGATGTTTCTTGCGGTATGTGGCCTGCTTTTCATTGTAGTGCTTCCTCGGATGAGTTAGACGGTACTTCTTGTTGTATTCCTTCATATATGTTTTTCTATCAAACATTATCGCCTACCTTCCATCTCTCGTTTCGTAGCTTGAAGATCATGGTCGATACTCTTCGTAGCTAGTTGTAAATCAGCGACAGCATCTTTGAGTACTACAATTTCTTTCTCAAGTTTATCAGTGGTCTTGCTCATTTCAGACCCGCTCTTCCGGTACAGGTGGTATGGGTTTCTTGCCCATTGTAGCCTTCATCATGGCAGCAACGGTATCAGCAGGAGAAAGTTCGCTATAACCACCCTCGTATTTCTTGGTGATCTCTGTATGGCGAAGATCAGGCATGAGCTTCTTCAGGAGTGCCACAGCGAGCGTGCTGTCCGTGTATGCCTCTTGTGCCAACCACTCATAGATTGTCATGCCCTTGACCTTAGCGGCCTTGTTGAACGCCTGCCTGAGCTTCTCTGGTGAGAACTTATCTTTACAGCCCTTTGGCCTACCAGCACCAGGTAGTGTCTGTCCAGGTTTTAATGATGTGCGTGTCTTCATTGCGTGTAACCGCCTAATTAAATAAACTTCCTCTCTATAGTAAGGGGAAATATGACATTTATACCAGATTTTTTTATCAGGAAAATACATAAGTTCTTATGCTATCAGGAGATAAATTTTTTTATTTAGTTTCGGACGTAAAATCAGGTCAATAATGGTCCGATAAGGCCAGATTGTGAGACACCCTGTGAGACACCCTAGGTTTTGATGTAAGCATAGTAACAATAAAGAGTTACATAAATTGAGACACCGAGGCACCCATTTTTTGCTATTAAGCCCTTACTAATAAATACACATATACATATTCCTATTATTAACTTGACCATATTACCTATTATTATTAGTAACAATCTACAGTATATATTCTATAAATGGGTGTCTATATAGTAGTAATAAGAGTATAAGTATAGTAAAAATAAGGATTTACGGTGAGACACCCACTGAGGCACCCTGAGACACCCACGCGAAAAACCCTTGTAATACGTGGATAAATGCGGGTTTTTGAGCCATCCATAGTGACACTGGGTAACTCACGTTACAGTTAGTACAACCCATACAAACGAACCCGAAAATATTGCAATACTGAGAATAAATTTTATTTTCTTCCGTGAAAAGGGTTATATTAAGGCTAATCCTGCGGAAGTATAGAAGGGTAATTTATTTATATTTTTATTTCCCAAAAAGGTTGTCTATAAGGCAGAAACTGACCACTTATAGAAGAGCTTATTTTTATTATGTAATGTCAATGTGATTATACTAAGGAGCTAACTATGTCAAACCAGACCGAAGCTACTAAACGGTACAAGGAAAAGCACCCAGAGGTGTACAAGGCCACACAGAGGCGATGGAGACAGTCTCCAGCCGGTAGGAAGCAGAAACGGCGTGTTATGAACACATACCGTGATACAGAGCGTGGGTACCTCTCAAGCAGATGGTACAACCTCAAGGCTAACCACCCGGATAACACGTTCGCAGATCGTAAGGAGTTCATAGCCTATGTGCTTAAGAACTTCTCTGTGGGTCTGCGTGGGCGTAGGATCATTGCTATTAACAGTCACAGCCCGATAGGACCGGGCAACATAGATACGGAGCTAATATGAGAAAACAAATAATGCAAATTTTGATAGTTGTGGGGATGCTGATTGGTGTAGGGGGTTGTGGGCCTCTTGATCCATATACAGCTAATTATTGTTTACGCCCACAAACCCTTTATATGCGACTTGGATGGACACAAGAAGATTTTCTCGCCGAAAATAATCAATATCAACCTAACTCCAAGAATCGAAGTGTTGGTAACTGGGGGATTCACGAACAATGGGTTTATAAGAATTATGGTGTTTATCTTTACTTTAAGAATGGTATTTTAACCAGTTATCAGAATTAGTGGGGGGAAATGATGAGAACGATTACTGATAGACAGGAACAGATACTTCGGGCCGTGCATCACAGTTTCGAGGGGCTTACACAGGCCCAGGCTGCTGCTAAGCTGAACATCAGCCCATCCACGGTATCATTTGAATTGAACCTGATGAAGAAAATAATCCCGCAGATGTTCCCAATATTAACATCAATGGAAGATAAGTATACCCACTATCACGATACCGAGGGATGGACCGCGACCGACATAGCTGAATATTTCGGAGTTGATGCTGAGACAGTGCGTAGAGCAGTGCGGCGTGCACACAAGAAAACTGGGGTGAAAAGCCAGCGTAAAGGTAGACTATCACGTTATCATCCTGATATAGATGCTGATGTTAAAGAACAATTTTGAATTGGAGGTTACTATGAACGAAACTGAATTGAAGACTGCGATGGAAGTTGAAACAAACGAAGAATGTAGATGTTGTGAGCTATGTAAAGAAGACAGACCCGTATCATGGTTTGATGATTGTGACATCAGGTACTGCAACGATGAGGCAGTGTGTTGTGACTGTGCCGAGAGGCTCATTGAGGCAGAAGAGGACATGAAGGACAAAGACAGTATATACTATGACCGGCTCTTCGCCATAACTGGTACGTCTTCCAAGTGTGGTGACTGTGGTAAGCTCAGGCCGCTGTCAGAGTTTGTTTACAACCTGCCCCAGAGTGAAGTTCTCTTTTTTGAGGACGGCCCTACATTAGTTATCGGCTATCGCTCTACGTGTAAGGCGTGTGCACAGAAGGCATGGGATAAGGACGAAGCAGCGTTACATGAGAAGTATGATGTGCCCACCGATAGGACACTGGCAGAGATAGGCATCCCAACAATACGATGCTGTGACCCGAAAAATATCACTGTATTTGAAAATGGTATGGTGGACCTAACATCGGGCACTCGACTGTTTCCATTAGATCCAAATTTTTTCACTCTCAATGTCGTGCCGTATAATTTTGATCCTGATGCACGTTCACAGTTGTTTGAAACTACTGTTAGTGACATATTCAACGGTGACGCTGATAGTATCAGGTTGTTGTACCAATGGCTCGGTTACAACATTATACCTGATATAAGCCAGGAGAAACTCATGCTTTTCATCGGAGATCGAAGAGCGGGTAAGAGCATGATGATTGACATATTGCGTGGCATTCTTGGTGCCGGTCAATGTTGTTCTACCAGCTATAGGGCATTGGCCCGTCCGTTTGGTTGTTCAGCTTTGGAGGGCAAGTTGGCCGCTACAATAGGTGACGTTAAGATACCATCTAAGAATGAGGCCAATGCAGCACTTGAAGTGATACTGAAAGTTGTAGGTGGTGATACCGTACCGATAGAACATAAATTCAGATCACAGTATGATAAACAGTTAGTGTGCAGGTTCACTATTGGTATGAACAGCCTGCCTGCTTTTTCAGATTCAGCTAGAGCGTTTACAGCAAGGTCTAACATACTCTATTTTCCAAACTCTTATTATGGCAAGGAAGATTTTTCATTGAAGGCCCGACTTGTCAAGGAGGCTAAAGAGGGTAAGCTTATTAGCTATGCCATACAGGGATTAAAAGATCTTAGGCAACAGGGTTGCTTTACCGTACCGGAAACATCTAAGGCACAGGAGCAAGAACTTGAAGAGATAACGGCACCGGCTGTGGTGTTCGCTAGAGAATGCTGTGAGCTAAAGGAAGAATCTTACGCCACCAAGGATATGTTATTCGAGGCATGGATAAATTGGTGCAAGCTAGCTAATCGTAAAATTGGTAACGTCAGTTACTTTTGTAGATTTCTGAAACAAGCTTGCCCGACTATTAAAGAGTTTAAGCCCAGAATTAATGGCAAGCAAACACGTGCGTTCAAAGGCATCGAGCTACAAGATTGGGTCTGTGATGAATGGGTTGGTAGACCCAGATCAGATTAAAAACTTAATTACTAGACCAAGTAATCCCAGGCACACAGGTATCCCTACAGCCCAGTGGTACTTGCTGTGTCTGGATATTCGCTTGGACACGACAGGTAATAGTTCTTTCATTATCAAACACACACGCTCATCTATTCTGATCAATAGGATGTCACGTTCGTTATTATCCATCTTTGTCCTCCAATCGTTTGAGCCTGTCCATAATGTTATTTAATTGTTTATTGGTAATATTTGCACGTTTTCTCTCGTGCGGAACCTTCGGTGATTTCGGATTATCTAGTTGAATTTCCACAGGAGTCTTGTTAACGATTTTACCATCAATGATTTTTTGCCGGACATCATTAGCCTGTCCTTCTATTACAAATTCTTCTGGACCAGCTTGTTTATTGAATACAGAAGGTTGGCAATGTCCTGCTCTTGTTATCTTCCCAACTTTGTTATAAACTATAAATTTCATTATTTTTTAAGCTCCGTCATTTCTTCAATTCTGTTACACTCATAGTTCGATTCATGGCATTCATAGTCCCAACATCGAGTCCTTTTCTTGCGAGCATTGTATAAGTATATTCCACATCTTTAACCAGTGAATCATCTATTACATCAAAGGCTGCATTAATCACATTGTCCTGCAACAACGTGAGGGATTCCTGTCCCTGTATAAAATACACAGTACCACCGGCCCCTCCTGTTCGCCTTACTTGGATTGGAACAGAATTATCAGCCCCCAATGCTTCAAATATAGCAGAACATTGAATACGAATTGATCTGCCGGTCGCTGTGAATGCTACCCAGACAATACTATAGAATGTTCCATATATTAACGGTATCTTTCCTTCTGTATAGGAATAAGCATC